>ENA-ORXD01000266-ORXD01000266.1-sediment-metagenome-genome-assembly--contig:-NODE-266-length-76795-cov-5.059269_pt1 | contig 76795 bp, 79 predicted proteins | sample MGYA00237862_ERZ511471 | MGnify/ENA metagenome assembly ERZ511471
TAGTTCTGATGGTTATAAGGTAATTACATCTGGAAGCAGTAGTCTGAAATCGGCAGATTTGTCTGCTACCGAAGATGAAATGTTTTCCGATAGTATTACCCTTGCTGATGTAAGCGGAGTTTATGAATACCAGGATTCAGTACTTAATGAAATGCATTGGGGATTCAGTTCTTACATGTACAATCACTTCAAAATGACCGCTGATACTTCCTTGTTTATTATTAAACTTCCGGAACAACTGGCGCTGCATCATCCTGAGTATTGCTTCTACAAGCCGCAACAGGATACTGATACACTGGTGAATAATTTGGTCATCACTACTTCGAAGTATAAATACAAATATGCATTCCCAGGTGGATTGTCATACAGTCTTGGAAGTGACATTGCTGTTTCTGACACTGCAGTAGGTAACCTCGATATCGAGTGGGCAATGAGCACGAATGCTATTCCTTACAATTATATGTCGACGTTTACTTTCGCCAGCGGTTATGCTGTTAGCACACAGGCTGAAAGAACCGATACCACCAAGCTTTATGATTACAAACTTGCAGATGGAAATAACACGCTTTACGAAGAGATGGTTAAATGGACGAAGGATTTGACCAATAACACATATACCAAAGAGCATTCTTTGACCATTGGTGAGGTTCAGATTGTTCATACACGTACAGCAGACTCCGATTCACTTGAAGTATACAAAGGTGGCGTGCTCCAACAAAATGCAACGGTAACTGTTGTTGATAACAGCAGCGAAAGCGATAGCGATGCAGAATACACTACTTTCTGCAACAAGTATCGTGACTACCAGATTACCTTCGACGACAGTACAACGGTATTATTGTCTGATTTACTCGGTCCGACAAGAGACACTATGAGTCAGTTGTTCTCATCAATGCATGAAATGAAGTTTGCTACACATTTGGTCAACTACATAGCATGGAATGTATATTACCGCGATAAGATGAAATTGAATGATAATTAATCATCACATTCTATAGAAATAAAAAATCCGGTTAACGCCGGATTTTTTTATGAGGTAACGTGTGTATTAGCTGTGTAGGTACGTTGAAATATGATTCACTGAATCAATTTCATGTCGGCAAATCTTGCGCGATTTGAGTTGTTTGTTATCAGTTGATTAAATTCTTTCTAAATAAACATGCTCCTAACAAATATTAGACTAATTTTGAAGCATTATTAATAAGCAGTTTCATCCTGCATGTCAATTTAATTTGTGAAACCTGTAAGGTTTTGTTAATCAGGGAATTGATTTTGATGTTAGCTGCAGAATCTTTAAAGACTTTTATACGTGAAGTCTTTCATTGACAAGTTTAAGATACTATGAGTAATACATTTGGTTCGGAAAAAATTAACGGGTTTCGTGCTGTTGATACTGAAAGTGTAGCACAGCAGAAAAAACAACTGGACTGGATAAACAACCACTTGAAAGGGGAAAACTTCATTCCCGGGAAATATTTTGTGCATGCCAAACCAGAAAACGATGAATCAGAAAAAATTCATTTGACCATCTTATATGGTACGCATACCGGACATAGCGAAGACATTGCCTACAGGCTATTTGATGTGGCGGAAGCTTCAGGATTTGACGCAGAAATATTCCTGATGGAAGAGTATAACTACCCTGATGTAGTCAAAGCCAGGAATGTACTGATGATTCTGCCCACACATGGAGAAGGCGATCCTCCCGTCAATTCGGTCGATATGCTCGCATTCTTAAGAGGAGAAGAGTGTCCGTCACTCGCCGAAGTGAATTATGCAGTTTTGGCTCTTGGGGATAAGATTTACAAGAGTTTTTGTAAAGCCGGCGTTGACTTCGATGAAGTAATGAAGGACCGGGGTGCCAATAATATTCTGCCGATCGTCAAATGTGACGTGGATTATGAAGAAGATGCATCCAACTGGATCAATACAATTCTCCAGGTGGTTCGGGAAGTAAATGGTGTCGAAAGCGGACCAGTAGCGAAAATGGCGGACAAGTCAGAAGCAAAAGCTTCCGGTTACTCACGCCAAAATCCGTATTTTGCCCGAGTGAAACGGAAAGTCAGGTTGAGTGGTGAAGACTCAAGGAAGGATGTGTACCATGTTGAGTTAGATATAGCTGATTCTGGTTTCACCTATGAACCTGGTGATAATGTCGGGGTATTTGGCAACAATCCTGTCGAACTGGTTACCGGAATTCTAGAGTTTACCGGTCTCGATGGTCAGGCTGAAGTATCGTTGAAAGATTGGTCGCTTTCGCTTGAAACTGCATTGAAAAACCGACTGGAAATCAATATTTTAACCAGTCACATTCTTGCCGGTTATCACGAGCTGACTAATCAGGAGGTATTGGGTAAACTGCTTTCCAATCAGGAAGAACTGGATGAGTACCTTTACGGGCATGATGTGTTGGATATGCTGACTGATTTCCCGGCTAAATTAACAGCCAGTCAACTGGTAAGTGTATTGCCTGAATTGTCACCACGACTTTATTCCATTGCTTCCAGCCAGAAAGTATTCCCGGACGAAGTTCATATTACAGTCGTTGCTGTACGATATCGAAATCGGGAACGGGATAGAAAAGGTACTTGTTCCACATTTCTTACCGATAGAATTGAAGAGGGTAGCTGGATACCTGTTTTCGTCGACCGTAACCTTGGTTTTAAAATGCCGGAAGAGTTGGAAGCCCCAATGATTATGGTCGGAGCAGGAACTGGTGTGGCACCGTACCGGAGTTTTATACAACAACGTAAAGGAGAACACGCCCACGGAGAATCATGGTTATTCTTTGGCGATCAGCACAAAAAATCTGATTACCTCTATCGTGAAGACTGGGAGACCTATAGACAACAAGGTATTTTGACTCAGCTCTCGCTGGCGTTTTCCCGTGATCAGGAGCACAAAGTGTACGTTCAGCATCGGATGCTGGAAAAGAGCAAGGAACTGTACAATTGGTTGCAAAAGGGAGCCTACTTATACGTTTGCGGGGACAAAACACACATGGCTCATGATGTACATGAAACTCTGAAAGCCATCGTAGCTGCAGAAGGCGGACTGGAACCGGATAAAGCTGAAGACTTTTTAAAGGAACTGAAAAAACAAAAGCGATACCAAATTGATGTTTATTGATTAATATTTTGCTGCCGGTATCATTCCGGATTTGAAAAAAGAGGAGAGACTATCTCCTCTTTTTTTATGCCCTAAAGTTTTGTGCAGTGACTATGTTGGGTCTTTACATCCTCATGAAAATGAAGTAATTTAGACTGATTGGATCGTGTGTTTTCATTGTTGTGATTCGGTAGTATTAGAAACCTAAAACCACCCAAATGAAGTATTCATACAATCTTCTTTTCGCCTTCATATTGATGACCACAACTTTTGGGATACCAAATATATTACATGGTCAGGGATTATACGTAAAACCAGAAACTGATTTAGACCAAAAGGTCCAGGAATTTCTCATTTCGCATAAGGAAAGCTGGCACGATATGAATATTCCCAGATCTGACGGGAAGCTGCTTTACAAACTTATTGTCACAAATAACTACAAGCGGGCTGTGGAAATAGGAACATCTACAGGCCATTCCGGTATCTGGATAGCGTGGGCATTAAGCAAAACCGGAGGAAAACTCATTACATTCGAAATCAATGAAAGCAGATACCGGCAGGCATTGGAAAATTTCAAAGCAGCCGGGTTATCTGATTATGTAGATGCAAGGCTTGGCGATGCCCGAAAACTAATACCTCGGTTGGAAGGAACGTACGATTTTGTGTTCAGTGACGCTGACAAGAATTGGTATATCAATTATTTCAAAGCCATGGCTCCAAAACTGGAGATAGGTGGTTGCTTTACAGCTCATAATATTAGTGAGCGGAGCGGCTATTATGGTACCGGCGAATTTCTGCGCTACGTGAAAAGTTTACCAAATTTCAGGACCACAGTAGATGACAATGGTGGTGGAGTTTCCATCAGTTACAAAACAGCTAAACCCTAAATCATTGTGCTTTTTCAGGAAAAGTATCAGTTACAACGTAAACTTGGATTATTTGCCCTGTTGAACATGGTGGTGGCTAATATGATTGGTGCCGGTGTGTTTACTACTTCCGGTCTGATTATGGCTCAACTGCGAAACCCTTTTCTTTTACTCACACTTTGGGCATTCGGAGGTTTTATCGCCATTTGCGGAGCGTTAGTGTACAGCGAGCTGGGAGCAGCAATGCCTGAAGCCGGTGGTGAGTATGTTTTTCTGTCACGGTTATATCACCCCATGGTAGGTTTTCTTAGTGGATGGGTATCTTTTGTTGTCGGTTTTTCCGCGCCCATTGCGGCTTCTGCTATTGGTTTTAGTGAGTATTTGATATATGGTATTCCCGAAGGGTGGGAGGTATACCATAACTTTTCCGGTCCATTAGTCACAAAAGGGCTTGCTGTATTCGTCATTATTCTGTTTACATTAATCCATATTCGTGGAGTTGAAACGAGTGCCAGATGGCAGAACGCATTGACCATTTTAAAAGTATTGCTGATTGTTGGGCTCATTTTAGCTGGTTTTCTGTGGGGAAAAGGCAACTGGAACTATTTTACAATGAATATAGTTCCCAAAAGTCAATTCAATTGGCGAAGCACGGGTCTTTCTCTTGTCTGGATCATGTTCGCCTACAGTGGATGGAACGCTTCCACATATCTAGGTGGCGAAGCTTTTCATCCACAAAAAAACATTCCGCGTTCGCTGCTTTTAGGGACGTTTATCGTAATTACTCTCTATCTCGGATTGAATGCACTTTTTATTTATGCAATCCCACCTGACGAGTTCAACAGTGAGATTGCCATAGGTTCAGTCGCTGTGATTCACTTATTTGGTGAGAGAGCCGTGCAAATACTATCGTTGTTAATTGCTTTTGCTTTGTTCTCATCGCTAAGCGCTTTCATAATTTTGGGTCCGCGCGTTTATTATGCCATGGCAAAAGCAGGTCATTTTTTCCGCTTTGCTGCGAAAATTAGTCCGCAACATCATGTACCGCTAGGTTCCATTTTGCTGCAAAGTGGCGTCTCTGTGTTGATGGTGGTTACTGGCACTTTTGATCAAATCCTAACTTTCATGGGTTTTTCACTGGGAATTTTTCCCATCATAGCCGTAGTTGGTGTATTCCTGTTACGAAGACAACAGAATTTAACATACCGACATTCGGGATACCCGATTATCCCGGTCATTTATGTAGGCGCAGCACTTGCAATGCTTGTTCTAACCGCTATGGAAAGGCCCTTGGAGTCTGTGGTGGCAGTTTTAGTTGTACTATCGGGCATTCCCGCATTTTTACTTTTCAGAATAAAGAGGGGCTGATGCTGTTAAAGATTCATGCGATAAAATCTCGCTTGTTTTGTTAGCCAGAATGTCAATAAATAAAGGCATTTCGGATATATTATGCTCATAAAGTAGTTATCATAATTTCATTGAAAAAGTGCAATAATAATGATTATGAATACACTGGTTGCTTGTTGCTTATCAATTTGTTTGGTGTTGAATTCCTTCTGGAGATGTTTAAATTAGGATTAAATCGTTTTATTATAGCATTTGTTCATAGATAAACCACCAGTCATATTGTATTAAACATTACAATATTTATTGTATAAATACAACTAAATCAATATGTTAAAGTTTTCACAAAATGAAACGATTCAGATGATTTACCATTTTATTTGAACCGGGATTGGCATAAATTTCATTGTTATTTAAACCAAATAAAAATAGCTATGAAAAAGAACATGTTAATTTCCGCAATTTTGTGTCTATTGCTTGCACCTTTCTGGGTACAGGCACAGGACGTTCGAATCCCATTAATTGGTGAGAAAGCTCCAAGTTTTACTGCAGAAACAACAAAAGGAACTCTGAATTTTCCGCGTGACTACGGACGGAATTGGAAGATTCTATTTAGCCATCCGCGTGATTTCACTCCCGTTTGTTCATCTGAAATCATGGAACTTTCTCAAATGCAAAATGATTTTGCAGCGCTTGGTGTTAAGCTGGTTGTCGTGTCCTCCGATACACTGTCGCAACATCATCAGTGGGTAAATACCATTAATGAATTAAGATACAAAGACAGGAAGCCGGTGAAAATCGATTTTGCATTAGTTGATGATAAGAGTTTTGTAGTTGCCAAAAAGTATGGTATGCTGCACCGGCCTGTTAGTACATCGGAATATGTACGTGGTGTATTTGTCATTGACGGGAAGAATATTGTCCGGGCGGTTTTCTTTTATCCTCATAGTGTAGGCCGCAATATGGATGAAATCAAACGCACTGTTATCGCGCTTCAAACCACTGACAGTGAAATGGTCTATACTCCTGCCAACTGGATGCCAGGTGATGATGTATTGGTTCCTTATTTTCCGTATACTGAAAAAGAGCTGAAGGACAATCCCGGCATCGCCGACAATTTTTATAATGTTGGATCCTTAATGCATTTCAGGAAAAGCAAGTAAGTGGATTTTTGGATGTCAGATAATCCAAAAGACTTGAAATTTGTTCTCTCCCCATAGCTTGCAAAATCCCTGCTGTTAACCAATTATTTTTTGCCCTGGATGGGATAGAAAAACAAGAGTTAATAGTTATTACAGGATTTATTGGTGTACTTCTTATTCATCGAATGAAATGTATCCGTTCATGAATGATAGTAGGTGCGTAATTCCGGTAGACCAAGACAGATATTGCCGGAATGCGCAATGCAGAAATTCACCAATTACCCTGCATATCATTCCTGAAGCCTTGCATAAAATGCAAGGCTTCTTTCATTATAAGGGGTCAAATGCAGGGATAGTTGGCTGACCTGCCAACATTCTGTTATTTTTGAAGTGGAAAAGGAACCATTAAGACCTAAATACCTTTTCACTAAACAAGATGAAAAAAAGATTCAGCGGAGATGGTTTTTCACTGTCCCATCACAATTTTATGGCATTGCTCTGGCACGCCGGATTTCTGGCTTTCGCCCAAAACTTCATGGATATCGATACGGTGATTCCAGCTATGTTGATCGAAGCTGGAGGAAATGCAGTGCACGTAGGTATTATGTCTGCCATTTTGCTGGGGGGATCCAGTTTTACACAAATTATTTTCGCACCCTATCTGAGCAACCGGGAGCACAAAAAGAAGTTTCTGTTACTCGGAATCAACGCCCGGATACTTTCACTGCTCGGGTTGGGACTTATCCTTTATTTCTGGCGCTCGGGGAGCACCTTTCCCATCTTGTGGATGATTTTCCTTTTCATTACCATATTTGCTTTGGGTGGAGCCTTTGCCAACATCAGTTATACCGATATTGTCGGGAAATCCATCGATTCAGAAGTCCGTAAATCCTTTTTCTCCTCGAAACAGATTTTGAGCGGAATCGTTGTACTCCTTTCAGTGCTGGCAGCAAGACAAGTTCTGGTCTCAAGACCTTATCCGGTAAACTATGCCTTCATGTTTTTTATTGGTTTTGCTGCCTTGCTAACGGCCTCACTTGGATTTTGGTCCATTAAGGAAACGGTACCATCGCGTACACGAATAGCCGGCATCCATCACTTTATTGAGGTGATGAAGCACGAGTTAAAGGAAAATCCCCGGCTAAAATATTTTCTGGGTTTCATCAATACCCAGGGAATTGCCATAGGCTTTTTACCATTTGTAATTCTCTATGCGAAGGAGTTCTACGGTACCGAAAGCAGCGATACAGGATTCTTCCTTATTAGCAAGGTGATAGGCAGCGTGGCTGTTTCGATGCTGGTATTTGCTTTTCGGAAACGCGTTCGTTATCGTTACCTGCTCTATTCCAATGTTATATTGGCTTTAATAATGCCATTACTAATACTGTTGCCTGGCGGCAGGCCCTCATTTTTCCCGGTATTTATTATTGGTGGAGTAGTATATGCGATGTATTCCATTGCCATGAATGGTGTTCTACTGGAAGTTTCCGGCAACGATAACCGTGCCTTATACGCCGGATTTGCCGGGGCCGGCAATATCATTCCGGCTTTGTTTCCCATCTTAGGCGGCTGGCTCATCAGTCAGTTCGGTTTCCATGTATTCTTCGGTCTGTTCATGGCCATTGTGTTGCTGTCACTCTTTTTTGTTTTTAAAATCCATTGCCGGAAATAGATGAAGTAGAGTTAATCTGTCCCTTGATATTTGCTTTTGAAATTAAGGTTGGAGTTCCAACTAAAATAATTAGTTTTACTCCCTGACTAAATCACCGGTTATGGAACAGCACAAATCCATAGGACGTCTTATCAGCATTCTTCATCGTGCATCGCAAATGTATTTTCAGCGCGAATCCAAGCCATTGGGATTGCCACACGGGCAGTTTCATGCCCTTCATTTCATTGCACAAAACGAAGGCCTTCCACAGAGCCAGATTCAGGCACACTTTGAATTGGATAAGGGAAGTGTTTCCAGCCTGATGAAAGGACTGGAAAAGAACGGCTTTATTGAGCGGAGGCCCGATGAGTTGGACAAACGTGCAGTAAGTATCTATTTGACCCCAAAAGCACAGAGCCAACTCCCTGCCATCAACAAGGTTTTTAAACAATGGACGTTGCAATTATTGGAGGGATTCTCCGGAGAGGAGAAAGAGACACTGTTCGGTTACATGGAACGAATGATGACTAATGTTAAAGCCTGAGGGGTGATTCTCTCATCGTATCAAATAAAATTGAATTCTATGCTTTATTTCATGATTGAAGGGACATTTTATGACCCGGTACCGGTAAAACCGGAAGAATTGGAAATGTTAATCAAGGAACACGTTGCGTATTTACAGAGAGGCTACGACGAAGGTTGGATGCTTTTCTCCGGACCAAAAGCACATTCCGGTGGTGGAATTATTCTGATGAAAGCAGATTCAGCAGAAGCGATAGATAAATTCCTGGAAAATGATCCATTCAAAAAGAACGGAATTCTGGAATACCATGTAGTAGAATTCCGTTTTCACGATGGGCAGCCTGAAGTGAAATCATGGTTCAGTTAATCTTTCCTCTTTACTTTTTGACATACCAGGCAGATATATGACCATTCAAAAAACGAGCAAATACTTCATTGCAGTTACCTCGGTGCTGCTGGCGTTCCTTACGGCACTGTCACCCTTTGGTATAGACACCTACCTGTCGGCTATGCCAGTCATGGCTAAGTCCTTTGGGGTTAGTATCCATCTGATTGAGATTACGCTAACTGTTTATTTCCTGGGATTTGCTACCGGTAATGTATTTGGAGGTCCATTGTCTGATTCCTTCGGTCGAAAAAAAATCGCTTTAACCGGCGTTTTGCTTTACGGATTATCATCCGCAGGCATACCTTTCTCACCCAATGTAGAAATGGTTTGGTTGTTAAGAGCAACGCAGGCATTTGGCGGCGGTTTTGCCTCAGTGACCGGTATGGTGTTCGTACGTGATTGGTTTGAAGGCAAGCAGGTAGCTAAACTGGCGACTCTTATCGGGATGATCATGATGCTGGCTCCACTGTTTGCGCCGGTTATCGGGTCATTCTTGCTCGATTGGGGAGGTTGGCATTCCATATTTTTCTTTCTGGCGTTATATGCGGCGGTGCTGTTCCTGGTTTTTCTTGCTGTGATGCCCGAATCGCGCCATCATACACATCTGACTCACCGGGTAACCAAAGAACAGCTTATTGGAAAATACCGGATATTTTTTAGTCATCGCAAGCCGGTCATGATGTTGCTGACCATCAGTTTTGCTACGGCAGGAATGTTCACCTTCATCACCAGCTCTTCTTTTATTTACATCGAATATTTTGGTTTCACTCATCGGGTCTTTCCTCTTCTTTTTGGTGCCAATGTGGTGCTTTATATCGCACTTTCGTTGCTCAATAACTGGCTCCTGAAAAACAGAGAACCGGAACAGATGATGAAGCTAGGCTTGGTTTTGCAGCTAATTGGCGGAATTTTCATGCTGGCAGGTGTATTGCTTCCGCATCCACCGTTTGCTATTATTTTTGGCTCTATTGTGTTGTTTGTAGGAAGTTTGGGATTAATCTTCGGTAACGGAACCGCTGTTATTCTCAATTTGGTTCCGGAAATCAGTGGTTCTGCCAATGCTACTATTGGTGTGTCCCGGTTCATCCTGAGCTTTATCGCAGGCACCATTCCGGCATTGTTTCAGTCGGGTAACCTGATTCCGATTGGAATTGTCATGTTCTGCCTGTCGGTGATGGCCAATCTGTTTTATCTGTTCTTCAAACGTAGCTGAAATAGGCCGGAACAAATGATTTCACGAACTGTTTTAACGATAGCTTCATAATGAATAGAGCACAGAAAATGAGCTCATGTAACAATTGAAAAATAAACAATGACCATATGAAATACCGGAAATTAGGAAAAACAGAAGAAGAACTATCAACCGTGGGATTAGGCTGTATGGGAATGAGCTTTGCTTACGGACCTGGCGACGAAAAGGAAAGTATAGCTACGCTGGAGCGTGCCCTGGAGCTCGGAGTCAATTTTTGGGATACGGCCGATGTGTATGGCAACGGCGCCAATGAAGAGTTGCTTTCGAAGATATTGAAGCAGAAGCGTGACAACGTATTTTTAGCAACCAAGTTTGGTTTTCGTTTCCCGGAAGGAACCTGTTACATGCCCAACGCCGACGGAACGTTTATCGATTGTTCGCCGAAGTGGATCAAACAGGCGGTTGAGAAAAGCCTGAAGCGGCTGGGTATCGAAACCATTGACCTGTATTATGCACACCGTGTCGATCCCAATGTACCTATTGAAGATACGGTGGGAGCCATGGCCGATTTGGTCATGGAAGGAAAGGTGCGTTACCTCGGACTCAGTGAAGCTTCCGCTGAATCTATCCGCCGGGCGAATGCAGTGCATCCTATCCAGGCGTTGCAAAGTGAATATTCGTTGCTGACCCGGCAGGTGGAAGAGGAAATACTACCGACCATTCGGGAATTGGGCATCTCGCTGATTCCGTTCTCTCCGCTTGCCCGTGGCTTGATGACCAACAAGCTGGACGTCTCCGGCCTGACCGATACCGATTTCCGGAAATCCCTACCTCGCTATAGCGGAAAACATTGGGAAAATAACCAGAAGCTCGCTGCAGCTTTCGCTGAATTGGCCGGTACAAAAGGGTGTACGCCTGCTCAATTGGCCCTGGCCTGGGTATTAGCCCAAGGTGATGATGTGATTCCCATTCCGGGCACGAAGCGCATCAAATACCTGGAAGATAATGCTGGTGCGGTTAATGTGGAACTTTCAACTGCCGATTTGAACACCATCGAGGCCCTGTTGAAACAATATCCTGACATTGGCGATCGATACAGCAAAGCATGGGCGGAAAAAACTTCGAAATAATGTATACGCCATTGTAGAAAGAAAGCCGCAACGAAATGCTCGCTGCGGCTTTTGTCAAACCTAAATCAAATATGGCTATGCCAAGCCAACAACAAATAAATAGGTATCAAGCCTCTTCGTCCGGCGCCTCATCATCTTGACTGCGTCCCTGGCGAATGGCCAGTGTATTCATATAGTACCTGATCTTTTCGTTCAGCTCGTTCACAAACGTTTCCACTCCGTCGGCAGCCATTTCTAAGGTGATAGCCGCATTAATCCGATCCACCAATTGTTCGTACAGCGGGTCCATTTCCTGACGTACGGAAAAGACATCGCCGTTTTGCCGGCCGGCCAGTTCCGAATTGCGTTGGTTGATGGCTGCTACGAACTGTTCATTCTGATTTTTTAGTTCTTCCACCCAACCGGTTAACCCGATTTTCTCCACATGTGGCACATATGTTTCACTTTGTAAATCAGTAACTAGGTTATTGATAGCCGCAGTTTCCTCGTTATACGAGATATTGCGAACATTGCCGTATTGATTGATCACACGTTCCACCAAAATTGCACTTTCAGCTTCCTCTACGACAGGGCTTCTCAGGGTGGCTCGTACACGATTAGCAATGGCACTCCATGTTTTATCCCTGCGCTTATCGAGCTGATCAACGGTTTTCGAAAGACTGCTGCCGTCTTCTACGCGTATGGTGATATCTTCTTTGTTGAGCATCGCTTTAAACACCGGATACTGGCTAGCGATTCCTAACGTTTCGGGGGTTGTGGTCGCAATTTGACTATCCACGTCGGTCATGAACTGAAAATGTTCATTGTTGCGCAAAGGGCGCAAGTTGAATTTGATAATTTTATCCATGATTTTTTGTCTTGTTGATGAAATAAGATAGAAGTTACGGCTATCCGGTTAACCATGCAACCATGAAAAATATGTTTATGATCATAAATTCAGTTTTTAAAGAGTAAGAAGGTAGCCTTTTTCAATTGTGACTTGATGATTTATACATAATCTAAATAATATCATTTGTATGGAGATTTGTTCTGAAACCGGGTCGGAGGTTAAACAAATAAGTGAAAGTGATATCTCAGATGAAGTGACGACATGAAAAACACGCTGAAGTTTCTGTTCCCACGGTGCTGTGGCATCAAAAAACTTCCGGGTTTTTCCTTCCCACAGGTCAGAGGCTTATAAAACGTTCCAGTGTTTTGCTTCCCGCGAAGCCGTGGCACGAAAAAACTTCTAAACTTTTTCTTCCCACAGCACCGAGGCATGAAAAATCGTCCGGGGTTTTTGGCGCCACGGTGACGAATGGTAAGCATAACGGAGATTATTTGAATTAATTGACCACGATCGGATAAGATAATCTCTTCGGAATGTGTATAAAAAGAATGGGAGAGAGGAATATATTGTAAAATGAATTAGCTATTTTCGATGATGGCTAAAAAAACACGAATGCTAAACTATTTCGTTTTAACTTGTTATTGGAAACCCGAAAAATAGCTGGAGTGCATAACGAAAGAAAGGTCGGATGAATCCTTGAGGACAGAGTTATATCATGGTAATGCATTGGAACGAATAAAAAATAACCTACTGATGAAACCTTCCCGCAAACTTTCTATCTTCAATTTGTTTTAATTAATCTCCACAAGGGAGATAGTAACGGCGATGATTAATTCAATACAATTAATTCGATGAAGACATTTCGTAGCGATATATCGGGGAAGGAATTCCCGGTAGCCGAAAAAATTTCAGGCAAGTCGGTCAGGCAGTCGTTGATGAGTCTTATACAAATGGACCATCCGCAGTTTACAACCGATAAGAATTTATCGGTTACGGAGCTGAACAAGTACCGGGAAAAGTATATTTCGGAATATTTGGTAAAGCAGGTAGGCGAGCTTACGGAACTGGAGCAAACAGTAATGACTTCACTGACCGACCGGACAACGCTTTCGGACAAGCTGGACGGTGATGAAACGCAAACCTATACATTCGGACAGCGAATTGCCGACAAAGTGGCGACCTTTGGCGGCAGCTGGACTTTCATCATCACGTTTGGTGTTGTTCTGGCTTTTTGGATCATTCTGAATGTTTACTGGCTGCGGAATAAAGGATTTGACCCGTATCCTTTTATCCTGTTGAATTTAATCTTATCCTGTTTGGCAGCCATCCAGGCTCCGGTTATCATGATGAGTCAAAACAGGCAGGAGGAGAAAGACCGTGACCGGGCCAAAAAAGACTACATGATTAATTTAAAATCGGAACTGGAAATCAGGACACTTCATGAAAAGATGGATCACCTGATGATTCACCAGCAACAGGAATTATTGGAAATACAAAAGGTTCAGATTGAAATGATGAACGATATTTTGGAGCGCGTCGACAAGAGATAATTGCATTGGTTAACTGATTTGTATAACAACTACGGTGTAAATTGAATGTTGGTGGTGATTGTTGCTACAATACTGGATGCCCCACGGGCAAGTCGTTTACAGGCGAGAGGAGATGGATTTAAGTGCCTGCAAAGGCGCCCGAATCGCATAGCGGTTATGGTATTGCAAAAAACGACCCGGAAATGAACCAATCTTCCCGTAAGGGGATAAACGATAACGTATCATAACTAACCGAATGAAACCTTACCTGAAATTGATTATCATCTACTTTTTCCTGCTATTGGGAATGTTTTTGTTACTACGTTTACTTGCCGTATGGTTGCTCAACAGGCCAATGGATGCGCCTGTGCTGGTAACCGGCTTTGTATGGATTGTATTGTTTAGCATGATATACTGGGGAGTGCTTATCCGGGAATTTAAACCGCGGTTGGATTACATTCAAAGTCCCGGTTCTGAACCACCAGGTTTTAAGCGCGTGGTTGCCAGAACGCTGGAAGTTCCGGCTGAGGGTTTTTCTTTTCAGATACTAAAAGAAGAACTGGTTCGTCTTTACGAAGTAACCTACGTCAATGAAGAGCTACAGGTCATCAAACTTCGGGATCGGTTTACCCTGCAGACATTTGGGGCATGTAGCTTTATCCGGTACCAACCGGAACAGGAAACAGTGGTAGTGGCCAGTTATCCCATATCCAATCGCACCATGCGGCAAGGCGGCGAGGGAACGAAGCAGAATGAGGCAATAACACAACTCATTTTAACTGGCTGAAAGCAGCCATTATCATTCATCTTTTGCTCTGTTTGCAATTAAAGCGGGAAAGTTTGTGGACAAACGCAAAAGAAAAGAGAGGAATCGTTTTGTGTTGGATTCCCCTCTATCTCTGTCCTGGTTAATTGATTTTTTATTATCTGCTCGTTCATTCGCCAATCGTTTTCATCATTTCAGCATAACCGTCCATTTCGCAGTAATTGTCAAGCCAACCGTCTGCTTCAATTCCTCCCAATGATTTAACGCGGTTCCACTCTTTACAGGCACCGTCTTTGTCTCCCAGTTCATATCGACTCAATCCGCACAAAAACAGCAGAGGTTTGCTTTCAGGAACATAAACCAGGCCTTGCTCAAAATGCTGAAGAGCTCTTTTAGGATTGCTTTTCAGCAATAACAATTTGTTTCCTTTTTGAAATTCGGTGGTAGCCTTAGAAAGTAAATCACGTGTTCCGGTGATTTTGAAAACCATGCTGAATTCTTTTTCCATGGGAACCTTCACTTCGTTGTTATATCCAGGTTTCCACATACCTTCTGTTGTTTTCAGAGCGCTAATTACTTCTTCATCAATGCTGGGTGAAACACTATTAACGACGGTGAAATTGGTCAGAGAACCATCAGGGTTCACCATAAACCGGACAATTACTTTCCCTTCATTGATACGCTCAATATCAATCTCCGGATATTGAACATGATTCTTCATGTAATCGCTCAGAAGTGTTGATCGGGTATTCTCTTTATTCAGGAAACCAGTTACTCCATTTATTCCGGTGAACTCGGGAGGTGAAACTTCCACTTGTTTCAGAGTGGTATGGCCTTTATCGTCCTGACTATATACTAGTCCTGAAATGACCATGCATGCAATTAGCAATAGAATTTTTTTCATAATAAAAGATTTTAGTGAATACTAAGGAATAAGAGTTCATTCTGTCACCGAACAAATTTCCGACGAAATAAAGAGGAGGAAATAGTATTTATCTGTCAATGTGTTGAGAATTTTTAGTCAAGAAGACAAAAATTTAAAGGGATGAATGAATGGTAATATCTCCAAAAATGACAAATGAATGGTAGTGTGTAATTAGTCTAAATAACTATATGTGAGGAAAAATCATCATTTTCATTGTAGATTTAGGGACGAATGAAGAGATGTGAATCGGGAATCAATTAGTAATTATGACGAGCAGCGGGATAAATTATGAAAGGAAGCATTGGAAATGTTTTTTGGGAAATGAAATAGGGTAGTAGAGTAATGCGATTCTGAAAGTAAATAAAATGTTAGGTCCCAGACATTTTAATGATAAACGACGGTTTATAAGAGGACTGATTTTCTTCCTTGCTGTTCTTCTGATCGTTGCGTAAAAGAAGAAAAGACAATACGGCGATAAAAAGGAGAGCCAAAATAATTACTGCGCTTTTCAATTTCCTGTTCATTTTAAAAAAACGTAGTTGGTGCCTGGTTCTGCTTTGGAGCTCTCGCTTTTTGAATTCTCCGGGGGCATAGCCAAAGAATTTGTGAAAACATTTGTTGAAATAGGTTGGACTGCCAAACCCAACACGGTAAGCCACCTCGGAGGCCGTAATGTCTTCATTGATAAGAATTTCATTGGCCTTTTTTAGCCGGACTTCCCTAACAAACTGGCTGATGGTTTTATTGGTACTGCACTTTAACTGGCGGTAAAGCGAAGTGTAACTCATGCCCATGGCACTCGCCAGTTCGTCAACACTAAATTGCTCATTGGTCAGATTTTCTTCGGTGATCCTGGTCAACTGATCGATAAAAGTTTGGTCCATATCAGTGTTATGAGATTCAACCTCCATCTATTTTGTCACATGCTGTTATTTAAAATTAGTCAAAATAATATCCAAATTCAATTTTTACCATTTTATTACCAGTTTATCAGTGAATTAGTGATGAACAGCCGATTGAATAAATTATTCAGTGCCAATGGGATGTCAATAAAAACAAGGCATCTGGAGGTGAATGAATCAAGTGACAGGATTTCATTCATCAAGACTTCCCTGTAAAAAATGTAATACTGGTGAAAGGCAAAAATGAGCGAATTGGCAAGGTGTTTTACTTTGAGCAGATAATCCTGAGTTAGGCTGTACGCATTGTATTATAAACTCTAGGGATGAAAAATGTACTGGTCTGGTAAACCATAAAAACAGAGAGTCTGAAATTCACTTTGTTCAGTCTTTCCGGACATCAATCCTTCTGCAAAAAATCTAATTCACTGAGCAGCGGGTGAGAAGTAGAGGCTGACACCAAATACTTCACGTGGTACCCGCCTCAGAACTTCGCATGTGATTGCGGGTATCGGATGAACGAAATTAACCTTTAGAGGTATGGAATTATGGACTGACCAGGCATTTCCCTATACAGCCAGCCCCGTTATTTTCATGATAATGAAGAGATATCTCATCGTTAGTTGACAATCAACAATGGAATCTGAATGTTGTGTCTTACGGCATCCACGGTGGTACCAAATACGAGATCTTTAATTCCTTTGTGTCCGTGTGCTCCTAGTACCAGTAAGTCGATATCCTGCTCTGAAATCATTTTTATAATCTCCGATGCCGGGTCGCCAAAACCAATTAAAAGGTTGGCTTTGTAACCGTGTTCCTCAAGTTTTTTCTGATATAGATTTAAGTTGTCTTTATCCAGTTGAGTTTCATAGTCCATCGTATTTTTCCCAAGATATCGGGCAGCAGCACTTTCCACCACATGAATTAGGGTATAGGAGGCTGATTTTCCACCTTGTGTTAAAGCACTTTGGATGATCTTTTGCTCATTGCCTGAAAAGTCAATAGCAATACCGATGTGTCGATATTTGATAGGGGCTGTAAAGGTGAATTCTTCGGCTTTGCCATGTGGCCACTGTTTTTTCTTTTTCGTAGTGGATGAAATGAATGGAAAAATGAAGATATAAACTAATAGCGCAAGGGCGCCAATGGCCACCGGAATAACAAGGGTGTAAATGAGAATTTTGTTGTCACCAGCGGTTTTTATCCACGAAGTAATTTCGTCAATAACCAGATGAATGTTCAAATAAATGATGATAGCGGCACTCAACCAAGCCAGTATTTTTACCCACAATTTGATTGTAAATTCCTTCATTATTTTTTTATCAGAATTGAAGTGAATGAGCGGAATAACGGCAAAGCCCAATTGAAGGCTTAGTATCACCTGGCTTAAAACCAAAAGACTGCCCAATGCCTCGTCACCAAAATAGAGAATGGTAAACAAGGCAGGTATAATAGCAAGTAAGCGGGTGATTAACCGACGTAACCAGGGTTGAATTCTAAGGTTCAGGTGTCCCTCCATCACAATTTGCCCGGCCAGTGTTCCGGTAATAGTGGAGCTTTGTCCTGCTGCAATCAGAGCAATAGCAAAAAAAGTTGGGGCAGCTTTTCCGAACAGACTGTCTAATAACTTTGAGGCGTCCTGAATTTCTGCCACGTGGAAATAGCCGTTTACATAAAAAGCGGCTGCAGCCAGAATCAATATGGTAGCGTTTACTAAGAAGGCCAGATTCAAAGCAATAGTTGAATCGAAGAAATTAAATCTGATAGCTGTCCTTAAACCTTCTGAGGAGCGGTCAATTTTTCTGGTCTGTACAAGCGACGAATGCAAATACAGGTTATGCGGCATAACCGTAGCCCCAATAATTCCAATCGCAATGTACAAAGCGTTTCCATTCAACTTGGAAGGTAAAAATCCGTTCATCACATCACTGTACACGGGAGAGATAATCAGCATTTCCGCAAAAAATGAAAGCCCGATGATAAACACCAGGGAAATAATAAAAGCTTCCATGATCCGCATTCCTTTATTCATTAAGAATAGCAGTAATACAGTGTCCAGGGCAGTGAGGCTAATGCCCCATATCAGCGGCAAGCCAAATAGGAGGTTAAGGCCGATGGCCATTCCTACAATTTCGGCCAGGTCACAAGCCGCAATGGCAATTTCAGCCAGGATATATAATGGTACATTTGCCCACCTGGGGTACGCATTTTTTGATGCCTGTGCCAGATCCATTCCCCTGACAATTCCCAATCGGGCACTTAATGATTGGAGCAACAAGGCTATTAAATTCGACATCAGGAGTACCCATATCAGTTTGTAACCAAACTCCGAGCCTCCTGCAATATCAGTGGCCCAGTTGCCTGGATCCATGTAACCAACACTTACTAAATAAGCCGGACCGATGAACGCTAAAATCTTTCTCCAGCCTTTTTTATCTGTTTTTACAGTTGAATGTACTTCACTTAACGATTCGGTTTTCATATATTTTGTTCCAATAACTTCACTTAATTAGATAGACAAAAGTAGTGAGTTAGATTAATCTAACAAATTGTTTTTGATCTTTTTCCTATTTTTGTTTTTGAATGATTCAAAGTTATGGCCTCTACAACCGAAGAGAATTATCTGAAAGCGTTATACATACTCTCTATTGAACGGGGAGTGGTTACTATTTCCGACTTGAGTAGTATGTTAAATGTGAGTTTACCTACTGCCAATAGTATGGTCAAAAACCTGAAAAAGCAAGAGTTGGTCAACTACGAAAAATACAAACCGCTTTCGCTGACTAAGAAAGGGAAGAGGGAGGCTGCATTAGTCCTTCGTAAACATCGCCTTACGGAAATGTTCCTGGTCGAAAAAATGGGTTTTGGCTGGGAAGAAGTACACGAGATTGCTGAACAAGTGGAGCACATTGACTCTTCCATATTTTTTGAACGAATGGATGAATTGATGGGACATCCCAGGATAGATCCACATGGGTCTCCCATTCCGGATAAAGATGGGCTCATTGAAGAAGAATCCTACGTCCAGCTCAGCAATTGCCGGGCTGGTGATAAAGTGAAGTTGATCGCATTGGCTCATTCTGCCTCCGATTTTCTGAAATTTTTGAATAACCGTGACCTGCATCTCGGTATCGAGCTCGAAGTGATATCGATTGAATCGTATGATAGCAGTATGGTGGTCAGATACCCGAATCATCCATTGGAAACGTTGACCCATCCGGTTTGTGAACGTTTAAGGGTCGAGCAGATCAGATAGTTAACAATTTTATGTGCATAGATATTTAGGGCAGGCAGCAATTTCGTTTTATTTGCGAGTAAATCATCATATACTACAACAGACACATATAGAAACAAAGAGGAGTCGTCGATTGTCAACAACTCCTCTTCTTAAAATAATGCATGTTGATATAAATAACACATATCACCCGCCATTTATTCATTCACAATCTCCAACATTTCGGCATAACCTTTCATTTCACAAAACCTGTCGAGCCAGCCGTCAGCTTCAATTCCGCCAAGAACTTTAATGCGATTCCAGTCCCTGCAGGCTCCCTCTTTGTTACCCAATTCGTAAAGAGCTATCCCGCGTGAAGCCAGGAGACACTTCTCATTGGGAAGCAGTAAGATACCCTGCTCGAAATGATGCAGAGCTCTTCTGGCTTTATGCTTAACTAATAGCAGGGTATTACCCCTTGAGTAAAATTTAGATGCCCTGACTGTGAAATCTCGTGTGTTATCAAGTTTAAAGACTATACCTACCTCTCGTTCCATGGCCACTGGCATCTTATTGTTATATCCGGGACGCCACATTTTTTCAGTGGTTTTTAAAACCCTGACAACTTCGTCGTCGATGTCAGGAAATATACTGTTTATAACACTGATATCAGTCAACTCCCCTGAGGGTTGAACGGTAAAACGTACAATGGCTTTGCCTTCCCTGCGTTGATTCAATGCCCTTTCAGGATATTGGATATGAGCATTGATGTAGGCGTTTAACGACCCAGGGTTGGTATGTTCCCTTTCTGTGAAGTCGAAGGCTCCCATGACACCAGTAAACTCTGGCGGAGATACTTCTATCTCTTTCAGCATTTTATGGTCATTGTTATTTTGGCCGTAAGCCAAATATGAGATGACCAGACATAAGATTAACAGCAGAATCCTTTTCATGATGAATGTCTTTAGGTGAATACTAATCCGGAGTAAATACACTCTACAAATTTCCGCCGATATGAGAGGGAGGTGATATCATGTATCTGGCAAATGTTTTAAAATTAATGGCAGTACTTGCCCTTATCTTGTATGGAATTCCAATTATCTGTCAGTGTGAAAAAATCATAGGAATGCTGTCATGGAGAATCTTATCCGATAATCAAATTTTGGCTGATATTTTTTCACTGTATGTTGGTTAGGGAAATCAACTGTTAGCATGTTAAAATAGAAAAGAGCTGAGACTATCAGAAGTAAAATTAAGATTAGAATAAATACCAAATTTCGACGGATGCTCTGATTTATGATGCGGAGTTTTTGCAGTTTTTTTTCGTTATTCAATTCCCTTTTCCTAAACTCTCCGGGAGCATACCCATAAAAATCGTGAAAGCATTTATTAAAATAGGTTGGACTACCAAATCCGACCTTATATGCCACTTCAGAAGCCGTAATATCTTCATTCACCAACATTTCGTTGGCTTTTTTTAATCTGACTTGTCTGATAAACTGACTGATAGTTTGTTGTGTGGTGCTTTTTAACAAACGGTATAGCTTGGTATAACTCATTCCCATTTCTCTGGCTAAATCTTCCACACTGAATCGCTCATTTGTCAGATTTTGCTCGATGATTTCTGTCAGTCGTTGCAGAAATGCTTCCTTCATATTCACGTCGTGAGTTAACGAAATTTCAGGCACTAGGCAGAGTAAAATTAGTTAATATGCCATTGAATGTCAATGGGAAAGATGGTTTAGGCCATGAAGCCAGTTTTTAGTGATAAACAGCCGGTTGAAATTATCTTTCAATTTGAGTTAAGATGCAATGATACTGGTGCATTGAATAAAAATGGCTTCATGAATTAACAATGAAGCCTTGAGGTTTTTTTAATGGCATTTCATTTTCCTGTTAAGCCAAGATGTAGTTGGCAAACTGCTGCTATTTTGTTTAAATAAACACGGGTGGAGGAGTAAATAATTGGTCAAACAGAATCAGGGCTGAATTGCATCATACCGCAAAAAACATTCATGTTTGCTGGTTACTCACCATGTCGTGTAAGGCGAAAATGAGTATAGAAAATAAATTGGTCGTTTGCTCCGAATTGCTTAGAAGAAAAAAATAAGTAATGCAATTATGGTAATGATTAATGTAAAACGGACACTGAACAATGGAGCTTGTTTCAACTATTCCAGGCCATATTTGGTAGACACTATCAGAAAGCTTTCAGTTGTGAAATTGTGCCGGAATTCCTTGTGTTTTTACATTCTCTCCAATTTTATATCCCTTGAATAAATCCGGATGGCTCTGCAAAACAGAATGGTAAATATTTATAGCCGAATCGATTCTGGCGTCGGGTGGTACCAGCATGTAATGTCTGGCATTATTAAACCTCGTATTGGCAATGATTTCCACCAGAAAAACCAGTTTGTTTTTGAATGATTCGATATTAACTCCTTGAAGTGGAATTGAGGAAGGAATATTTCTATTGATTGTATCGAAAAATTTAATTAAAAAATATGTTTGCAAAATTATCTCTTCCAACTTGTACGTACAAGTTAAAAGCATTAGTTTTACTGAAATTTTATTTAAATGAAAGAAAAGAGATACAAGCAAGTTCAGGATTTCCTCAAGCTTCAGATTCAGAAAGGATATTATGATGTTGGCGATTATTTACCATCGGAAAATGAGCTTTGCTCTACCTTCAGTATTACCCGAACGACGGTAAGAAAGGCTTTGGATGAACTTACCAGGGAAGGATTTATTGAGCGTCATCATGGAAAGGGGAGTATCGTCCGCGAAAGGAGGAAGTCGCTTGGATTATTAAATGTGAAAGGTTTCTCGGAAGCTGTAGGTACAGATGTCAGCACTATTTTTTTACAGCGTCCTCACTCTGATTTTTGGAGTCCTGAAATACATTTTAAAATCAGTGAAAAAGAACTCAGTCAGCCGTGTATTCATTTTTCCCGTTTAAGATGTGTAGGCGAAGTTCCGGTAATGATCGAACACAACTGGATGGACAGCACGTATCTTAAAGAGTTCTCGGATATCGATTTTGTCAACGGTTCGTTTTTTAAAACGCTTAGCCAACATTACCATATCGAGATTGTGGGATCAGAACAGGAACTTCGAGCGGAGAATGCACATAAAAATTCGGCCGATTTATTAAAAGTACCACTCGGAGCGCCCATCCTACACATATCGGTAAAATTCCACACCAGCCACAGTAACTTTAATATATACAGTGAATTGTATTGTAACACGAATAACTACCCTGTTGGAAATAGTTATTACCTGTAATCGGTCTTTTTCAATATAAAAACCAACCCGGCTATGAAAAAAAATACTTCTCTTTCACGCAGAACTTTCTTCAAAACAGCAACACTTGCATCAGGAGCTGTATTGGGAGCGCCTCTAATAACAGCATGTTCTGAGCTTGAAGCCCAAAGTGACTCAGAAGATCGGGCTTTTGGATTTACGGATCCGAAATTTCACCAGGCAGGTGTTGTCGGAATACTCTTTTCTCAAATCGGATACGAAATTGGATATCCTGTCCGGATTATTGCCCGACTTCCTAAAAAAGCTCTGTTTCATGAAAAAACAATTTGTAAGCTGAATCCGGTATCCGGTGGAAAAAAATATCAAACCGAATTTAACTATTGGGGAGAAGAATGGGGAAGTCATTGGTGGATTGCGGATTTCCAGACAATTGAGGAAACAGGTGAATGGGATATTGAGGTTTTAGCTGATAATGAAAGGATTTTTAAGGATAAGGGATTAAAAGTTGGCAAAGATATACTTTGGGACAGCACCATCGAGTGGTCGTCGGTAGATATGCTTGAACGCCGGACCCATTTCACAAAAGTGGGCGCAGGTTGGCAGGATGCTGGTACGTTATGGGTTGAAAGTCCTGCTCAAAGTGCAATGATCATAGCTCTCGCCGAATTGCTGGAACATACCTCCGGACGGTTTGATAAAGCCTTTTTACAACGGATACATAAGCAAATAATGGTCGGATGCGACTATTTAGTGATGACACAGGAAAAAGCACACGAACGTGGCTTTCCAGAAGGAGCTATGTCACACGACTTATTGGGGCACGAAAAAGATGTGTTGCCCAATGACGCAACAAAAGCGGTAGTGGCCCTTGAAAAGGCAGTACGGCTTTTGCCCGATGAGTATCAGGAAAAAAAGACAACATATAAAACAACAGCACAAAAAACATTTAAGTGGCTGAACACAAAAGCCAAACCAATGGGTGATTACGGGTTTAGCCGATTTCTGAGAGGACTGTCTGAAACCGATCCGGTACCAATCGATGAGTGGCAAACCCGAGATTTAGTGATGTTGTGCTGGGCGAGTATCGAGCATTGGAAAAACTCAAATGAGAAAGCGAAAGAAATGGCCATCGATTTGGCAAATAAAATTATGGCCCGGCAAATTCCAAAAGAACAAAGTGAAGATGGATATTTTGGGCACTTTAAAGAGTTTAATAGTGTCTCATATAGCGAAAAGTCGTTTATCCAGGGCATTGTTCACGGGCAGTTTGGTGCTGATATCGGTGGATTTTACCCGAACTATCTGATGCCGATAATCGAAATGCTCAAACTATGGCCGGATGAAGCTGACGCGTCGAAATGGAAAAATTGTCTGCAGCAATTTAGCTATGGATACCTGATACCTTCTTGTGAAAACAATCCTTTTTTACTTGTGCCACAGGGAATTTTCGGAAAGGAAGGCCCGGTTTGGTTTTGCGGTACTTTTCATGGTACCAACGCTATTTATGGCTACACGGCAGCTTTGGCTCTCGAATTATCCCGGCTATTTAATGAGCCCAAACTTAAAAATATTGCCTATGGAAACCTGCAATGGCTCGCTGGTTTGAATGGCGGAATAACACGGGAAAATCTCCGCGAAGGGTGTGTAATCTTCAGCACTGATGTTCCTGAAAATATTGCACTGCCTGCAAGTATGATGTGTGGAGTTGGGAGCAGATGGGCAGGCACATGGTTTCAAACCAGAGGGATTATTTGCAATGGATTCTCAACCGGGAAACAATTTGTTTACGATACCGAACCTAAAAAAGCAAACGACGGTCCCTTCTCTCTCACCGATGAAGATTGGATTCCACACAGTGCCGGCTGGTTAACCGGATTAATGAGACTTTAGGAAATAATTAAAAACATTAAAGCAATAAAAATGAGCAAAGTACACGAATTAGCAAAAATGATCGACCATTCCATTCTTCATCCCACACTAACTGATGAAGATTTGAAAAGAGAATGTGAAGTAGCAAAAAAATATGATGTTGCTTCGGTATGTGTAAAGCCGTATATGGTTTCATCGGCCGTAGCACTACTGAAAGATACAAACGTGTTAGTAGGCTGCGTTATCGGCTTTCCCGCAGGAAATTCAAAAATAGCGGTGAAAGTTTTTGAAACAGAAGCAGCTTGCCACGACGGAGCAGTAGAAATTGATATGGTAATCAATATCGGAAAAGCATTGCAGGGCGACTGGGAATACATCGAAGAAGAAATTGGTGCGGTTACAAAGGCCTGTCATAAAAGCGGCGCTATTGTAAAGGTAATTTTTGAAACAGATTATGTAACCAAACGAGCTGATCTCATTAAATTATGCGAGATCTGTACAAAAGTTGGTGTTGACTATGTGAAGACTTCAACAGGGTTTGGCTTTGTTAAAGGAGATGATGGGAAATATTCCTATGAGGGAGCGACCATTCCAAATCTTGAACTAATGAAAAAGAACGTAGGTCCCCACGTAAAAGTGAAAGCTGCAGGAGGAGTTCGTACGCTCAACGATCTGTTGGCTGTCCAAAAGGCAGGATGCACCCGGTGCGGGGCCACAGCAACCACAACGATTATTGAAGAAGCGATTGAAAAAATCGGGAATAATGGCTAATTAAAAACTGACATCCCTGAAGAACGTTTGAAAAAGGCTTTTACAATCCGCACCCTGAACGATGCATTTTTGTTTTGCAGAATTTTTAAATACAATTTTTGCAGATAATAGTAACTGAAATAAATTACCCTTCGGAATTGGAACTTCATAAATCAAGTGAACCATGATTCAGGAAATTAATTTGTCAAATAGTCAATTGCTAAACATTGCCAATGACTTCAAACGAAAAATAGAAATCGGTTTGAAGACCGATAATACCGAAATAAAGGCACTGCCTACCTATATTCATCCAAAGAAGAAAGAATTAAAAGGGGAAGTGGTTGTTTTTGACCTTGGAGGAACAAATTTCAGAGCTGCGGTCGTTTCGGTAGGGAGTGATATTGTAATTAAAGAGATGGTCGAAAAGGATATTACTGAAATGAAAATTTCAGGGTATTCTCAAACCGATTTGTATCAGTCGCAATTAGAGATAATTCGTAAACTGAATATTCCTAAAGGGCTTCCGGTAGGCTATTGCTTTTCTTACCCGGCTAAATCGCTGTTTAATGGAGATGCTGAATTAATTAAGTGGGTAAAAGGAGTAAGCATTGAAGATATGGAAGGTCATGCAGTTGGCAAACCTTTGATTGATTATTTGAATGGAAACAGTGATTTTGATTTCGGGGAAATCACGGTAGTAAATGATACGATTGCCAGTCTTTTCTCAGGATTGATGAATACCGGTTTTGACGCATATGTTGGTTTAATTGTTGGAACAGGTACAAACATGGCCACGTTCTATCCTTCGGGAAATATCACAAAACTTAAAGAATTAGAAAATTGGACAGGTGAAACGCCGGTAAACCTGGAATCCGGAAATTTCTTTCCCCCACATTTGTCAAAATATGATGATGTTGTGGATCAAAATTCAAGCAGCCCGGGAGCACAACGATTTGAAAAAGCTGTTTCCGGAATGTACCTTGGAAATGTTTTCAGGGAAGCTGTTTCTGATGAAAATTCTTACGAAAACCTGGACGCTGCTGGGTTGACAAACATGATTAAAAATCCGGCTGATTATAAAAAAGAGCATATTGAACTTGCATACCGCATTTATGAACGATCAGCCAAATTAGTTGCTGCTTCGCTTGCAGGACTTATCGAATCACTTCATGAAGTAAATCCGTCGATAAAACGTATCCAGATACTTGCTGAAGGAAGTTTATTCTGGAGCGAACTTAATGAAGGACAAACGGGTTATTCGAAAATAGTAACTGGTTGTTTAGATGAATTATTAAGCGAGGTTGGACTTCAAACAAAAGAAGTCGTTTTTTCAAAGGTATCAAATGCGAACCTTATTGGAGCAGCAATTGCCGCGCTTTCAAAATAGCAGGTGTTGCAATGATAATTCATCGGAAAATGTGCAACGGGAGAGCTGTAAAAAAGAAAAAGACGAAATGGAAAAAATCCAAATCGTCTTATCATGTCGGGGTGGCCGGATTTGAACCGACGACCTCGTCGTCCCGAACGACGCGCGCTACCAAGCTGCGCTACACCCCGCAATGGTTGTCAACCGGTTTATTGTCGTTTGACGGCTGCAAATGTAAGGGATTTTCGGTTTTTAGCAATAGCTTTTCCCGAAAAAAATGCTTGCCAAACTGCACCGCATTGATATTCGAAGATATAGAAAACATAAAATTTTCAATTCGAGTTCATGTCGTTCCTGTAAAGGCTTTAAAACACGTAGGCAGACTGATTTTAACTGAATTTATTGCGGTAATAATCCACCTTGAAATCATGCAGTGGAGTAGGGGAACCGTCGTACTTGTGCTGATTAGCTTTCCATATGGGAGTTTGGGCCCAGGCACGGTTGGCTGCACCGGATGGAGAATAGAGAATTGTCAATTTCAGCGATCTGCCGAATAGGTCTGCCGGAAGTTCCAGTTCTCGGTTGTGCCGGATTTCATGTGTAATTTTCTGCCCAAGCATATCGACATAAAACAGTTTGAAGGCGTTGTTCTTTTGAAAACCACTGGTGAAAAAGATTTCATGGACCTTGGATTGCCTGATTTGATCAAGTAATTCCCAATTTAACCGGGTCGGAATCAGGTCCTGATCAAGCGCGGATTCATTTGTTCTGCGGCATTCACGGATGGTATCACTCATCGATATATGGTGTTTGTCCAAAAAGTGAAGAATGGATTCAAGGCTGAGCTCGGAATCAAAATCTTCAGGGAAAGCCTGTTGCAGAATTTTCCAAATACTAAGTCTGTTACCGTAAAAGAACGGGAGCATAAACTGCGAAGCATCGTGCGGGTGAATGGTACCCACAATTAGTTTTTCTGCTAGCGGCGAAACAGGGTATTTATCAAGATACAAATGTCTGGTTACTCGCTCCATACCAACTGCTTTTATTGGACCAGTGATGAGCTGGTAAGGTAATTAAAATTGGTCATAAGGCAGCTTACTGTTATTGCGACATTAAATAGAAACATCCCTTCGGAATTACTGGAATAATGCTTAATATTGGAAGAGATCCGAAAGATTTATTTTTGATTAACTAACCTTGATGCATTATTTTGGGCCGCATTAAAAGAATGAAAGCCGTTTTTTCATGGCCATCAGATACCTATCGGGGACCAATTGACTAATAATCTAAAATAACAAACCGATGAGACCATTTATGTTATTGATTTCCATTATGGCACTTTTTTCCTGTTCAACACCTCCGGCCGAAAAGGCTGACATTGGTGTATTTAACCAGGCGACCGACATTGGTCCAGTAAAGATAAAGGGCAGCACTGTTTATCAACCCCAAACCCAAACTTATACCTTAACAGGAAGCGGGACAAACATTTGGGGAACCAGCGATGAATTTCAGTTTGCCCGCAAAAAACTTGGCGGTGACTTTATTCTGACCTGTATGGCGCACTTCGAAGGTGAAGGCGTGGATCCACATCGGAAAATGGGATTGATGTTTCGCAGTGATTTGACCGGAGGTTCGGTATATGCAGATGCTGCAATTCATGGTGACGGACTTACGTCGCTGCAGTATCGGCCGGAAGCCGGAGCTGAAACCAAAGAGGTTAAAGCAGAAGAACTTTCGGCACCTGATGTGATTCAACTAGAACGTCAGAGGGATACTATTATCATGCGGGCAGCGAAATTTGGTGAACCATTGCAGGAAACAGGTCGCATAACGTTGCAACTGCCTGATTCTGTATACGCTGGTCTGTTTATCGGTTCGCATAATCCGGATGTGTCCGAAACCGCCGTATTCGAGAACTTTCGCATCGATGTTCCGGCAGCTGAAGGTGTAAGCGGTTACCAGAATCCATCGCCAAGCCGCTTGGAAATATTGGATGTAGAGACAGGTCACCGCAAGGTAATCTATACAACCAATACACACATAGAGGCACCTAACTGGTCACGCGACGGGAAATTTTTGCTCTATAACTCCGGCGGAAAAATCATCAAATTTCCGTTAGATACCATCAATCCTCAGGTACTGAATACTGGTGTGGCGCAGAACAATAATAATGATCACGGTATTTCATTCGATGGTACCATGTTGGCTGTCTCCAGCCAAACCGATTTAGGCGACGGAAAGTCTGGTTCCATTGTTTATACCATCCCGATTGAAGGTGGTGATGCTTTCCGGGTGACTGATCATGCTCCATCTTATTGGCATGGATGGTCGCCTGACGGGAAAACGTTGGTGTATTGTGCCGAACGAAACGGTAATTACGATGTATATGGTATTCCGGCAACGGGTGGAAAAGAATTTCGGTTAACCAAAGCGGAAGGTTTGGATGATGGTCCGGAATATACCCCGGATGGTGCCTATATTTACTTTAATTCTGTTCGCTCTGGTTTGATGAAAATATGGCGCATGAAACCAGACGGTAGCGACCAGGAACAGGTTAGTTTTGGTCCGTATAATGACTGGTTTGCCCACATTTCGCCCGATGGCAAACGGATGGTATATGTTTCTTATCCGCCTACGGTAGCTCCGGGTGATCATCCGCATAACAAACGCGTCATGATTCAGATGCAGGACACCGATAGTCAGGAATCGAAAGTGATTGCTTACCTTTATGGCGGACAAGGTACCATGAATGTTCCTTCGTGGAGTCCCGACGGAAAGCATCTGGCTTTTGTTTCGTTCACCTACGGTGATCCGAAAGAATAAGCGTGCTATCAATTCATAAAGAAGTACCCTGTCTGTGAATTAACCCGGACAGGGTATTTTTATGATGTCATGAAACAAAATCGAATTTTTCCGATCATTTTTATTGGAATGCTAATAGGACTCTGTCCTGTTCGTATTATGTCCCAAACAGTCGATGGAATCAATGCTATTATTGAGACCGGTGCGGAACATTTCCTTCCGGGACAAGTTATCAAAGTCGATGTGCAACTGAATAATCACACTTCCCGGTTGGTAAGGAGTCGGACAAGATTGCAGGTGGTGAATCAAGGCGGACTGGAACAGTGGAGTACACTGCTAAAGATACCATTGCAGGCTAATCAACCTTTCCATGTACCAATGCTTGTTAAAGCACCGGAAACCGATGGAAAATATGTTTTGAGGGCTCTGTCGGACCAAAGTGGGGAGAAATTGAGTGAAGATATTTCGTTCGATGTGTTTCAACCGGAAAAATCGAAGAAACTATCCAAGATCATGGTCTATGTTCCGGATTACGAGCCCGATTTACAGAAGTTTGCGGAGCAATGGAACATCAAAGCGCCCTCGTTTTCCTGGGGACAGTGTATGCTTTGCTCATATCATACCTGGCAACGTCTTCAGAATGGCGATACCGATGTGAGTGCAGATATCGAGCGGGCACTTAGGCGTAACATGTCAGTCATTTTTTTGGATTTTGGACCTGCCGATATTCCTGATGTCGATCAACAGGAAATAGACCTTCCTTTTCGCATCACTGCCACCTTTACTGGAAAGGCTCAACCTGAAAAGGCATTCGCCCTTTTATCGAAAGATCCCCAATTGAATTATCATTTGCAGAACATGGAAAGCGGAAACTGGAATGGCTTCGGCGAGGTGACGGTTCCTCCAGTACGTATGGAAGTGAAAGTCAGAGGTGGTTCAAAAAAGAATCTTGTTCAGACCGGTAAAAATCCGTTCCGTTTCCCTGTGGTATCTGTTTCCATTGGTAAGGGACGTGGAAAAGTAATTCTCTCTCAATTATTAACTGACGGACGTCTGCTCAAACCAGAAGGAAAAGTTTCCTCCGGGAAAGACGTACTGGCTTATGATCCCCTTACGGTTCAACTCGTTCTGAACCTTATTTCGATGTCAGTAGACAATAGCTTGTTACAGGGTGCCAGCAATTAATCTGTTTTTAAGAAGCTAATACACAGAATCGTTTTTCCTGAGAATGAAATAGATAAATGTGCCTACAGGGAATAGAAAGAGGATAATAATGGCCCAAAATACGCGGGTATTGTAGCGAGGGCTTCGGAGAAGCAAATCCCGGATAGCTGAAATGGTTAAAGTCAGAAAAAAGAGAAGCAGCAATATGGTTATTACGGTTGTCATTTCATTGACTTTAATTGTACAAATAACAAGTTGTCATCGGTAAGGTTCTGTTTTGGGTAAATAATCTTGATGTGGCTATGTTATTTAGCTTCAGTCTATTTAAATTGTGAGGAATGGACCATTCTCCTAAATCGGTTTTACATTTCAGCAGAACAGGTGTGTGATAATTAAGTGAATAAATTAGTATCTTTTCCCAACCATATCCAGCTAAACACTAAACCATGAAAAGAAGAAATTTCATCGCACAAACTTTTGTTGCCGGTGCAGCAGCAGGTTTAACCGTCACTCCACTATTTGCCGCTCAATCCGAAGCTCGTCCAACCCAAGGTGAAAATGCTTTCAAATTAAAATATGCGCCACATTTAGGGATGTTTCCTGAACTGGCAGGGAATGATCCAATCGATGTGATCCGGTTTTGTCATGAGCAGGGTTTTCGAGCCGTTTTCGATAATGGATTAATGGATAAAAGTCCGGAGGATCAGGAAAAGATTGCCAATGAATTGGCGCGACTGAATATGGATTTAGGGCCTTTTGTCCTTTATGCCGATTTCAGCAAGGAGACGATGGTGTTGGATGATAAAGAGGTGAGAAAAATGTTGGCGAACAAGGTCCGAAAGGGACTGGAGGTGAGGAAAAGGACCGGTGCTAAATGGGCGCTTATGGTTCCCGGTAGGTACAACCAACAAATGGATTGGGATTACCAAACGGCCAATGTCATTGATTGCATGCTGGAGATGAGCGATATTGCGGGCAAAGGAGATCTGACTCTTGTGTTGGAACCACTGAATAAGCGTGACCATCCTGGTTTATTTTTGACCGGTATTCCACAGGCTTATATGATTTGTCAGGCAGTAAATCATCTGTACTGCAAAATAGTGGATGACCTCTATCATCAGCAGATAACTGAAGGGAATTTAATTCCGAATATTGATGCAGCATGGACGCAAATTGGAGCCTTTCATTTGGGCGATAATCCGGGACGCAAAGAACCCACAAGCGGAGAAATCAATTTTCGAAATATCTTTAAACACCTGTATGAGAAAGGTTATGATGGGACCTTGTGTATGGAACATGGGAAAAGTCGGCCTGGTAAAGAAGGCGAACTTGCTTTGATTAACGCCTACCGGGAGTGTGATACCTTCTGATTGGGAAGATACTTCGAAAACCGGCTTATCTTAGCGGTTTGCCGAGTAAAATGTATAGTTGCAACCGTGCAGCCGGGATAATATTTTTTCCTTCGGAAAAGGGGATAGCTGTTCCGACATCCAGGGTCAATCCGGCAGAAGAACTAAATGGGAATTCCCGACCAATGGACAGCAATCCGGAAAATGTATTTTCGCTGTCGTCAAGTTCCCAATAGTAGTTTAATCCTTGCCGAAATAACCAGAATCGGCGATTATTCGTGGGACTTACATTCCCAAAATGATAACTGTGTTCTAAAGTCAGGGAACGAACATTGATGGAAAAATTTCTAAACCACCCGACTGACTGGTGTGAAGTGGATTTGAAAAATCCGTAAGATATTCCAACGTCAGAACGGGGAGAAGTCTGAAGTTTTAATCCTGCATGAAAAAGTTCGGGAACACCAAATCCTCCAACCAAGCTTAATTTCGGTGCAAACTGAGCATTGGTTGAAGTGAAAGTCAGGAACATTATCGTGAGGAGAATAACCCATTTAAAACCGGTGGTTCTATTCATGAGGATATCACTGGTTGGTTAACCAGATAAAATTACGACCAGCTCTCGCTCAAATGCAAACGGATATTGATTTCTTTTTCACTAAAAGGTATTCCAGTGAATGATCTCTGACGCTTCTTTCCGTTTCTTTGAAGGAATAGCCTGTTCTGCAGGATATCCTACCGGAATTAATGCGATAGGTTCGAGATGATTTGGGAGTTCGAAGAATTCGGAACATTGGGTTGTGTGAAAGTTACATACCCAGCAGGTTCCCAATCCCAGTTCAGTGGCTGCCAGAGTGATGTGGTCAACTGCTATGGCTACATCGATATCGGTATGGTCCTTTCCATCTTCCTTCCGATGCCAACCCTGATTGTGATCACCCAACACAACAATAACCGCAGGTGCAGTTCGGAACCACTCGCGGTGATATACCGGATAAAACGATTCAAGAACCTCTTTCTGCGTAAGTACAATGAAGTGCCACGGCTGAAAGTTGACAGCTGAAGGAGCGAGACGACCAGCTTCCAGAATAGCTTCCAGCTTTTCCCGTTCAACCGGAGTCGGTTCAAAGTTCCGCACAGAATGACGTTGTTGTACCAATTCGATAAATCGCATATCTATTCGTTTTTGGGCGTGATGTGAACAAATATACAAAGAAAACCTGCGGTCTGTTATTCCTGACTGTGATGTGCCAGATTATCGGCATCAGCCAGTAACTTCATTCGCCGGTGTACCCTGATGACCATGTAAATGATGAATGGGATAAAAAGAGACAGAAGAATCTGATTTCCTGACATGAGGATGAAATCATACATCCCATGAAAAGCAAATGGAATCAGGAAAGCATACCCCAGAAACATACTTCGTGCTTCTGGATAAAATTTTGCCATACTAAGATGAAATCCCATTAATACGCCAAACATAGCATGGGCCGGAACAGCAGTTAGAGCCCGTGTAATACCCACCGTAAGTCCATCGGGACTGCTGAATACATAAAGCAGATTCTCTATCAGGGCAAAACCCATGGAGACAAACACAGCGTAGACAATTCCGTCAAATCGCTGATTAAATTCCCGGCTGTGCCAAACCAAAAGAAAAGCGGCTATAAATTTGAAACCTTCCTCGGTGGCTCCGGCTACTAAAAACGCCTGATAGAATGCACTCCAATATCCTGAAAAGAGGGGACTCAGCATCATCAACAAGCTCTCTACCAACGTAACCGGTAATACAATGATCACCCCAAACAAAAGTCCTTTGGCTAACAGATAAAGAGGTTCTTTCTCGTACTTGTCGCGCGAGTAAATGTAGAAAAGGACGATAATGACAGGGGCAAACGCAAGGAGAATCAGGTGCATGGTCGTGGTTAAGTTTGATAATGAATATTGGAAAATTACTGATAAATAAAAAAAGGATGACCATTTCGATCATCCTTTTTCGACGTAAACAAGAATATTTTATTGAAATTCTACTTTGCAATAGTTGATCCCATATGCATCGTAGCGTTTTACCTCATCTTGCATCCGGTTCATGAAGTCGTCATAATTACGACTTGCTTTTGGTGACCAAACCACTTCAGCCAAAGCAGCGATACGTGGAAAAACCATATACTCAACACGTTCAGGTGTTTTCATATATTCAGTCCACACATTTCCCTGGGCACCTAAAATGTATTTTCCTTCTTCAGGTGTCAATTCCTTGGGTATCGGTTCATATTCGTATACTTCTTTCAGTGGCGTAAATCCGCCGATGGCGAGTGGCTGTGTTTTTGGATCGGCCTGATAATGGTCAAAATAGCAGTAATTCCCGGGAGTCATTACAGCATCGTGGTGTGCCTGAGCAGCAGCAATTCCGCCCTCTTCACCACGCCATGACATCACCGTTGCATTCGGAGCTAATCCCCCTTCGAGAATTTCGTCCCAACCAATCATCTTTTTACCATGTGCATTGAGGAATTTCTCGATTCTCTGGACAAAATAACTCTGCAGTTCATGTTCGTTTTTCAGTCCCTCCTTTTTCATCCGGGCCTGACAATACGGACACTTCTCCCATTGAGTTTTCGGGCATTCATCTCCACCAATATGGAAATACTCGCCAGGGAAAAGCGGCATTACCTCAGAAATGACATCCTCGAGGAACTTGAATGTTTCCTCTTTGCCGGCACAATACACATCATCGAAAACACCCCATGTGGTCGCAACCTCGTAAGGACCACCGGTACAACCCAGTTCGGGATATGACGCCAACGCTGCCAAAGCATGTCCGGGAAGTTCGATTTCCGGAACGACTGTTACATAGCGGGCTTGGGCGTAAGCAACAACATCTTTGATCTCGTCCTGCGTATAAAATCCACCGTAAGGTTTTCCATCGTATTCCTTCGATTCGTGGGCATGCCCGATAATTGTCTCTTTCCGTTGCGAACCAATTTCTGTCAGTTTTGGATATTTTTTGATTTCAATGCGCCATCCCTGGTCCTCTGTCAGGTGCCAGTGGAATACGTTCATTTTGTTCATGGCAATGTAATCGATGTACTTTTTCACAAACTCAACCGGCATAAAATGGCGGCCCACATCGAGGTGCATGCCACGCCAGCCAAACCGTGGAGCATCTTCTATTTCGACAGCTGGAAATACCAATTCAGAGACCTGCTCACGCGAAGGCGGCAGCAGTTGAATCAGAGTCTGAACACCATAAAACAGACCGTTCGGTGCCGAAGCCTTCAGTACAATTTGTTTTGGAGTTACTGAAAGATTGTATGCCTCTTTTCCCAGATTGAGGCTCTTGTCGAGACCAATAAAAATAGCTCTCTTTTGAGGTGAGTCAGCCACACCTACAGAAGCATTCACTCCGTAAAAATCGGATAAATGAGCTGTCAGAAAACCAGCAATTTGTTTTAATTCAGAATTGTCCTCATTCACCAGAATCGGTGTTTTTTCATTCAGGACAAATACACCATCGGTATTGACCACTTTGACTGGCTCAGGAACAATTTTTACTTCAGGCCGCGTGTATTGTTTTGTCGAACAACCACTAAGCGCAGCAAGAATAACCAGCATAAAGAATCCTTTTTTAAGTTTCATTTGTCTGTTGTTTAGTTTCAATTCAAAATAATGTGGGATATCGTTTGGAAATTGGTATACAGGAGGTATATGCGGATACCGCAAAAGAGCATTTCATTATCGTCAGGTTTAAGTGTTAGTTGCGAGTTAAAACTACGAAGAAGATTTTTTATGTCATAATATGTATGACTGATTTATCAGAAATATGCGACTCCAATATTAAGCGGATCTTAATAAATAGGTTTTGGTCCGATTTTTTATGTTGAGATGTTTGCATTTTTAAAATCATGTACATATGTTTGCTGACACATCATACATATTCTTGGGCAAAGAAGATGTTTGATATTATGAAGAAGAGTGGAGAGATTAGGCTCTGTGAAGCTCTGGCAACCGGAAAAAGAATCCATGGTGCCAAAACCTAATCATAATAAATAGCAGAACAATGAAAAAAGAACAAATCATTTCACCAAAATTTATTGCCGAAGTAACCATTTATACTTCGGGATTGATGACTGCTTCTTCTATGATGCCCACCATGACTATGTGCATGCGATAGCCTTCAGGCATATCTGTGCTTGGAGGCATTTCCGACCGGTCCGCATCGGACCAACAAAAATCTAAAACACTTTATTTTTCTTACATCTTATTAAGGATATCTATGCCGAAGATTGTCGTAAAATTCGGCGGCTCGAACCTTAAAAGCAAGAGTGACGTACGCCGAGTGGTAAACGTTATCCAGAATTATGATGAACCTCTTGTGGTTGTTGTGTCCGCCTTTTATGGAGTTACCAATTACTTAATTGAGTCGTTGGACAAAGCCCGCCAGGATGAAAAAGTGGCCGGCGAAGTAACGAGGTACCTCTTTAAGTTGAAGAAGGAGGCTCTGGAAGAGCATCCTATAGATGAAGCATTACTAACCCGGGTAGAAGATGATATTAAAAACCTGCTTGATGAGTTGGAGAAATATCTGCAGGGTATTGCTTTCACCGGTGATGCTTCAGATGCATTGGAAGATCTGATTCTCTCTTTCGGAGAGCGTTTGTCTGCTGTATTTTTACAGGGAGTACTCGAAGGATATGGACTGGATGCCCGATATGCGTCACCAGAGGAGATTGGATTGATTACTGATGGCGAATTCGGAAGTGCTTCCATCGACTTTCAGAAAGCTACAACTCCTGTACGTGAAGCCCTGTCTGACAGTCGAATTCATATTGTCCCTGGTTTTTACGGCGTTTCGGATGAAGGGAAAGTAACATTGTTAGGGCGGGGTGGAAGCGATTACTCCGCGGCTGCTCTGGCCCGTTGCATAGGAGCGTCGTCACTTGATATATGGAAAGATGTGGATGGCTTTTTAAGCGCCGATCCCAAGCTGGTCGAAGAACCGGTACGTATTGAACGGTTGGCTTATGCCGAAGCTGCGGAGCTCGCTTATTTTGGTGCTAAAATTCTGCATCCGCGCACTGTTGAACCATTGGTCGATCCGCATATCCCCATCCGGGTATTCAATATTTATGGTGACATGGATGTACAAAAACCACTTTCCATTGTCAACTCCGACCAAACCATTCGAGAAGGAGTAGTAAAGAGTGTTACCTATAGTGACGATTTTGGTGTATTGAAACTGAAAGGTCCGGGAGTGGGGTTGAAGCCCGGTATTTTGGCACGAGTGACAACAGCACTGCATCTGGCTGGCATTAATATTAGTTCTGTGATTACATCGCAGATTTCCATTAATATTCTTTTGACAAAGAAAGATTTACGCAATGCATACGCAGTTGTTAGTGCAGTTGAACTGCCGGCTGTAAGCGAGTTGCTGATAATCGAAAAAATATCGGTTATCGCTGCTGTAGGCGATGGTTTAATTGACAATTACGGAATTGCCGCACGAATATTCTCATCCATGGCTAGCAAAGGTATCAATGTGGTAATGAGTTGTTCAGGGGCTTCACCTGTTGTCAGTTATTTCCTTGTAAAAAGGGAAGATCGTTCCAGAGCTGTAAAGGCTGTACACCAGGAATTTTTTGAAACCAAAATCATTTTAGCATAAAAATTTACCCGGCCGGGAAATCGACACCTAACTGATGTTTGGTGTCTTACAGAACAGTTAAAATTAATTAGTAATTATAAAAATGAGCATTATGAGTAAGGGAAATCAACACTTCGAAACGCTGCAAATTCACGCCGGACATGAGCCGGATGCATCGTCTTTATCGAGAGCAGTACCCATTTATCAGACCACATCCTATGTGTTCAATAGTTCGGAGCATGCTGCTAACCTGTTCGGATTGCAGGAATTCGGAAATATTTATACCCGAATTAACAATCCTACCACCGATGTACTGGAACAGCGCATGGCTGCCCTTGAAGGAGGAGTAGCAGCACTAGCTGTTGCATCGGGACATGCTGCACAGTTTGTTACCATTACTACTTTGCTGGGACAGGGTGACAACTTTGTCACCTCTCCATACTTGTATGGAGGTTCCTTTAATCAGTTCAAAGTTTCGTTTAAAAAGTTCGGTATAGATGCGCGTTTTACCAAAGATTTAAAACCAGAGAGCTTTGAGGCACTTATTGATGATAACACCAAAGCCCTCTATTTCGAAACCATTGGCAACCCAAGTTTTGCGATTCCTGATTTTGAGGCAATTGCAGCTATTGCCAAAAAGCACGACATTCCAGTGATTGTCGACAATACTTTTGGTTGCGCGGGTAAGTTGTTCCGTCCGTTGGAACATGGCGCAAATATTGTGGTGGAATCTGCCACTAAATGGATTGGTGGTCATGGTACTTCTATTGGCGGAGTTATTATCGATGGTGGTAATTTTAACTGGGGAAATGGTAAATTTTCTACGCTGACAGAACCTTCCGAAGGCTATCATGGGCTTCGTTACTGGGAAACGTTCCAGAACATTGCCTTTATTATTAAAGCCCGAGTAGAAGCACTCCGGGACTTTGGACCGGCTCTTAGCCCGTTTAATGCATTTCTGTTATTACAGGGACTGGAAACCTTGTCACTTAGGGTTGAGCGTCATGTGGAGAACACATTGAAGTTGGCCAAATGGTTGTCACAGCATCCTCAGGTAGAGTCGGTCAGTTATCCAGGACTTGAAAGTCATCCAGATTACAGCCTGGGGAAAAAATATCTTCCCAATGGAGCTGGAGCTGTCTTATCCTTCACTGTAAAAGGAGGAAAAGAAAAAGCTCGTCAGTTAGTTGATAAACTGGAACTGGTTAGTCACCTGGCAAATGTAGGTGATGCCAAAACGCTGATTATTCAGCCGGCAGCTACCACACATCAGCAACTTAGCGATGAAGAGCAGTTGGCTGCCGGTGTATTACCTGCCTTACTGCGCGTTTCAGTCGGGATCGAACATATCGACGATATCATTGCTGATTTTGAACAGGCTTTCCAATCACTTTGATTTTGAAATGGCCGAATAGGAATATATTGCGGGATTCGTTATTTTCGAATCCTGCAATTTTAACTTTAAAAACCAAGTAAAATGCCTTTAAACCTGCCAGATAAACTGCCTGCCATTAAAATTCTCAAGAAAGAGAACATCTTTGTCATGAGTCAGACAAGGGCTGCGCATCAGGATATCCGGCCTTTGAAAATCGCTATTGTTAATTTGATGCCTCTAAAGGTAAATACTGAAACAGATTTAATTCGTCTGTTATCAAATACGCCACTTCAGGTGGAAATCGATTTTCTGCAACTGGGAGGACATACACCCAAACATACTCCGGCCGAGCATATGCAGGCCTTTTACCAGCGATTTGAATCCATTTCAGATAACAACTATGACGGAATGATCGTCACTGGGGCGCCAGTAGAATTATTGCCGTTCGAAGAGGTAGATTACTGGAATGAATTGAAAACGGTAATGGACTGGTCGGTTCATCATGTCACATCCACTTTGTTTATTTGTTGGGGAGCACAGGCCGGTCTCTATCATTTTTATGGCGTACCCAAACATCCATTGGAAAAGAAAATGTTCGGTGTATTTGAACACACTGTTACCGATAATAAATTGCCTATTTTCAGAGGATTCGACGACATATTTTTTGTGCCACATTCACGTCATACGGAAACCCGTAGGGAGGATGTGGAGAAAGTTCCTGAACTAAAAATCGTTTCATCTTCTGCGGAAGCAGGGGTTTACATGGTGATGGCAAGAAAGGGGAAACAGATTTTTGTCACTGGCCATTCTGAGTACGCGCGAATAAACCTTGACCTGGAATATAAACGAGATGTGGCCAAAAATCTCCCGATCGAAGTTCCCAAAAACTACTATCCCAATAACGATAGCACCCAAAAACCGCTAATGTTGTGGCGTGCGCATTCCAACTTGCTGTTTTCCAACTGGCTGAACTATTACGTTTATCAGGAGACTCCTTTCAACCTAAAGGATATTAAGTAATTGCTACTCCTTTTTAGCATTCAGACTTTTTATTTCTTCAGCAAATTTCTCCGGCTGGCTAATAATTCGGATGCTTCTGGGATGTTTGCGTTTGTAATGTTTTGCCTCTTTACCGGTTATATACAACATAGAAGTACTCACCTTTCGAGAAAAATCAGCCAGAAATTGCTCAAAGTCATCCTTCGGTGACGAGGTAATAATCGCTGTAAAGTAATAATCGAAATGGTACGATTCGGCGATTGTGAGGATATCGGAAAGTGGAACTGATTGCCCCAGGTAAAGTGTACGGTGAGCGTTTTTTCGAGCCAGGTAATTATAGAAAAGCAAACTGAACTCGTGATTTTCTCCTTCCGGGAGGAAGAAAAGGCCTGAAAGCTGCTCCTTCCCAGCGGGCTTTGGGAGCTTATCCGTTTCAATAATTAGTTTCTGACGCAAAAAATTAAACACGAAATGCTCCTGCGCGGGAACGATGCTGTTTGCCTGCCACAATGCACCTATTTTCTCCATTAGAGAGAAGATATACTGATAGATGGCTTTTTCAACACCAACTTCTTGTATTAGCGATTCGATCTCCAGCTCTAAGCTATTGACATCCAGCGAAAGCATATAATAAATCAGTCTCTCGATGCGATCGTTGGTATCTTCAGGCTTCGAATTGACCTTCAGTGCAAGATTATACAGTTCTTCTTCAGCGAGGGTAGCAATTTTGGAGATTTTAAATCCGCGGTTCACCAGTAACGAGATATTGATGATTTTCTTCAGATCATCATCGGAATACCGACGAATATTCGTATCCGTACGTTGGGGAACCAACAAACCATATCTTTTCTCCCATATGCGAATGGTATGTGCCTTTATTCCCGAAAGATTCTCTAAATCCTTGATTGTATATGATGCTGACATTGCGTTCAAATGAGGTTAGGATAAAGATAAGCATTTTGAATGTAAGGGCCGGAACTGATTCCGGCCCTTACATTGATCAACCAAACGTATATATTAAGGAACAATAACTTTGTCGATGACGTGAATGACTCCGTTTGTTGCCTGCACATCGGTAGCCACGACATTGATGTCTCCATCAATAGTAACACCACCTTCTGCTACAGCAATATCCAGAGACTTGTTTGAATTAAGCGTAGGCACTGAGCCCGAAGAGAGCATACCGGAAAGTATATTACCGTTTACCGCATGAGCTGTAAGTATAGGAGTCAGATCTTCAGCGGTCAGGTCAGTTGCTCCTGAAATACCCAATTGAGAATACAGAGCGTCAAAAGCTGCGTCTACCGGGGCAAAAACAGTGTAAACATCGGTTCCGTTAAATGCATCGACGAGATTTGCCTGTGAAAGCGCAGCAACCAACTGTGAGAATGCCGGGTTGGCAACTGCGAAATCAGCAATTGTTTGAGGCAAAAGCACTTTGTCGATGACGTGTATAACTCCATTGGTACCGAATACATCGGTAGCCACCACATTCGACTGGCCATTCAATTTTACACTGCCATCCATTAATTGAATGTACAGGCTCAGATTGTTTTCATTGGCCATCGATAGAGTAGGAACGTATCCTTCAGCTACACTGGCGGCAGGAACGCTTGTTCCAAGAACATGATAAAGCAGAATGGGAGTAAGATCCTCCGCAGTTAAATCATCAAGACTCGATAAACCAAGGTCCGAGAGAAGCGATGCAAACGCATCGTCTACAGGCGCGAATACGGTAAGATTATCCCCATCATTCAGCGCACTCACCAGGTTAGCTTTGGTGACAGCCGCAACCAACGATGAAAAAGAAGAATTCATAACTGCGTGGTCAACGACCGTCGGAGGTGTCAGCACTTTATCGACAATGTGAATGACTCCATTACTGGCTTCAATATCAGCCGTTGTTACATTCGAATATCCATTAATCCGCGTAACATTTCCTTCCGGGAAATATATACTCACGTAATTATTTTCTGATGCCGGTAACAGCGATGCAGCGTAGCCGGCTGATAAATCAGAGGACATTACCCGTGCGTTAATTACATGGTAAAGTAAAACATTGGCAATAACTTCTTTGGGAACTTCACTTAGTGAGCTGAAATTATTGTCAGTCAAAAATTGTGCAAACGCTTCATTGGTTGGCGCAAATACAGTGTAGTCACCTGATTTGGTGAAAGGGTCAACTAAGTCGGCAGCCTGAAGAGCTGCAACAAGTGTACTCAGGTTTTCAGTTCCGATTGCCTTTTCTGCAATGGTCTGTTCCATTTTTGGTTGCTCTACTGTGGTAGTGGCATCATCATCGTCTTTACAAGACATAAAGACAAAACCTAAAAGCAACATCGTGACTAAAAGTCTTGAAATTTTAATTGTTTTCATAACATGCAGTGTTTGATTAGACGTAAATCATTTTCATTCTGCATGTAATACGCATGAGGATGTCAAAATGTTTAAGAAAAAATGAAAATAATTAAACAAAAATTCATATAGCATTGATAATCAATGCTAAAAATGTTTGTTTGTTTTTCTGATTATGTATTCCAGACCATTGATTTTAATTTCGAGCATCAACTCAAGCATCCTTCCCAATTTTCCTTTTGGGAAGCCTTTTTGTTTAAACCATACCAGGTAAGGTTCGGGTAAATCAACCAACAACCGATCTTTATACTTTCCAAATGGCATGCGGGTTTGTGCTAGGTCGAGTAGTTCTTTTCGTTGTTGCTCGTCGTTAATCTTCATGCTTTTCATATTTAGATAGTCGGGGTAATGACCAATTCAGGCGGACGCTTAATAGTCGGATTGTGATAATGACGACGACTGTTGACAAAACATTAAATGATTCTGAAAGTGGTGTAAACTTATATAGGATTACGAAGAGGAGTCCGCCGGCAAAACAAGCGGTAGCATATATTTCTTTGTGAAAAATCAGTGGAATTTCGTTACTTAAAACATCCCGGAGAATACCTCCGGCAACAGCAGAAGCAACACCCATCATGATAGCCATTGGAACGGGAATGCCAATTTGCAGGGCCTTTTCCTGACCAATAACTGTAAATACTCCAATTCCGATGGTGTCGAAAAGAAATAGGGTAGTGCGTAGTTTTTGAACGAATTTGCGAAAGACAATGGTAAAGATTACGGCTGCAAAAATGATATAGAAATAGTTAATGTCTTTCATCCATGAAACTGGAGTACTGCCAATCAAAATATCACGAAGTGTTCCACCGCCGACAGCAGTAACAAATCCGATGAATAATGCACCAAAAAGGTCAAACCTCTTTTGCATGGCAGTATGTGTGCCACTAACGGCAAATACGAAGGTGCCGGCCAAATCAAGGAAACTGATGATATTGAAATGCATATCAGATACACCCACAAACAAATCCTTCAGCCAGGCCATCAAGTAATTCGGAAACCTTTTGTTTTTCAGCCTCAGTGTTATGACAATCGAGGCACACAGGCAGCATGACATCCGGATGAATCAGAAGTAATTTATCCTCCGCAGAGGCCTGACATACAAAACAATTTTTGGTCACTTCAGCACCCATTACAAGCTAATTTAATCCGAAAGAAATATCGTCAGGTGAACCGGACGTTTGAACATCGATTCTCTCCATTATAAAACTACCAGTCGTTCCTTCTTCGTCAATGCTGTTACCAGATATTTTCCCATCATCATTTATCTCACCCTTCCATGTATCCAGTTCATAAACAATGTCCTGATTATTGAAAAGAATTTCGCATGTTTTGGATTTCAATGAAACAATACGACCTGATATATTTCCATAGATTTCCTGCCGGACAATGAATGTCTCTTCTCCCTCAATTTGTTCCACAAACTGGAGAGTTCCTGTCAGATGGGTACCGTCCTGCTCTAAATCAGCATAACCACTATCGGTACCATATCCGAAATTCTCTGTAAATGACCATCGGCCACTGATATCAATATTCTCCGACATGTATTCTGAATTAAATGGTGAAAATAAGGAAATTTTCGGATTACGCATGGGCTTAATTTTCCTGATGCCTGAAAACAATCATAACCTTAATAATCCGTTTGTAATTAGATGAGAAATTGATTTCATATGCAGATTGGAAACCGATCTGATGAAGTTGCAGGAAATACACGGTTTTTTACTTATTCTGTATGTTAGCAATGATTGAAAATGCCAATATTTTGTAGTAACTTGAGCCATATAACCCCCGGAGGTAATATGAAGAAAGGATCAATAAAATACATATACCTGGCGTTTTTTGCACTGTTGATTTTGTCTTTTCAGGCCAAGGCACAGATTTTTCCGACAGGTAATCCGATTATGGGAGCAGGAGGATCAGCTGGAGTGAATATTTCGGTACCGGGTCAACAGGATAGCACTTATGATAATACAACCCGTTCAGCACTGTATAAAGTTCCTGACATGTATGGAATTGGATGGGATATCCCTATCGATGAAGTGCTTAGTGGAAGACATTTTCCTGCTTACATATATGTACATGGCGTGGAAGTACTGTTAGCGCTAAAGGATATTGAGCCGCTGGCATATCGTCCTATTCCTGTTGTTCATGATTCGACCTTCAATAAACTGGGAAATATGACCTATCGCGAAAGGGCATACAAAACCCTTTTACTTACCAACCTTGTACAGCTATTGAAAAATGAAAAACAGAGAACTCACGAAGAAGAAATTAGTGTTGAAATTGATGGCTTAATAGTTGATGAAACCTTGTCAAAGGTTGGACGGGATTTTTATGAAGCCTTTTATTCTAAATGGGCAGCACCACTTGATGCAAAAGACTATACTATTTTCATAAAAGAATCACCTCCCCGAATGAATCGGATTATGGTCTCTATTTATGTAAATGATGATGAAGTCTTTTCCTCGTATCTCGCTCCACGAGAAGAAATAATTGATGCGTATGCCGACTATGCTGTAAGCGAAACTGAGGAATTTCTTAAACAAAGAGAAAATGTATCTCAGACACTTGATGACCCCGATATGGTTGGTAGCGGAATATATTGAAGCTCCTATATTTACAGATTCATAATTTACATCTCACAGACACTAAACACCTTTAGTATTGCTGAATATCCCACGACGACTTTGCAAGCTGTAAATACCTACCTAAATATCTATCAGATTTAATGTATTGCTTTGCTATAAAACAATAGTTATTCTGTTGGAGTTTCTAATGTTCACTGCAGGTATATTGTGCTTAATAGCATTCGTTGAAGTGCAGAAAAGGTCCACAAATGTTTTCATGTAAAGAATGAAATGAAAAAAGGAGCTATCATAGTATATAGCTCCTTTTTATATGTTGTACTTTGTTATTGACTTTCTTACCAATCTGGCATATCCCCACTAATAACAGCCTGAGTAGTACCTGTAGTGGTTGTATCAGAAGTTGCCTCCAGATAAGCAGTATTGATCGTTCTTGGACCAATCGTGCCAATTCCAACAGAATACACAAGGCCAACACCAGCACTTAATATTCTCGGATAGAAGACGCACTGACCAGCTGATTTATTTATACTAATCTCATGTTCATTGGTTCCATCAATATTGATCTGGTACAGCCGGGCATCAAGTTGTGTTCCGTCCCAGGCATCAAGTCCTGCTGCATCATGAGTGAAATAAACAATCTGACCGTCAAAAGAGAAAGTAGGAGAGTCGGTTCTTCCTGGTTGATTATCGACCAGCAACTGCATGTTACTACCGTCATCATCCATGATGTAAATTTCAGAATCATAGATATTTTGACCTACTGTTTGAACAACGATCTTGTGTCCATATCGCGACCAGTCACACGCCATAAAATGTCTTCCTGCAGGTGCTGTTGCTAAAACTTTACTATCGTAACCTTCCTTATTTACCTTTATCAATTGATCATTGTGCGGATAGATAATATATCCTCCATCTGGTGACCAGGCAAAGCCAATTCCATTATTATTGTAGCCTGCAACCGGTATTTGTGAAACCTGGGTAACATTTTGTCCATCCAGTGTCATCGTATAGATTTGATTTTCACTGCTCCGATCGGAAATAAATGCGACTTTATTTTCCGTCGGTGATTTTCTTGGATACCAATCTTTCGATGGATAATCAGTTAATTGATATTCAATTTGAGTAGTACTGTCGTAAGAAAATACCTCATAATTATTATTATACTCCTTTGCGTAGACCAAAAGGTTTTTAGGAACAGCCTGGGTTTTTATTCGTTGTTGAGTTGTATTCCCAATAGCTGTGCCATCGGCTTCAACCTTCAGATACCATAAATAAGGTGTATTATATTTTAAGCCTTTTACGACGTAGGTCGTATCTGTTGTATTGGCAATCCATGTTTTTTCCTCTAGTGTTATCGTATTAATGGTTACCAAACTAACGTCTATCGGTTTACTTTTATACGTTGTTGAATTAAAATGCCAGTCAAAGGTCAAATTTACAGGCTGATCCAAAGCTCCATCAAGTGGATCTTTGATAGCAATAGCATTATCAGCTGGATTAGTGGTCGTTTCCGCAGTCAAATAAAGATCAAGCGTATTTGTCTCAGATTCAGTAATGCTAACTTTTTCTGTGTAATTTAAATATCCATCTTTGGATGCTGTTACGGTAACATCTCCTGATGGAACTTCAGGAATAGAATAATGACCAACAGAATCCGTATAAACAATATCGGAAGTCGGAGATGTTGTTATTTTAACTGCCTGAATAGGCTTGTTATCAAATTCACTCATAATAACCCCATCGAGCTTTCCATACTGGACAATGTCATAAGGTTGTTCCTTGCATCGCCATAAACTGAGCACCAGCAAAGTAATGAGAAGAAGTCTAAATGAATAGTATTTTTTCATTGCCTGTGGGGGGTTAGATGTTAATAATACATGCCATTGACTCAAATTTTTCAATTTCCACCATTTTTAACCTGAAGCGTCATTTTCCCATTCATCTTAATGGTCATTCCGTTCAGTTGATTGTAACCATTTTCCTGAATATAAAGCTTACTACCTGTACCTTGTTGTGTAATATTGTAGGTACTGTTGAGTGAACTGTAATCAGAAAGCGAAGCATCAATGGCGTGTTCATTTCCCTGCTGTAATATATTTCCTGTAATATTATTACCACTTAAATCCAAATTCAATGTGTTCTCGTTCCCGATTTGATTGGCCGTAGTATTCAATCCTGAACCTTTTACAGTCAATAGAGCATTGTTGGAATTTCCATTTTGATTTACAGTAGTACTGTTAAGATGGGATTGAGAAGAAATATCGTTGATAATAGCATAGTTGTAATTTCCCTGCTGATTAATTTGAGCATTAACCGACATGTTTTTTAAAGCCATTTGCTCATTGATAAGCATTTGTTGCATGAGGAGCTGCTTTTGGACTTCATTCTCCTGTGTAGAATTCTGTGCCACTACGCTATTTGTGGCTAAAAAGAATCCCATCAATGTGAGTAATATTATCAGTTTTTTCATGGCTCTCATTTTTACATAAGTTACGAAAAATCAGGAATAATGTCAATCAGACCCTATTTCCGTTTCTTAAAATCAAGGTATAAGTTTAGACCTACTTTTGCGCCGATGAAATAATCATTAAAATAGCCGTGATTGATTCCATCCATATTATCATTTAGCAGGTAACTGCTATTCACTTCCATAAACAAACCAGCATCACTATGTAGCAGATATTCCATTCCGATTCCACCTTTTACGAAAGGGTAAAAACTATTACTGTAAGTAGTACCGGCCCCAACGGTGAAGTAAGGAGTGAAATTTCTTTGCGGAAACAGATTGATTCCGTAATTCAGTTCACTATGAACCATAGTGGTACCGAAATATCTTCCGCTTTTTAATCTTCCAATTCCTGTAGTTAATGATAGGAAAGAAGCTCTTTTATTAGGCAAATAGGAGATTCCAAAACTGCCACCACCGGTGAGACTTGTCTTGCCCCAATCGCTCTGAAACTGATATGTATCTGCGGAAAAATTAAGTGCAAATTTGTTTCTGCGTTGTTGCAGTTTATTGCCCCAGAAGTTTTCCTCTTCGCTTGCATCTTTTTCGTGCAAATACTCAGTAAAAATGGGGGCTTCTACATCTGCCGGATTTTTTAGTTTCCAGAGCCCATCGAAGACGCCTTCCATGATAAGATCAAGAACAGCCTTCTCTATTGCTTCTTTCACGGCAATATCAGTGGGCTCATTATAAGTAAAACCTGTTTCAGCCTCCAGTAACTTATTCGTTGCCACATACTTGAATACGCCAGCACTAATCTCCTGCGAAATAATACGTTTAGAGACATTTACTGATTTTAGAATTCGTCCGCTGTTCGTTGATATAGCGCGTAGATATATCGATATACGATCCTCCCGGTACTGAGTATTTGCGCTGATTCCAAGATATCTTGCACCTACTCCTCCCGTAAGGATGTTATAATCGTACGAAATAATTCCACCTTCCAGGATAATACCAGCAAAGAGTAGGGGAGGAAGCGATGGTTCCTGAGTTCCGGATGTCTGAGAATAATTTTGGCGACTCGAATTAATGATTTTTCGCTCATTTAGAAGATTGGCTAAACCTTCACGTTCAATTGGAACAAACCACTTTGAATCTTCCAATGCTTTAAGCAGAATAGAAGTTGCACCCTGAGTGATAGCTGTGGACCACGAGGAACCATAATCGGTCGCTTTATACTGCCCTGTTTGATCTCTGAATTTGTAAACTGCAGCAACGATTGGCTCTTCAGGAGCGGGTAGTTCTGCAAATTTAGACGTGATTTTAGTATCCTGACCAACGCGTGCGGGTGTGGGTGCCATGGGTTGATTAAAGTAGGCATTACACGATCCCAATACAAGGGCAACAATAAGTAGTATGGATATTTGGATTTTTTTCATGGGGGAAGATCGATTAAAAATTACGCTTCATAAGTTACTGATTCGGAACAGTTATACTTGATTGGCCCCCGGTTTGTGTATCCAAAATATTAATATCGAGCCCTTGTGTGCCTTGTTTAATGTTGATTTGATAATTACCTACTGTATACTGCCCATCCTGCAAACTAAAATTACCAAATTGGTCTTGCAGAATACGGGTAGTTAATTCGTTTAAAATCTGAGAGTTTAGGTTGCTGGTGAAATTATCAAGATTGCTCTGAGATGATGTTAGACTTGAAGTAGAACTGGTTGAAGACGTCTGTTTTTTTTGTGCATCTGCTGAACTTAGCAACCAGCTATAGTTGTACGTATTGCCTCCGAATGCAGGATTGACAGGTGTGTACACAAAATCCTGCGCACTGGCCAATAATGGCATTAGGCATAACCATAATATGAGAATCCTCTTCATGATGGTACATTTAGTAGCATTAATATATACTAAATAACTAAAATTATTTGACTTTAGTGTATGTAACGACGAAGTTATTCGTATAATTACTTCGTTCGTAATTCATTGCATGCATTGAGTATGTTACCCATTGTTTTTCATTATCATATTTAAAATCCAGGGAATCGGAATAAACAAAATCAATCGCGGAATAGCCTGCAGGCTTGATTCGCCATTGATTAAAAGGAAGCGTAGATTTGTTCGATATTAGTTGATAATGATTTTCAGATTCTTTTATAAGTTGAGTATGAACTTCAATAGGAACAGAGAAATTAATTCCCGGCAACTGCAGGTATTGTGTTACCTTCAGATCTTGATTTTCATAAAAGGTTTTACCGAATAACGGGAAAAGGACTGAAAGATTATTGAGAAAAGCAGATGAAAAGGTCGGGGATGGAATGACCAAATTCTTCATATTAATAAGTGATTGTTTAACATCTTCTTTTTTCAAAGGGGTTACATCATGAGAAGGCAATTCATTAATAAACTCATCAACCATAGTCAAATAAAAAGAGCGCACAGAATCAGGATTCATTACGAACACAGGTACCCCAAGATTATTGAATTTAACTTTCAAGTCAACAGTTTTTCCTTTGCTCCACTCTTGAAACCAGTCATACATAGGACCGGGATATTCCTGAAAAATATTTATAGGAATACCTTGGGCTTTCCACAATACGACATAACTTGAATCATCTTTGGCAAGTACCGTAAATTGTTGAATATTGGAATAATGTCCATTCCAATGAAAATCACCTTGCGTAACCGTCTGTTCAATATCTGCCTGATATTCAACTGTTGTATCTAGTTTCCATTGCGGAGCAAACAGAATGGTTGGTTTTTTTTCATTCTGAGCAGAAACAGGTAAGTTGAAAGCCAGCAATAAAAGTGAACATAGTGTCACCGTTTTCATGTTTTGTAAGGAGATTTTCATATCGTTGCTTTATATCATTAAAAAAGCTGCCTGCCGAAGCAGGCAGCTAAGACCCAAAATCAGTTATGATTTACTAATTAATAATTCGTATGAAAATTGGATCGAAAACTAAAGGTGATTTGATATCAAATTATTGAACGATAGTTGCCTGGTTCATCATACCAGCCTGGAAAACAAACGAAGTATTGTCTTTTCCACCAGTAACCTGAACACTCTTGTTGCCCCATCCGTACTGCTCCAACAATACAGTGTTGTCTTTTCCAGAAACTTTCTGAAGACCTACGTTACCAACACCATCCTGAGAAGCAAAAGCTTTGTTATCTTCACCAGATACTTTCTGTACCATTGTGTTAGCATAACCTGATTGCTCAACATAAGCTTGGTTTTCTTCACCCGTTACTGTAACAAAAGCTTTGTTGTATTTACTTCCACGCGTTTGTTTAACAGTTGCATGGTTTTTTTCGCCCATTACCCATACAGAAGCAAGGTTATCCTCACCTTTCTGGCTAATTCCTGCTTTGTTTCTTTCGCCAACAATTACAATACTTGCCAACAGATCTTTTCCGTCTTGTGCAATAGTAGCAGTATTCCTTTCACCAGCAATGTAAATTCCAGGAATTACAGGATTCAGATCAAATGAATACCAGCCTCCGCCAATAGAACCACAGCAAGCGAGGTCTACCGAACACATCTGGATACCACCACAGAAGAAAGAAACATTAGGATCTACAAAAGCACTGAAACCGCCGCAAACATTGGTTGAAGACAGAATTTGTCCACCTGCAACGTTACCATGTCCGGCCTGTGTGATAGAAGCGTCGTTGCCAGCACCTAAAATAGCGATAGTTGCATAAGATTTAGACGCATCAGTTTGGTCAACATACGCTTTGTTCCATTCGCCTAATTGAACAATGGAAGCATCGTTTCCACCTTTCATCTGGTGATGACCATGGTGACCTTGTGCCATTAAGACACTGCTGAACATTACAGCTACGAAGAGTAAAATTACTTTTTTCATAATTTTCAATTTTAAGATTGGTTTATAAAAAGGAGATTTTGGGTTTTAAGTATTTTTATTAAGATTTAATCTATTTTAGCTTAATCTAAATTATGAACATCCATTCTAAAAAGCAACAGCCTCACAGAATTTTTTTAACTTATTTATTTTTTAATTAAAAAGGATGTTTTACGCATCAGACGAGATACACCGTTTACCAAAAAGTAAATAATGGTTATTTCAATTCTCTCTAATGTATTCGGATTGTTTTTCCCACCATAAACATGGTTGGAGGGTGGACCCTCGAAACCTTGACTCATAAACTGGTTTCCATACTGGGCAATTTCCTGGGGGAAGGAGGAAGTGTTGACCAAGAATTTAGGAACCAGCACCGTTAGATGCTTTGTCATAACCTGGTTTTAAAATTGGTTTTTGTTTTGTATTTGGTATGGTGAAGTTACGAAAGTCTGACCTTACGTGTCAAGATCTTTGACAAGAAATTTTCTAAAAAAATGGCTACCGGGAAAGTCAAGATAGGCTATACGTCAATAAAATCAATGCATTGGGCGTGATGAAAAAAAATCATTTTTTGCAAAATATTTTTCAAATTAATACGTTAAGGAGGATGAGATTGGTCATTTTGATCGTTTCTAAAAGACCAAATTATCCCGTAACGGGGTAGAGAATTGGCTCAAAAATGTTGTTTTTTTCATTTGGGTTTACCAATATTGCAGTTGAATCCACGACAGTCGTTTTCGGTTTTAAGATTGGTTTTTTGTATTTGGGTTTTAAAAGATCATTTGGTTTTTAAACTGACTTCATTCTTGTCGTGGATTCTTTAATCCGAAAATTTATCCTTCCACAAAGCTTAATTATCTTCATTTATTCTCATAATTTAATGCTCATTTGGTCGATATTGGCTTAAAATGGTACATTATCTTTGATTTCATAATAACAAAAACAATATACAATGAAGAAGATTATTGTTACGTCGAATGCTCCAGAAGCCATCGGCCCTTACAGTCAGGCCATTGAAGTTGGTGGAACACTCTACGTCTCAGGGCAAATACCTCTTACACCGGCAACGAAGCTAATCCCGGAGGGAATTACAGCTCAAACTGAGCAGGTAATGAAAAACATTGAAGCGATTTTAAGTGCTGCTGGTTATGGTTTCGATGACGTAGTTAAATCGACTTGTTTTTTGACCGATATGGGAAATTTTAAAGCGATGAATGAGGTTTACGGACAATATTACAATAATAATCCACCGGCAAGAGCCGCTTTTGCTGTAAAAGAATTACCGCTTGGAGTGCTTATAGAAATTGAAACAATCGCGGTGAAATCATAAAGGTTATTAAGTCAATATTCGTACAATAAAAAAAGCCGTCAAAATTTGACGGCTTTATGCTGTTTGAAAATGTAATGTCGGAAAAAAATTATTCAATAATAATGTAATATAAGTTCAACTGTATTACTCGGATACAACTTCGAATTCAAGTTCAAAGTACACTTCACGGTGCAGTTTAATTTTCGCAACATGTTTACCCACCTCTTTAATGGCGTCTTCTTTAATGGTAATTTGTTTGCGATCGATGTCGAAGCCATTTTCTTTAAGTGCTTCAGCAATCTGAATATTATTAACTGAACCGAAAATTTTTCCGGTAGTACTTGTTTTAGCTCCAATGCTGATCTTCAGGCTTTCGAGTTTAGCTGCAATTGCCTGAGCTTCCTCTTTCAGCTTGGCTTCTTTGTGAGCCCGCTGACGTTGGTTTTCACTCAATACTTTTTTTGCCGATTCGGTGGCCAGTACAGCTTGTCGTTTTGGAATGAGGAAGTTACGTGCATAACCGTCCTTTACATTCACAATGTCATCTTTGCTACCCAGGCGGGGTACGTCTTGAAGCAGAATGATTTCCATAGTCTTACCTCCTCCTTTATTATTTCAACAAATCGGTTACATAAGGCAGCAAAGCAATCTGACGGGCTCTTTTGACAGCCTGTGCTACTTTACGCTGGTATTTCAAAGACGTTCCAGTAATACGACGGGGAAGAATTTTACCCTGTTCGTTCAGGAATTTCTTGAGGAATTCCGGGTCTTTGTAATCTACATACTTGATTCCGTTCTTTTTGAAACGGCAGTATTTTTTCTTTTTGATTTCGACTGACGGCGGAGTCAGGTACCTGATTTCGCTTGTATTACCTGCCATGGTTTAGTCCTCCTTTTCTTTTTTAGCGTTTACTTTGTTTCTTCTCTTCTCGCTGTATTCAGCAGCATATTTCTCCAGTTTCACGGTTTGGAAACGGATGATACGCTCATCGCGACGAAACTCAGTCTCGAGCTTGTTAATAAAAGCCGGATCGGCTTTAAATTCGAAAAGGTGATAGAACCCAGTCGATTTTTTCTGAATGGGGTAAGCCAGTTTTTTCAATCCCCAGTGTTCTTCATGGAGCAATTCACCATTGTTTCCGGTAATCAGCTCTCTGAACTTTCCAACCGCTTCCTTTATCTGGGCTTCAGATAAAACGGGAGTTGCAATGAAAACGGTTTCGTACTGATTCAACATACTAATTCAGTTTTACATTAAATAATACTTGTTTTAAAACCGCGCAAATATAGGAACTATTTGATTGAATTCAAAAGATTACAGTAGTCGAATTTGAATCAGTTTAACCCGATGAATACATCATAAACGTAATTCATCAAAGTGTCGTACTTTTGACGCCGAAAACTGAAACCATATGTTCCGAACTTACAGATCATACTATTATAATATTCTGCATCTGGCATTTCCTTTAATGTTATCGCAAGCCGGACAGGTTATGGTGCAACTTGCTGACTCGGTAATGGTCGGACATGTGGGGACACCGGAACTAGCAGCAGCTTCGTTTGCCAGTAACCTATTCTACCTGGTAATGATGCTGGGAATGGGAATTACCTTCGGTTTAACACCATTGGTTGGTCAGGCATATGGACGAAATCACTTCAGGGAAGTTGGGATCTATTTCAAAAACAGTTTGTGGCTGAATTTCGCTTTCACGGTAGTACTGACTTCTGCTTCATGGGGAGTTTCCTACCTGATGCCATATATGGGACAACCGAAGGACGTGGTTGTTTTAGCAATTCCATATTTCAGAGTTCTGAGTATCTCCATGCTGCCTTTCCTCTTGTTTTTTACATTGAAACAATTTGCTGAAGGCTTGGGCAATACACACATTGCGATGACGGTTACCCTAACTGCCAATGCACTTAATATTATTCTGAATTACTTTTTGATATTTGGAAAAGGCGGGGCACCTGCTTTAGGACTTTTAGGTGCTGGTTATGCCACACTAATTGCCCGCTTGGCTATGCCTGTGATGATGGCTTTACTTCTCTATTTCAGAGGTAATTTCAAAAAATACCTTTTATTCTTTCCATCGGCTCGGCCTGGCAAGCAAAAAATGGTTGAGTTGCTGAAGATAGGTTTGCCTATTGGAATACAGCTGGTTCTTGAAATTGTTGCCTTTAATTTTGGTGGAGTGATGATGGGGTGGCTTGGAGCGGTTCCGCTGGCAGCACACCAGGTGGCGTTGGGTTTGGCAACCATGACCTTCATGATTTCAAACGGCATTGCTATGGCTACGACAGTTCGCGTAAGCACCTGGATGGGCGCTCACCGGTTAAAGGAAATGAAAATGGCCATCGAAGCTTCCAGACATCTCGTACTTTTATTTATGGGGGCTTCGGCTGTTGTGTTTATTCTCTTAAGAAATTATCTCCCCATTCTTTTCACCCCCGATAAAGCCGTCATTCATCAGGCAACCATCCTTTTAATTGTGGCTGCATTTTTTCAGATTTTTGATGGCTTACAGGTTGTATCCCTAGGTTGTTTGCGTGGAATGGCCGATGTGCAATATCCTATGTACATGGCTGGAATATCTTACATCGTTATCGGAATTCCGGTCAGTTACCTGTTTGCATTTGTACTCAATTTCCAGGCAGCCGGTATTTGGATTGGTTTTCTTGCCGGATTAGCTTCGGCAGGGATGTTGTTTTACTTTCGCATCCGACAGAACATAAGGCATATAGCAAAATAAAAGCGGGAAGTTGAAAAACTCCCGCTTCATTAGTTTAGCATAGCTAGGTCAGAAAATGTTGTGGTTTTAGTAAAAGGTCTGAAACCTTCAGATTCAATCAAAATGCTCATCAGGTTTAGCAATAGCTAATTTACTACTAATTATTAATTTTTGTTAAAAAAGTTAATGTAGTTAACACAATTACTATGAATATACTGATGAAAATAGACCTAACATTCACATAAACAATGCATAATGTGATAACGGTCAGTTGTATGTTATTCAGCATGTTTGCTTTCATTTCAAAATCTATCGGAAAAGAGAATTGTTAATACATCGGCAAACAGTGCAGTTCATTTAATTTGGCTGTATTTGATGACATTTATTAGTGATCTGAAGTACCAAATTGCCTTATTTTGTAAAGGAAGAAGCGTTCGCAAGGATTGTCTTCCAGGAATGTATTTAGTTAAACCTGAACAAAGAAGGCAGGACAAATATGAATCATTCAATAGATAAAAGAAAAAATTAATGAAAGCAATAAGAAAAAGTAAACCGGAAAAGGGACTATGGCTGGAAGATGTTGCCATTCCTGAAGTTGGGGTGAATGAGGTGTTGGTTAAAATTAAAAAGTCGGCAATTTGCGGTACCGATTTGCATATATATAAGTGGGATGCCTGGGCGCAAAAGACCATCAAAACGCCCATGACCATCGGGCATGAGTATGTAGGAATTGTTGCTGATAAAGGAAATGAGGTGACTCACTTTGAAATCGGTGAACGGGTAACAGTGGAAGGTCACATTGCCTGTGGTTATTGCCGGAATTGCCGGCGAGGAAGGAAACATATCTGTGACCACACAGTAGGGATAGGCGTCAACCGGGATGGTGGATTTGCTGAATATGTAGTTGTTCCTTCAGAGAATGTGTTGAAAATTGACGCACGAATCCCTGATGAGATTGTTTCGATTATGGATCCGCTCGGGAATGCAACTCATACAGCTCTTTCCTTTCCACTGATAGGAGAGGATGTTTTGGTTACCGGAGCAGGTGGTCCAATTGGATGTATGGCGATTGCGGTAAGTAAATTTGTTGGAGCACGTAATGTGATCGGTACAGAACTGAGCCCATACAGACGTGAATTGGCGATGAAAATGGGGGCTACAAGTGTTATCGATCCCCGAACAGAGAACCTGGAAAAAACCATGCATGACGCAGGAATGGTTGCTGGATTTGACATTGGTCTGGAAGTTTCCGGCTCACCGGTCGCGTTCGATTCGATGATTAAGCATATGTACAATGGCAGCAAAATTTCGTTGTTGGGAATTTTGCCGGATACCACCCAAATTGAATGGGATAAAGTCATTTTTAAAGGAATTACTCTGAAAGGAATTTATGGCCGGGAAATGTACGAAACCTGGTACAAAATGGAGAAAATGTTGCTGTCAGGATTGAATATTTCGCCCGTTATTACTCACCGTTTTCATTATACCGAATTTCAGAAAGCATTTGAAATCATGGAGGAAGGAAATTGCGGTAAAATTATTCTTGACTGGGAAGATTAAAAACTTATATTTTCGGGAGCAGTAGTATTGGAGTGAATTCCAATTTTGTTAAATTTGCCACCCGAAAATTGCCACTTTAGCTCAGTTGGTAGAGCAGCTCATTCGTAATGAGCAGGTCGTGGGTTCGAGTCCCATGAGTGGCTCTAAAAAGTCTGTTGAACATTCAGCAGACTTTTTTTGTCCACTATTTTTTACGGAACGAAAGTTCATAATGACTACTTTTAAAGAAATCATTTAAAACTATGGCCAACCGAAAGCGAAACCGAAAAGTTGCCTTGCCGCCTGCCATGGAAGGCTTTAAGCCGTTTGGTGTTCCAATGAAAAATCTTGAACCGGTCATCCTGTTGTTTGAGGAATATGAAGCCATCCGGTTAATCGACTATGAAAATCTGATCCAGGAAGAAGCTGCTGAGCGCATGGGTGTTTCACGGCCCACCATTACACGGATATACGACAGTGCCCGGAAAAACATGGCAACTGCCTTCATTGAAGGGAAAGCCATACTCATTCAGGGAGGAAACTTCGTTTCAGATGATTACTGGTTTCGGTGTAACGATTGCAAAGAAGTCATGATTGCAATGAAACCTATTGTTCAGTGTAGAAAATGCCACTCCGAAAACCTGATTGCATTAAACGCAAAATCATGAAAGCACAAAAAGAAGATCATACCGGTTTTTGCATTTGTGTTGTGTGCGAGATTCGCATTCCACATCAATGCGGCACTCCTTGCCGGGAGGTGAAATGCCCTAAATGCGGACGTACCATGTTAAAGGAAGGTTCTTATCATCATCAGCTTTATCTCTCCAAATTCATCCAAAACAAGGGTGATTCTGAAATAAAATAGCATTCTGTCTATCTGCTTTTTCCAGATCATTTTGTGTAAATCGATTTTGGTTAGATATTCAACGCAATTTTCCCTTGTTATTTTCCTGAATTTTAGCATTTCATATGTAAAAATTCCAATGTTTTTATTCTCAAAAAGAACATATGTTCATATTGTTCCCTATCTTTGAAGAAAAATACTGTCGTTTTTACTGAGTGCATAAAGTTCGTCGGTAATAAACAGCATAAAAAAAAACAACTATGTTTCCTGAGTGCGTAACATGCCTTGTCAAGCAGGCCGAATATTATCTGAAAAACCTTTGTCAGGATGAAAAACTAATCGATGAAATTACGCTCGATTTGATTCGGGATATGGCAAGTGCTGAGCAACATTTGAAAAAAGCACCGATCCTACCTGTATTTTTGCACGATGCACTTGAAAGCCGGTGTGAGAATCAGTCCAAAATCAAAAAGGACAAATCATTACAGAATACCAGAATGTTACAATTAATTAATGAATATCGTTCTGATATATCCCGTTCGATAAATCCTCTCCAGCGCGCCTTACAATATTCCCTTGCGGGAAACCGAATATTTTCTGGTGAAACCGAAAGTAGTAACCTGTTAGAATCCATGGCATCCGGCTCGCGGATGGTTCCCGTTATCGACGATTCGGGTAAAATGTTGAACCGGGTAAGAAATGCACAAACCATTCTCTTCATTGGCAACAACTCCGGTGAAATTGTTGCCGACTTACTCTTTCTCGAGCAATTAAATCATCCTGATATACATTATGTGGTTCGTGATTACCAGGTATTAAATGAAGTGACGATGGAGGACGTGGAAGAAGTTGGGATGAATGCTGTAGCGGATACAGCTACCATGCCCTCAGGTTTTTTGATTCCGGACCAAATGCATAAACAATCGGCATTTTACGAATTATACCTAAAAGCAGATCTGATTATTGCCAAGGGGCACAATAACTTCTGGAAATTTCAGGAAGAAAAAACGAAGGATGTTTTTTTCCTTCTGTCATCACAATGTCAGGTAATTAGTGAGTTGTTGAAAATCGAGAACAACAGCACTGTTGTGCTGTACAATAAAGATTTTGCAAAAAAACATAACCGGATGAATGTGGAAGAGACACTTTGTGGTTGATGTATTTTAATATGCTATATAATTAAAAACTGAAGTCATGCCGAAGCTTAACGGAAAAGGTCCGGAAAACATGGGCTCAAAAACAGGAAGAGGACTTGGGCGGTGCAGAAAACCTGAGGATCAAACCAAGCCAGGTAATTATGGTGCCGGTGTCGGGAAAAGAAGAAAAAGCGGAGGAGGGGAAGGCCGTGGTAAACGCTTACAAAGTGGATTTATTCCAGTTATGAAGTAACCGAACTGGAATAGATTTGCATGGGTTTTTATTGCGTTTTAGTTATAATCGGTTTGATTATCTGACACCTATGTAAATCAAATTAACCAGGGAGTTCTGAAGATGTTGGTGAAGAGAAATAAAGCTATATGTAAAAACATGCTTTTTGATGAAACTGAAAGCATCGGGTGAGAAAAAGATGGAACGGGTTTCTTACTTAATAGGAAACCAACATTACGGTGAAGCGCTCAATGCATTGAATGAATTGGAAAAATCCGACGGATTTCCGAAAGCAAAACAATTGCGGATTCAATTAGAAAACATTCTTCGGTATCAGCATTTGGACATTTATGCGAATACCAATTTGTTTATGGATCCATGGTTTGAATAGGGTAAATGAAATCCCCGAATACAACCTTTTACGGCCGATCCGGGGATGTCTTATATCACAATTACAAACTCTTAATTTCACTGACCAGCGCCTGAAGGGAATCTTTTGCGTTGCCAAACAGCAAACGGGTTTTATCTCCAAAGAAAAGCTGATTTTCTATTCCTGCGTATCCTTTCCCCCGGCCACGTTTCATCACAATAATATTTTTTGCCTCATGGGCATGAATGATCGGCATTCCGGCAATAGGACTTCCCGGATCGTCAATGGCTGCAGTATTGACAGTATCGTTGGCACCAATAACAACTGCTACATCGGTGTTCGGCATGTCTGGATTAATGTCGTCCATTTCCACCAGTTGACTGTACGGAACATCAGCTTCGGCCAGCAAAACATTCATATGCCCGGGCATTCTTCCGGCTACCGGATGGATGGCATATCGTACATTCACGCCTTTCGATGCCAATAGCTGGTCAAGCTCGTGACAAGCGTGCTGTGCTTGTGCGACTGCTAATCCGTAACCGGGAATAATAACTACATTCTGTGAATAACTTAACAGGATGGAAGCATCGCTTAATGAAATCTCTTTCATGGTTCCGCCTTCAGCCTGCGCAGATGATGGACCACCACCAAACGCCCCGACAATTACATTTAGCAATGAACGATTCATGGCATTACACATCAATACCGTAAGGATACTTCCTGCTGCGCCGACAAGAATACCACCCAGTATCATCGCCTGGTTATTATAAATGAAACCAGCCATGGCAGCGGCAATACCGGTAAAGCTGTTCAGTAATGAAATCACTACAGGCATGTCGGCACCGCCTATGGGCATAACAAACATGACACCATACAGGAGCGATACACCAAACAGTACATAAAGTTCCCAGCTAAGTTCCAATGTGTTTTTGCCGGAAACCAACATGTAAACAAATATGGCCACTACGATTAGAAGAAGAAAAATATTCAAGTATTTCATCACGCCGGCGCGGATATCTTTGACTTTTCCGTCCAGTTTACCGTAGGCGATCATCGAGCCACTGAAGGCAATACTTCCTATGATTAATCCAAGCAGGGTAACCAACACCAACCGGACATCATGTATATCAGCATGTGGAAACTCAAGTAAGGCTACCAAAGCCGAAGCCAAACCACCGGTGGCGTTGAAAAAGGACACCAGTTGCGGCATGGCTGTCATTTTTACTCTTCGGGCGATATACCAGCCAAGAACAGTTCCTATTCCAATCGATACAATAATAATCCAGATGTTTGTCAAGGCAATACCTTGACCATCGGAGTTTTTGTGCAGAAATAAGGTCGAAATCATGGCCAGCAACATTCCGGCACCGGCAATGATATTTCCACGACGAGCAGTTTCCGGGTGACTCAGTAATTTTAGCCCGTATACAAATAGAAGAGCAGCCAGCAAATAACTGAACTGGAGCAGGGTTTCGCCCATCGTAAAAGGCGTACCGTTAAGTGTTCCGATAATTTTATCCATATCGATCGCTTATTTCTTTTTCTTCTTAAACATTTCCAGCATTCTGTCCGTCACCACAAAACCGCCCGCCACATTGAGGGTGGCAAAAATAATGGCAAAAATGCCAAGTACGAGTTCAGTGGATATGTGGTCGGTATCGGCGTGCCCAACCAGAATAATTCCTCCGATGATGATAACACCGCTAATTGCATTAGCACCAGACATAAGCGGTGTATGCAGTACCGACGGTACATGGGAAATCACTTCAATACCAAGAAAAATGGAAAGTGCGATGACAAAGATGACTTCCTTGTAAGTATAGAAATAGACTAGTATTTGTTCCATATCAGTTGTTTTTATTGGCTAATACTGACTTAACCCGCTCATTGATAATTTCACCATCGCGGGTTATACAGGTCCCCTTGACGATTTCGTCTTCAAAATCGAGTTGAAGTTGTCCCTCATCATCAATCATCAGGGTAATAAAATTGAAGAGATTTTTGCCGAACATTTTGCTGGCATCAATGGGCATTTGTGAAGGATAATTGGATTGGCCAACAATGCGTATACCATGATGTTCAACGATCTCATTATCCTTTGAAAGCTCGCAATTTCCACCGGTCGAAGCAGCCAAGTCGATAATAACCGACCCGGGTTTCATCTTTTCCACGACATCATTGGGGATTAGAACCGGAGCTTTCATGCCGGGAATTTGCGCCGTTCCGATAATAACATCAGCTTTAATTGCTTTTTCGTTGATAGCTTCCTGTTGGCGTTTCTTAAAATCTTCGGTTTGTTCCACTGCATACCCCCCGGCCGCCGCATCTTCCCGGGCACCTTCTACTTCCACAAAACGGGCGCCAAGACTCATGACTTCCTCTTTAACTGCAGAACGCACATCGAAAACCTGGACTTGTGCCCCCAGTTTTCGGGCAATTGCAATCGCTTGTAATCCGGCTACACCGGCGCCTAAAATCAGGACATTGGCCGGTCTGATAGTTCCTGCTGCCGTCATGAACATTGGAAAAAACGAGGGCAGGAGAGAAGCGGCTTCCAGAACTGCCTTGTATCCTGAAACCGTAGCCATCGAAGATAAAACATCCATTGCCTGTGCCCTTGTAATACGGGGAATGGAATCGAGGCTAAAGCTGGTTATTTTTTTTGACTGGAAAGTTTCTACCAAATCAGTATTCCAGAGGGGATTGTACTGACTTATCCAGATCTGTTCCTTATTCAGACTTTCAATCAGCTCTTTTTCCGGTGGCTGAATCTGTATCACCACATTGGCTTTGGTCAATATTTCCTGGCGTGAAACTAATGTCGCTCCAGCCCTATGGTATTGCTCATCACTGTGGTAGGCTCTTTGACCGGCATCTTTCTCAATGAAAATTTCCACTTTCCGTTCAATCAAAGCAGAAACGATTTCAGGTAACATGGCGACCCGTTTTTCGGAACCAGTCTCCTTGAGTAATCCAATTATCATAAGTTGCTTATTTAATGGATAGTTTACACATGAACATATCAGTTATTATTCGGTTTACCAACATATTGTATAACAGGAAATCTCGTGATTTAAGATTCCCTGAATAATAAAAAAAGCACAGGTAAAGTCAATTGAGTAAACTGTTAAATGATGATAATTACTTTTTCGTATAACAAGAAAGAAAGTTCCGTTTCGGTGGTCATTTTTCTGAATTGCTGAGATTTAGTTCAGGAGTTGTGCACGGGACATTATTCATATCTTTTCTTAAAAGTAGTTTTAGCTACAGTGAAGGAGTATTTTTTGAAAAAGAAGAAAATCCTCAAGGGAAAAAAATAGTACATTTGCGTGAATATTTCAAAAGGCGGCAGTAGCTCAGTTGGTAGAGCATCAGCTTCCCAAGCTGAGGGTCGCGAGTTCGAATCTCGTTTGCCGCTCGAAAAAGAAAAAGCCACTTATACGCATAATAGTTGTAAGTGGCTTTTTCGTTGGTTGGAAATTACGTAATGATCAAATCATTCAGCAATCATAATCGCTTTGTGTAATAAAAGGACGTTTCGTTTCTTCGCTCAGACGATTAAAATAAACCGCTGCTTTATCATTCTCTTTTCGGTAACTGAATAAAAGAAAAAGATCGAGATTGGCCGTTTCATGGTTAACCTGCTTATATTCCTCCTGTGGTATAAGGGAGAGATCTTCAATCTCGTCAACTGTCGGATGATAATCCCAAACTGTCTCCATAACTCCTCATTTTTAATGGTAAAAAATGGTTTTGTGTCTGGAATCCAGTTGGTTTATGGAATGAGTAAATAGGTTGGTATCTGTTTTAAAAATAGAAAAAAAGCTCTATGCTGTTTCAATAAATAGAAGATTTATTCCTCACGGCAGCCAAATGTTTGCTCCAGCTGTAGAAATGCCGCCTGGGTCGCTTTTTGATCATCCAGTCCGCTCTGCATGAAAAAGCTGATGGTTTTACCTTCGCAATTCAGGCAAATAATTTCACCTTCCATTTTGCTTCCGTTAACCAGGGTAGCATACTTGGAACGATAAGCCTTTCGACCAGCAAAAGTGACAGGTTCGATGGCAGTAAATTCAATGCCCGGTTGCTGGTATATTTGGGCCGCCCGCATATTTTTTTTGTGCGAATCGATGACGACATCCGGTTCAACACGAACATTTAACCAGGTAACAGTAATGACGCCTGTCGCATCTTCGGTGTTGTGTTCGGCAGAGAAATAATGTCCGTCATCACCAACAGCTTCATCTGAAATAATTTTCCAGTCGACTGGAAGACTGAATGATACTCCGTCTTTCAGAAATTGAATATCATCTCCGGCTGGTTGTGTTGCCAGAGCTGCTGATGAAAAAAAGGTGACAATAATAAATAATGAAAACAGGTGCTTCATATTCGATAACTAATTTGATGATACAAATATGATGAACCTAACCGGGAAAACGTGACAACATTAAGAAAATTTAAGAATATTTGAACGCTGCCAATCGGTCTGGTTTTATAATTTGGCAGGGCATTTGTTAATCAGACAATGTTATTACAAACGAAAGAAACTAAAAACAGAAAGATATGATTTGGATTATTTTTATCGGATTTGCTCTTTTGAGCTGGCTGGTCAGTTACCAATTGAAAAGCCGGTTTAAAGCGTACGGAAAAATTCCAACAGCGAATGGGATGTCAGGGCGTGATGTAGCTGAGCAAATGCTGCGTGACCATGGCATTCAGGGAGTAAAAATAGGAACGGTGTCAGGTCAGTTAAGCGATCACTACAATCCTGCCAATAAAACCGTAAATCTTAGCAAGGATGTATACTATGGACAAAGTATTGCCGCAGCAGCTATTGCCGCTCACGAATGCGGGCACGCTGTTCAGCATGCAAAAGCTTACGAGTGGTTGGGACTTCGTTCAAAACTGGTTCCAATTGTGAGTGCTACATCGAAGTATACCATGTGGATTTTGCTGGCGGGTATTTTCACGGTTCAGCGTTTTCCGGCCATTCTGCTGTTTGGTATCATCCTTTTTGGATTGACCACGTTGTTTAGTTTTATAACCCTTCCGGTGGAAATTAATGCCAGCAGCAGGGCTCTGGCCTGGTTGAAAACAACTGGTATCACAACGTCTCAAACGCAGGAAAAAGCACAGGATGCGTTGAAATGGGCTGCTTACACATATGTAGTAGCTGCATTAGCCTCACTGGCCACTCTATTTTATTATATCATGATATACATGGGAGCGCGCCGGTAAAGTCATTTGAAACACGTTTATGTCCTTTCATAAATTAAAAGGTCTGTTTCCGTCGGGAAGCAGACCTTTTTCGTAACCATATTATTCTCTAAATATTCAATTGTTTAGATTTATCAGCTTTTTCAGGATTGATGACCCGGGTATTTCCACCTTCACTTAATGAAAGATCAATTGGTGCATTATTTTCCCACGAACCGCAGGTGAAATCGGGAACTTCAATAGAATTGGATTGGTTGGCAACCGACCACTCACTCAGTGGAGCAATAACACTCCATAGTGCCGCGTCATAAACGTCTTGATCAAGAGGTAAGCCATTTCGAAGGCAATCAATCAGTCGCCAGTCCATAATGAAATCCATGCCGCCGTGTCCACCTACTTCTTTGGCCATTTCACCGACCCGTTTTACTATTTCCGGAGTATACATATCTTCGAATTCTTTTAACTCTTCAGGCGATGCCCAGCGATGTTCGATGGAAATCCGCTGTGGATTTGGCCATTTTTGTGCAGTGGCTTTGGTTCCGGTTATTTGATGAATCCGGGAATAGGGACGGGTAGAGGTCACATCATGTTTTACAGCGATGGTTCTTCCTTTGGCAGTCCGAATTAATGTGGTATTGTGGTTTCCCCGGTACTGTTTGCCGGCGAATTCCTGATAAAATGAATCTTCTTTTGCCAGTTCATCAGCCATTTGAGCCATCTGGAAATCATTTGTTTGCATGGAGGTAAGGTATTCCATCTTATCACCACGGTTCACATTCATTACCTGGCACACCGGACCTAAACCATGGGTAGGATACAAGTTCCCATTGCGGAAGTTTTCCTTCAATCGCCACATGTCCGTATAAGCGCCGTCGGATTGTTTACCATCCTGCGGTTTTGCAAAATTCATTCCCAATAAAGTATGCAGATAAGCTCCTTCGGCATGCACAATGTCCCCGAAGAATCCTTGTCGTGCCATATTCAGCGTCAATAGTTCGAAGAAATCGTAGCAACAATTTTCCAGCATCATACAATGCTTTTTCGTTCTCTCGGAAGTCTCGACCAATTGCCATGCTTCATCGACGGTAGTAGCAGCGGGAACTTCGGTCGCTGCATGTTTTCCGTTTTCCATCGCATAGACCGCCATCGGCGTATGCCAACTCCATGGCGTGCAGATGTAAACCAAGTCTAAATCACCTCGTTCGCATAGCTTCTTCCATGCCGATTCATCGCCGGTGTAAGTTGTAGCTTCCGGAAGTCCCATTTCACTGAGAGTCTTTTGAGATGCCTCGACGGCAGTGGAACGTTTATCGCACAGTGCTTTGATTTCGACGCCATCGATGTGGGCCAATCTTACCACAGCCCCGGAACCACGGTCACCCAGACCAATGATACCAATGCGTACCTTATCCAATTTGGGTGCGGCATACCCAGACATGTTAAACCGCTGAGAATGTTTCTTCTTAACTGCTTCTTCAATTTCAGGAAGTGCACTTTGGGAAGCTTCATTTTGTTGATCTTGCTGGCAGGAAGATAGTCCGCCGGAAAGAATACCAGCACTGGTTAAACCGGCCAGACGGAAAAAATTTCTTCGGTTTGTTTTCATAGGTTAGTCGTTTCAGTTCGTGTTAGTTTCAGGTAGAGAATGGTACTAAGATCCAAAATTGAAAGTAATAAAAGAAATGATTGGCTAACTTTGGGCCGTTTCATTTTAACTTAAACAATCATTTTATGAACAAAACAACTGGCAAGCGCCAGGCACCCGAAGTGGTGACGTTCAAAAAGTGGGGCCGGAAAGGATACTCGGTCTTCAGCAGCCTGCACAAAGTAGTGCGGATTGGCTCGCTGGGGGTGATGTATCTTTTGCATGCCATCCCTTCGAACGCCGCAGATAATCTTCTGGATGCCCGCAGCGACACCCTCGATCTGACGAAAGACGTTCATCAGGTGGATGAGGTAGTGGTGAGCGCGCAACGTGCCCCTGTAACCTTCTCACAGGTGGCTCGTGTCGTTACCGTCATCGGGAAGGACGAGATTGAGGCTGCTCCGGTTCAGAGTATTCAGGACCTTTTAGAGTATGCCCTAAATGTTGATGTACGACAACGCGGCAATTTTGGTGTTCAGGCCGATGTCAGCATCCGCGGAGGTTCTTTCGACCAGGTTCTCATCCTGCTTAACGGCATCAACATCACCGACCCGCAAACGGGTCACCACAATTTAAATCTCCCTATCAGCCTCGATGCAGTAGAGCGCATCGAAATCCTCGAAGGGCCCGCGTCCAGGGTTTACGGACCCAACGCCTTCAGCGGAGCCATCAACATCATTACCGGAACCAGCAACCATTCGAATGTGAAAGTGCGCGCAGCAGGCGGACAGCATGGCTATTACAATGCCGGTTTGTCAGGCACCTTGGTTTCGAAACACATGAAAAACTTCGTGGCGGCCGATTACCGCAAATCCGATGGCTATATCGACAACACCGATTTCAATATTGCCGAGGGATTTTATCAGGGGAAAATCATGACCAATGCAGGTAACCTGGAAATCCAGACCGGTTACACCAATCGTGGATTTGGAGCCAACAGCTTCTACACGCCTGCTTATCCGAATCAGTACGAGCGCATTAAAACTACTTTTTCGTCAGTCAAAATGGAACCCGGGAAAATTGTGCATTTTACACCTTCGGTTTACTGGCGGCGGAACCAGGATAAATTTGAGCTTTTCCGTGGGATGATAAATGCACCATCGTGGTATACCCAGCACAATTACCACCTGACCGATGTGTACGGAACCAACCTGAACGCCTGGTTTACTTCACCATTAGGGAAAACGGCATTTGGTTCCGATTTCCGGAGTGAAAACATCTGGAGTACCTTGTTGGGAAAAGAGATGGACAAGCCGATTAATGTGCCGGGAGAGGATGGAATTCAGTTTACAAAATCCGATTCCCGGACCAATTTCAGCATATTCCTGGAGCATTCGGTTTATCTCAAAAACTGGATGTTCTCAGCAGGATTAATGACCAACTGGAATTCGCAATTGGGAATGAAATGGAATTTGTATCCCGGAGCTGATATCAGTTGGAACTTCAGCAAAATAGCCCGTTGGTATGCTTCGGTGAACAAATCACTTCGCATGCCTACTTTCACCGATTTATATTACAGCAGTCCGACGAATGTGGGTAATTCGGATTTGAAACCGGAAGAAGCTACAACCCTTGAGTCTGGAATCAAACTGGAACAGAAAGGTTTGATAGGTCACGTTTCATATTTTCATCGATGGGGAAAAAATATGATCGACTGGGTCCATCAACCTAATGAGACAGTATGGCACGCTGAAAACCTGACCAAAATAAATGCAGATGGGTTAGAATTCGCGGCACGAATCAATCCCAATGAATTTTTGGGAAAGAAGACCTTTATTCATTCCATCGATGTTTCGTATGCATGGATGAACCAGAATAAGCAAAGCGGAATTTATGCCTCGCGTTATGTGCTCGATTACATGAAAAGCAAGCTCGATATTGGTGTTTCGCATGCTATATGGAAGCATTTGGGGGCAAACTGGCAGTTTTCTTACCAGGATCGAAACGGCGCTTACACCCGTTGGACAGGAACCAGCTATGGTGAAGAAATGAGCTACAAGCCATTTTGGCTGGCCGATGCCCGTTTATATTGGAAGAAAAATGGAACCAACATATACATGGGAGTTTCCAATTTGTTGAATAAAACCTATTATGATTTTGGAAACCTGGTGCAGCCGGGGCGATGGATTCGCTTTGGAATAACCCAGCAAATTAATTTCCGATAATAACAAAAGGATTCAATCCGGGATGTTGAAAAAATACATTTCGGATTGAATCCACTTTACTTTTGTCAAGGTTTTACGCCAATTTATTTACTATATTCGTGCACCAAAAAATAAGAAACGAAGCATATGTTAAAAGGAATTTTGGCGATTTCCGGACAGCCCGGACTTTTCAAAGTAGTATCCGAAGGAAAAAATAACATCATTGTTGAATCGTTGCTGAACGGAAAAAAAATGCCGGCATTTGCCAGCTCAAAAATCAGTTCGCTGGAAGATATAGCCATTTACACTTTGCAGGAAGATGTTCCATTGAAAGAAGTTTTCAAGAACATCATAGAGAAAGAGAATGGTGGTAGAGCAATTAGTCACAAGGCATCCACAAAGGAGCTTACTGATTATTTTGCTGAGGTTTTGCCGGAATATGACCGTGATCAGGTATACATTTCCGATATTCGGAAGGTTATTCAATGGTACAACCTGCTTCAGGAAAAGGAATTGTTGAATGACGATGAAGAAGAAACTGAAGAAAAAGAAGCTTCGGAGGAAGAGAGCAAAGAATAACCGATGATATTTGGATGAAGAGGGCGTTCATTTTTTGAGCGCCCTTTTTTATTTCAGGAATTTATCGAGCGCGTGAAAAAGATCCTCAAAGTCGAGCGGTTTTGACAAAAAATCATCGGCACCAACTTCAAATGCTTTTTGACGATCCTGTTCCATGGCATTAGCTGTTTGGAAAATAATGGGGATGTTATTGTTCTCCTTTCTCAACTTTCGGGTCAAATCAAAACCATTAATGTCAGGCAGACGAATGTCCATTAAAATAGTCGAATAAGTATTATTTGATAATTTTATTGAGGCTTCGCTTGCGTTTTGAGCAAATTCTATCTGACAGCCAGTTTCTTTAAGCAGCCTTCTTAGCAGGAAAAAATTACTGCGATCGTCATCAATCAATAGTACCTTTTTGCCGGTCCAGTCATATATCTCTGGATCGAATGCTAATCCATCAGATGAATTCATCTCATCAGTCAAGCTGGTACTTGCAGGAAAGGGTAGGGTGAGATAGAAAATTGTTCCTTTCCCGACTTCGGACGTAAAATCAATTGTTCCTCCCAACAGATCAGCAAACCCTCTGGCAATTGACAATCCCAGACCGGTGCCCCCATACTTGTTCAGATGTGTATCCTGGGCCTGACGGAACCTTTCAAAAATAGCCTGCCGCTTATCTTCCGGAATGCCGATTCCGGAATCCTTCACAAAAAAACGAATCGTTGTGTCATCAGGAATCTCATAACCAAATTCAATCTCACCTTCTTCCGTAAATTTCAGCGCATTATCAACAAGATTAATAATGATTTGCCTGACCCGCCCTTCATCACTGTAAATAAAACTTTCGATGTCATTCAGTGCTGTAGTAATAATCATATTTACTTTCGATTGTGAAAGATTAAGCTTTGGCTGAAAGAGTTTGTACAAATCGCGAAGCATCCGGTTCACCGAAAAACGATTACGCACAATGTTAATCTGACCGGCTTCAATCTTCGACAGGTCAAGAATATCATTAATGATGTTCAGCAATTTATAACCGCTTTGCGTGATATTTTCAAGAAAATCCTGTTTCTCATCTTCACCTATATTCGAGAGTTTTAACAACTCAGCAAATCCCATAATCCCGTTTAATGGAGTTCTGATTTCGTGTGACATATTAGCCAGAAAGGCCGACTTCAATTTGTCACTCTCCTCCGCTTTTTCTTTGGCCACCATCAATTGTTGTTGTGCTTCCTTCATCAGTGTTACATCGCGTGAAACTGCGAGCACGGAAATAATTTTGTTGTTTGCTGAAAATTCGGGAGTTAATCGCCATAGCATGATTACACGTTTCCCATTGCGCTTGTGGTGAGTCTCTATATGATTCGATTTGCCTGAATTTAAAACGTGAGCAAGGGTAGCATTCCATTTTTGCCGTTGGTTTTTCTTCCATACTTTATCAGGAAGTGGTTGACTCATAATATCAATTAGTCGGAGTTGGAAGAGTTCTTCCGCCTGACGGTTCAGATAGGTTACCCATTTGTGATTGTCGTAGCGAATAATGGCATCCTGGTTATTCTCTGCCAGGCTTCGGAACTTTTGCTCATTGACCATGAGAGATGTTTCCGTCATTTTTCGTTCACTCACGTCCTCAAGGATAGCCGCTATTTGATTTCCTTGTAATGGATAAGCTGTGATTTCGAGATAACGACCCGTATCCTTAATAAAAAACTCCTCCTGAATAGCTGTTTGATGTTGCAATATCTCGTCAATATAAGGGAACCAGTATCGTGCCTGTCTTCCCATCAATGCAGAGGCCAGCTTTCCTGCATACTGAATTCTTGGCACTCCGGTTACTTCTCCAATGGCTTCGTTAACTTCAAGAAATTGGAAGTTTTGGATTTGACCATTAGAACTTTTTATCACATCAATCACCAGGAAACCGTTACGCATATGCGAAAATAGAGACCGAAAACGACGTTCGCTGGCTTTCAGTGATTCGCTGATGTACGTTTGGGCACTGATGTCCTCAATCATGCATACAATATATTGCACGCTGTTCTCATCATCTTTTATCGAAGAAGCAGTTACTTTTAGCCAAAGTGTTTCATGATGATTGAGCCGATAGGCTTTGGTCATGACAAGAGAATCGGTTTTGCCAACAATCAGTTGTTTTAAAGCCTCTCTGGCATCTTTTACATCATCCGGTTGCATATGACGGGCTATGTAATCCATGTCAATTCGCTCTCCACGGGCATTCAAAATACCGACAAATCGCTCATTCCACATGAAAAGTTTGCCATTTCCATCCAGAATAATGATACCTAACGGAGCATTTTCAAAAATAGAAGAAAGTCGTTGTTGGCTTTGTTTCAGCGCATTTTCAGCCAGCTTCCGATCAGTCATATCAAGCAGAGAGGTGAGAATGGCATAAACTTTTCCCACTTCGTTTTTAAGTGGTGTAATGGCTACCAATCCAAAAAGAATGTGGCCATTCCGTCGCTCCAATCTAACTTCTCTTGTGAGTTCGTTTCGTTTTCCCAGGAAAATTTGCTCAATTTCAATAAGTAAATCTGAATGGTCCTCCGGATGAATGATCTGAGTCCAGTTCATAACGCGTAATTCTGACTTGGAATACCCAAGAATGGAACAGGTTTTCTCATTCACTTCAGCAAACGAATGATCGGCCAGGGTGATAATATTGCCAAGCAAACTATTATCGAAGAATTTGCGAAATTTCTGTTCTGATTCACGGAGAGCATTCTCGGTCAAATTCTGCCGGGTGATGTCGTGAAGATTGATTAGTAAGAGTTTCTGATTGTTAACCTGAAAAGTAGTTAACTGGATTTCAGCATCAAATAAATAACCCTTTCTGCTAAGATGTTGCCAGTGGAATACGGGTTTCTTACCAGATAATGCATCTTGAAAAATGGTAAGTGCCTTCTCTTTAGAAAGGTTTCCGTCAGGTTGCCGTTCGGGTGACAAATCCCAGGGAAAATGACCAATTAGCTGGCCACGTGACGTTTCAAAAAGAGTGGCAGTTTTTCGGTTACAATCCACAATTTCTCCCGATTCCTTAGACAGCATAATGGCATCGTTGGACATCTCAAATAACCTCCGAAACTTGTTTTCACTGTCTGTTTGCTTTTCTTCAGCATGCTTAATCTGAGTTATATCTCTCGAAATCTGAAGAATATAGGGAATAGTGCCACCATCTGACCAGATTCTGGTAAACCGGGTATCCATATAGTGATTTTCTCCTTTTCTGTCATTGATTCGGTACTCAGCAACAGAACTTCCGGTGCTAAGGGCTAAACGAAAAGCACTGTCGTATATAGTTTTGTCTTCAATGAAAACCAGATTGCGTTCCAGCAACTCCTGCTGTTCGGATTCTGCATATCCAAGCGATTGGTAATAAGAAGTATTCACCAGAATTTTTGTCTGATCTTCTTTTAACAGGGCAATCCGATCATTTGCCCCGTTTATCAGGGCGCGATACGAAGTGCGGTTTTCTTTGTGCGAAGAGTCAATTGCATAAATATCTGAGATGTCACTTATGGTTCCCGTCAGTACTTTACGATTGTTGGATGAAATTTCCAAACGAACATTTTCCTGAACATGCAGAATTGTTTTGTTTTTGCTGACAATCCGGTAATTCAGTACCCGATTAGTTCCGGGGACGAGCATGGCGTGTTGACGGTCCACATACTCCAAATCTTCAGGGTGAACAAACGTATCAAGAAAAGTATAGAAACGTTCATCAAATTCGCCACGCTGATATCCGGTAAGTGCCAGTAATTCATCCGACCAGGTTCCTTTAATGCCATTGTCCCTGAAATAGCCGGCACCGGTTAAGTTCCAAACCTGATTGAGTTCATCAATCTTATTCTCCAGTTCAGCTATTCGTCTTTGCAAGTGAAGGATATCGTTGTTCTCAGTCATTTAGTGCTGTTTATCGAAATTAAAAGTAGACAAAAGGGCACATCCGGCAAAATAATGTACTAAAAAGGGGGAACCGTTATGATTCCCCCAGAATATCAGCATATAAAAAATTCTACTGAAGATTTTTATTCAATATCTCGAGAAGGTTTTGAAAATCTTTCTTTTGATAACCAATTGATTCAAAAATAATTTTCCCGGCCCGATCAATTACAAATGTGCGGGGAATAAACTGCTCGGCAAACAAGCTAAATATTTTCCGCTTCTCATCTGGAATAATGGGGAAGGTATAATTATTCTCCTTCTTAAACTTATTCAGTTCATCGGCTTTCTGTTCCCGGCCAAAAACAAACATCGCGAATTTCGGATTGTCTTTGTACTTCTCCCAAATTTGTTTTTGAACCTCAGGCAATTCTTCCCGGCAGGGCGGGCACCATGTAGCAAAAAAGTTAATCAACACCACTTTCCCCTTGAAATCGGAGATAGACACTTTTTTGCCGCTTTGATCCTGAAATTTGAATTCAGGTACTGATTGCCCAGTCTCCACTTTAGTTCCTTTTCCGTCAGCAAAAACCAATGTAGTAAATGCCAGAAACAGACTTAATAAGATGGTCTTTTTCATTTGATTTATTTTGTGAATAAACAAATTACTTAAACTAAATCATTAGTTGAATTTGAGGATTTACGAAAGCTTCTGTTCAATATAATTTTTTACATTCTCTTCGATACGAGCTGCTACATCACTGGCTTCGGCCTTTTTAAAAGCATCGCCGGTGATTTTCTCAAACAGTTCGATATATCGCTCGGAAACCTGATTCACAAATCCAACATTCATTTCAGGTACTTTCTGGCCTTCTTGTCCTTGAAAACCATTCTCAATCAGCCACTGGCGTACAAACTCTTTCGAAAGTTGTTTCTGATTTTCACCTTTGGCCAGTCTTTCTTCATAGCCATCGGCATAGAAATAGCGTGAAGAATCGGGCGTATGAATCTCATCGATCAGGTAAATCTGACCATTCTTCTTACCGAACTCATACTTGGTATCGACCAAAATCAATCCTTTTTCGGCAGCCATTTCCGTTCCACGCTGAAACAATTCACGAGTATATTTTTCCAGCAACACGTAGTCTTCCTCGTTTACTAATCCCTGTGCCAAAATTTCCTCACGGGAAATATCTTCATCATGGCCTTCGTCTGCTTTGGTTGTAGGAGTGAGGAGTGGTTGATCAAATTTCTGATTTTCCTTCATTCCTTCGGGAAGCGGAACACCACAAAGTGAGCGTTTTCCAGCACGGTATTCGCGCCATGCATGTCCCGTAAGGTAACCACGAATCACCATTTCCACTTTAAATGGCTCGCACATATGTCCAACCGTAACCATCGGATCGGGAGTAGCTATTTTCCAGTTTGGAACAATATCCGAGGTCGCATCCAGAAACTTGGCCGCAATCTGATTCAATACCTGCCCTTTATAAGGAATCCCTTCTGGGAGAACCACGTCGAAGGCAGAAATCCGGTCGGAAACAATCATTACCAGGTAATCGTCGTTGATGTTGTACACATCGCGTACTTTTCCTTTGTAAACGCTTTTTTGTCCGGGAAAATTGAAATCTGTCTTAATAATGGCTTTACTCATGTCGATAAAGTTTAATGGTTTTTATTTTGCGTTTTCCTTTTTGTCATATAGATCGTATGCCTCTACAATATCACGTACCAGCCTATGTCTGACGATATCACCTTTATCAAACTCGATGATTGAAATCCCTTCCACCTCTTTCAAAATCCGTAAAGCAGTAATTAATCCTGAAGGTTGATTTTTAGGCAAATCTATCTGAGTAACATCGCCGGTAATCACATATTTTGTATTGAGTCCCATGCGGGTAAGAAACATTTTTAGCTGTGGAATAGAGGTATTTTGAGCCTCATCCAGAATGACATAGGCATTGCTTAAAGTTCGTCCACGCATAAATGCCAGTGGTGCAATCTGTATAACTCCGTCCTTCAAAAATTCTTCCAGCTTTCGCGGAGGAATCATATCGAGAAGGGCATCGTATAGCGGTTGAAGGTATGGATCGATTTTCTCTTTCAGATCTCCCGGAAGGAAGCCGAGATTTTCACCAGCTTCAACGGCCGGACGGCTAAGAATTATTCGTTTGATTTCCCTGTTTTTCAGGGCACGAACCGCTAATGCAATTGCTGTGTATGTTTTGCCTGAACCAGCAGGACCAATGGCAAAAATCAGGTCGTCTTTCTGAGCTTTTTCAACGAGTTTTCGCTGATTAGGTGTCCGGGCACGAATCGGTTTACCTGAATTACCAAAAAGCAAAATATCTTCCTGTCCTGACGCTCCAAGTTCAAGGGCCTTTAGATCATCCATCATGATCTGGTGAATGCTTTCGTCTGACAGGGAATTGTAATGATAATAATGGTCAAGAACCAACTGAAATTTTGTGGTAAATTCCTCTATTTCCTTGGCTTCACCTTTAATTTTTACATTGTGGCCACGGGCTGTAATAAGCAATTTGGGGAAGTAGGATTTTATCAGATCAATTTTACTGTTCCGTACTCCAAAGAAAGAGGTATGTTCTACGCCTTCGAGTTCAAAAATCTTTTCGATCATAAACAGTTATTTCACCTCAATAAAAGGCACTACAAAATAAACACTTTTTTTCGTGTAAGTACGACAACGCTTTGGCAGATTAACCCTACACAAGAATTTATTAACTTCGTTCGCAAATCAAAACTCGCGAGAGGCGATTTGGTTCAGAAAAAATGAATCACCGCGATATAAATTAAAAACTACATGGCGAAGAAAGAACATCTTGAGGCATTTGGAAAGTTACTTGATATAATGGACGAATTGAGGGTGAAATGCCCGTGGGATCAGAAGCAAACCCTTGAGTCGCTTCGCAAGTTAACCATTGAGGAAACGTATGAACTGGGTGATGCCATCATCGAACGTGACTTGCCGGAAATCAAAAAGGAACTGGGCGATATTCTGTTGCATATTGTTTTTTATGCCAAAATTGGCGATGAAATGAATTCGTTCGATATTGGTGATGTGATAAATGCGCTGACTGAAAAATTGATTTATCGTCATCCTCATGTATTTGGAGATGTGTCAGTTGCCGATGCTTCGGAAGTGGAAGAAAACTGGGAGGCACTGAAACTGAAGGAAAAAGGACGCAAAAAGAAAGTATTGGAAGGCGTGCCAGCATCGCTGCCAGCGTTAGTCAAAGCCAACCGGATTCAGGAAAAGGCGAGGGGAGTAGGTTTCGATTGGGAACACCGCGAACAGGTTTGGGATAAAGTGAAAGAAGAAATATCGGAAGTGGAACACGAGCTCAAAGTAAACGACCAGGCAAAACTTGAACAGGAATTTGGAGACTTGTTTTTTTCGCTGGTTAATGCAGCGCGTTTATACGATATAGATCCGGAAACGGCATTGGAACGAACCAATCGCAAATTTATACACAGGTTCAATTACCTCGAAGAAAAAACGCTTGGCAATGGACTGTCCATGCACGACATGAGCCTGGAGGAGATGGATAAATACTGGGAAGAAGCAAAGAAACTGGACAATAAATAGTTCAAAAGAAAACGGCCCCGAAGGGCCGTTTTTTAGTTACTATTATTTTCTAATGCTTTGGGTGGTTCAGTTGGGGAAACAATTTTGACCACCATCTTATCTTCTTTGGCATTGTAATCAATTGTGATTGTCGAGCCATCTTCAATACGGTTCTGAA
>ENA-ORXD01000268-ORXD01000268.1-sediment-metagenome-genome-assembly--contig:-NODE-268-length-76572-cov-4.653977_pt1 | contig 76572 bp, 69 predicted proteins | sample MGYA00237862_ERZ511471 | MGnify/ENA metagenome assembly ERZ511471
ACGAGGACGCCAGGCCTTTTGCAGGTTGGCCAGGATTACCAGGCTGAAAATCAGAAACCCCAGGAGAAACAGCAAGGCCACGGCAAGGCGAATTCGGTCATCGCGCCGTGGTTTGCGGGAGGATTTTGATTTGGGTTTGGTTTTTGTCTTTGGTTTGGTCTTTTTTCGAACAGCCATAATAAAAAAGGGGGATGGTTAAATCCCCCTGGTAATCCGTTAGAGGATATTTACGCCGCTTTTTTGTCCATGCCTTTGAAAATCTGCCATCCTTTAAGCAGGTCAAGGGCCCGCATCAGTTGATAGTCGTGCTGGTCATCGGCTGAAGGACTGAAACGGTGCTGATTGGGGACGCTTTGGTCCTGCTCGCTGGGCTGTTGTGACTCAAAATGATTTTCCAGATCCTTTTCGCGGAAGTGCATGGAATCTTTGAATTCCTTGACCTCACTCTGCTGCACGATGATTTCCGGGGTAATACCACGTGCCTGGATTGAGGTGCCATTGGGAGTAAAGTAGCGCGCTGTCGTCAGGCGCAGACCGGAATCATCACTCAATGGAATAATCGTCTGCACGGACCCTTTCCCAAAACTTTGGGTCCCCAAAATGATCGCTCGCCGATGATCCTGTAGTGCACCTGCCACAATTTCCGATGCGCTGGCGCTACCGCCATTGATAAGGACTACGACGGGGTACTCTGGCTCAGTGCCACGTTCATGGGCAGTGAATTTCATCTGGCTGCCCGGTTCCCGTCCCTCAGTATAAACGATAAGCCCATCCTTTAAAAAGATGTCTGAAACCTTTACCGCCTGATCAAGGAGTCCTCCTGGGTTGTTACGCAAATCGAGGATCAAACCTTGTAATTCCTTGTTCGAATTTTCCGCACGCAGGGCTGCCAACGCTCCCAGCAGGTCGTCGGAGGTGCGTTCTTGAAACTGCACCACCCGGATATAACCGAAGCCATCTTCCAATGTCTTTGATTTGATGCTCTTGATCTGGATGATCTCCCGAGTCAGGGTGAAAACCTGAGGTTTGTCAAAGCTGTCACGCATGATGGTGATGGTGATGTCCGTCCCCTTCGGGCCGCGCATCAGGTCCACCGCTTCCATTATGGACATGTCCTTGGTGAAGCGGTCCTCGATTTTCAGGATTTGATCTCCGGCCTGCAGTCCCGCCCGAAAGGCCGGGGTATCTTCTATAGGGGCAACAATGGTCAGTAGGCTATCCTTGATGGTAATTTCGATTCCCAGACCTCCAAACTCCCCTTTGGTGTCGATCTTCATTTCCTGAAACATTTCCGGCGGCATGAAGGATGAATGGGGGTCGAGGGAAGCCAGCATACCGTTAATGGCTCCGTAGATCAGATCCTTCATGTCCTTCTCTTCCACATAGCTGCGGCGGATGATGGCCAGCACGTCAGTGAAGAGTTCCAACTCCTCGTAATGGGGTGCGGCTTCCGCTGCCAGAGGACGGGAAACCTGATCAAAGGAGAGCCACCCAGTGATCAGCATGACCAGACAGAGGAGGAGTGTGGTCCAACGTTTCCCTTTGCGCATATCTATTCCTCCAAATGGTGATTGATTTTTCAATGGGATGCCAACCAAGGCTTGGGGTCGAGAGGTGTGCCGCGGTGACGGATTTCAAAATACAACCCGGAAGGTCCCTCTTGGCCTGTTTCGCCAAGAGAATCTCCCTGCCGAACAACGTCACCAACCCCTTTGATCAGACGGGAAGCTTGGGCATAAACAGTGTAGAAATTGTTGCCGTGGTCAAGAATCAGAAGATTACCGTACCCTTTGAACCATTTTGCAAATATAACTTTTCCGGCCCAAACCGCTTTAAAGGTTTGCTTACCATCAACCTGGATTTCTATGCCCTGACTGTCATAGGTTGTGCCAAGGTCAGGGTGGGTGCCTTTGCCGAAGCCAATTCGCACCTTCCCTTTAATGGGCCAGGGCAATCGGCCTTTCTGTTGGGCGAAAGGAGCCGAAGTTTGATTATACTCGGCGGTTTTTTCCGATTCAAGTTTTTTAACCAGGTCAGAGAGCGCGGCAGCGCGCTTCTTCAAGTCAGAAAGTGTGCGGGATAAATCCTTTTCCTCCCGCCGCACCTGGCTGAGGAGTTGGCTTTTTAATGCTGCAGCTTGAGTCAGTTGCCGACGGTCAGTTTCCAGATCCTTAATCACGTTTTGTTGGTCAGCATGCAAAGAGGTGAGGTGGCCATTGAGTTTTTCCAACCGTTTAAGTTCATTACGGTAAGAGGTAATAGCAACGCGGTCTTCGCGAATGATTTTACCCATGAAATCGTAATTCTGGGCAATGATCACAGGAGATTGGCCGGAGAAGAGGACTTTTAGAAATCCGACCTCGCCATCCTTATACCAGGCCACCAGGCGTTTACGGACCTGGCCTTCCATTTGTTTCAAATGGCTTTCAGCCTTGTCGGCCTCAGCTTTTGTCTGTTTTGATTCCTCTTCAATTTTTTTGAGACGCTGCTGCTGGCGTTGAAGTTTACTTTGTAATTGGTCAACAGCTTGTTCAACAGTGCGCAAGTCCTTTTTCAAATCTTTTTCAGCGGCTTTTTTCTCGGCTAGGGAACGACTGGCCTGCTTGATGCGCGCTTCGATCTCTTTAAGTTTGGCCTGGGTGTCATCTGCGGCGACTGCCGTCGCACCCCATCCAAACGAATAGAGGGTGATCAAGAGAACCAGACTTGGAGTCCAACGTTTCATCACAGCGTCAAATCCGTACCAGCTTACGAAGGGAAAACAGACTACCCGTAAAGCCGAGCAGGACGCCCGCCATTATCAATAAAACCTGGAAGGAAAAAGGGAGAAAACGAAGTTCAGTCAAGGCGGGGAGAAGAAAAACCTGGGACAGCCCAGCCCTCAGAAAGAATTCGAACAGGAAGTAGGCACCCCCAAGTGCCAAGAACCCACCGCAAGCACCTTGAATGGCTCCTTCAATTAAAAAGGGGGCTTTGATGAAGAGAGTTGTCCCGCCGACCAGGGCCATGATTTCCAATTCATCACGGCGGGCGTAAAGGGTCAACTTGATGGTGTTCGATACAATCACCAAGGTAGCGAACAGCAGGAATCCGCCTAGTAGAAAACCACCCGCCTTGAGCAGGCCAACAAAGGCAGAGAAACGCTCCAACCATTCCCGACCGTAACGCAGGTCAGCAAAGTTCGGGTTGGCTCGCAATCGTGCCACGACCTCGTCTACGACAAGGTTGGTGCGTGCTTCGGATTTAAGGCTGATTTCCAGTGACGCCGGCAGGATGTCCTGCGCCATGCCGCCGAGCAGATCCCCTTCATCACCAAGGCGCTGTTGGAAGCGGCGAAAAGCTTCCTCTGGAGCAACGTATTTAACTTGGGCGACTTCGCTGAATGCAGAAATTTCACGCTGCCAGTTTTCCAGGGTGGTTGTCGGCGGCGGAGTGTCGAGGTAGATGACGATCTGGATGTCCTGGCTCCAGCGCTGAACCAGGTCTTGGACATTGACCACCACCAGGGCAAAGAAGGCAAGCAGAGCAAGGGAAACGGCGACAGTCCCGATCGCCGCCGCGCATAAAAACGGGCTCTGGCGCATGTTGCGCAGCACCCTGCGGAAAAGATAACGCAAAGTTTCCAAAAGACCTCTCCCGCTGAGAAAAGCAGGTTCGTAATAAAATCAAGCTTGCTCAGCCTGAGGGAAATGAAGATTTCGACGTGACCCTATGCTTTACGGCTGATGGTCGCCGGTGAGGCGGCCTTCCTCCAGAGTAACGACCCGGCGTGGAAAGGAGTGAATCAGTTCCCGATCATGGGTCGCCATGAGGACCGTTGTGCCTCGGGCGTTGGCATCCTTAAAGAGCTCCATCACCCCCCAGGTCGATTCCTGGTCCAAGTTGCCTGTTGGTTCATCTGCCAGCAGGATCAATGGATCAATGACCAGAGCTCGGGCAATGGCCACTCGTTGTTGTTCGCCACCGGACAGCTCCAGCGGATAACGTTGCAGTTTATGTTCTAGCCGTACGTGTTGCAAGGCTTGATAGACTTTTTTGCTGACCTCGTAACGTTTGCGTCCTTGGACTTCCAGGGGGAATGCGACGTTTTCGAATATCGTTCGCCGCGGAAGCAGTTTGAAATCCTGAAAGACCACACCGAGTCGGCGTCTCAGGTAGGGAATTTTATTCGCGCTGAGTCGAGTAACATTCTGGCCGTTGATCAAGATTTGACCGCGGCTCGGTTTTTCAGCGCAATAAAGGAGTTTTAGCAGGGTTGATTTGCCGGCCCCGGAAGGTCCGGTGATGAAGACGAATTCCCCTTTGGGAACCCTCAGGGTGATATCGCGAAGTGCAGCCGAGTCTTTCTGGTAAGCCTTATTGATATTAAACAGCTGGATCATGGGGGTACCACGTTACCATTCGGCGTAAGGTTCACCATTTAGGCCGATCAATTCACTGCCGCTGTGTATATCGAAGATCCCACCCTCGGCGAGTTCGCCATCCGGTGGTGCTTCGGGCTGAACAGTTTCCCAGGTTTCACGGCTTTGGGTAATGGGATCAACTGGGATTTCGCGTAAGTATTTGTTGTCGACGAGTTCTTCCAGGGAATCTGGATACTTTGCGTGATCAGCAAAATAGGCGTCGATGGCCTTGCGCATCTGGTAAAGGTCTTCTTTAAGGACCGCTTCTCGCGCTTTGAGCAGGCTGCGTTGATAGCTTGGCACTGCAATGGTGACCAGGATGCCAATCAAAGTGATAATGATCAGCATTTCGATCAGGGTGAAGCCGGGAGCGACACGGCTATTGAAACGTCGTAGGATCATGGATTACCAGGTGTTGTAGTAGGTGCCGTCCAGGGCGATGCCATCACTTTGGGAATAAACATCAAAAACATCGCCACCGCCATAAACGGTGGAATCTGGGTCGTCAGTATAGGCCCGAAGCCTCCAACCGTCATCATATTTATCGAAGGGGTCGCGGGGAATCCTGCGCAAATATTTGCGCGGGTGAGGGTAGAGCCCGTTCCAGTCTTTGCCTGTGACCAGAGTTTCAAGATCCGGTGGATATCCGGATTCATCGATGGCTTTTTGATATTTGTTTTCCGCAACAGCTTTATCGAAGTCGTCTTTGTATTCGTCGATGGCCGTTCGAATCGTACGCAAGTCGCGGCGAAGTTCCAGTTCTTTGGACCGCTTGATGCTGGTTTCAGCCAAGGGAAGAACCGCTGACGCCAGTATTGCGAGAATGGCCAGAGTAATGACCAGTTCGACTAAAGTCAAGCCGCGCTGGCTGAGTCGACCCGAAACAGCATTCATGAGCTGTTAAATGACCTCCATCAGCCGACCGGTTCCATCCTGAGTGGTTGATGGGATGTCTCCCGCTGCAGGGTGCTCAAAAATGAACTGCATCCTATCACGATTGAGTTGCGGCGAGAAGAGGAACAGTCCATCTCGGTCGTTGGTTTGAACCTGAAAATGAAAACCTGCCAGGCGCTCAGCGGGAATCCCTAGAGGCGTATTGTTGGTTTGCGGCGGTTCCACAGGCATGACAGGCGGATTTTGGTCCTGCTGCAACTCATTCAGGAATTCTTCCGGCAAAGGATCCGGCTGTATCGCCGGCGGCGGGATTTCCGCCGGAACGTTGGGCATATCTTCAATCGGCGGCGGAACAACTTCCTGCTGGGGTGGGTTGTTGAGCGGCTCCCCGAAGGGGCCGAATTCCTGTGCCGGCACGGGCGTAGGGGTGACAGGCTGTACCGGCTGTTTGACTCCCGTCTTCTCTTTGTTCTTCGCGGCAGGTTTTTCATCGTCGTAGTTTATGATGAACGAACCAAAATTGGGGCCGGCTTTTAGATTCTCTTCTCCACCAGACCAAATCGTGCTGGCTTTTGGGCCAGGCAGGCGCATATTCTTGACGATGTGCGGGGTAATGGACAGCAGTATTTCACGTTTACTTTTATCTTCCGTGTGATGCGATACCAGGCTTCCGATCAATGGCAGGTCGCCGATCAGGGGAATCGTGGTTTTTGATTTAGACAGGTCATCACGCAGCAAACCGCCGATCACCGTCTGCTCTCCATCCCTCAGAGTGAGGTTGGTTTGAGCATTGGTGGTGGTGATGGTCAGAGCAATAGAGCCGTTGGTCGTCGTGTTGCGGTCCGATACCGAGCTGACTTCCAGGGTGAGCTTGGTGAATACCGTGTCATCGAGCTGAATAGTCGGTTCAACGTCGAGCTTAACACCGACATCGACGTACTGGATGTTATCCGAAACCGTATCGTTTGTCGTGGTGACGGTGATAACCGGCTCGCGGGTACCAATGTGGACCTTGGCTTTTTCGTGGTTTTTGACTCTGATTTTGGGTTTGGCCAGGATCTCGGCATCAGTCAGGCTTTTGGCGAACTGGAAAGAGGCCGTAGGCAAGGTGTAGAAACTTTCAAGGTCAGAGAAACTGCTTACCAGGTTGCTGGTAGAATCCCCGGATTTAAGGCCCTCACTGACAATTGTCGTGGTTCCAAGTCCTCCGCTGATTGTGTAGGAGCTAAGCTTGGCGCCGGCTTGCCAGTCGGTGCCATGGCTGACTTCAACAATTTCCACATCGTAAATAACCTCTGAATCGCCTAGGTCTGCGGCTTCCAGAATCGTTCGGCACAGTTCAATGACGTCAGGGGTGTCGCGAATCACCAAGGCGTTGAGTTCTTCATGAACATAAATTTTGCGCAACTGCAGCATGGTGCGCAGCAGGTTAACGGCTTTTTTTGCGTCGATGTTGGAAAGGTAGAAGGTCTGAATAATATGATCTTCGTACTGTTTGTCTTTGTCTTTGTTTTTGGGGTAGATGATGATGGTTTTCGGGTTTAGGACTTTTTTGCCCAGCTCATTCATGTTGAGGAGCAGTTCCAACGCCTGACTGAAGGTAGCATCTTCAAGAAAAATCGTGACTTTCCCGGGCTTCACCGCATCATCGAAGATAAAATTGATACCACTGAGTTGGGTCAGGATATTAAAAATATCTTGCAGCTTTGCATCCTTGAATTTCAAAGTGATCGGTTCGGTAGATGAGGGGTGCAGTTCAAACCCGTCCAGCAGGGTGGATTGCGCCTGCAGTTTGGCCAGCAGATTTTTGCCGCGAATATTGTCGGGTTCCAACAGCAGTGCTTCGTCAAGGGCACCTCTGGCTTGGTTCAGGTGCTGGTTGGCAAAAAAACCCTCAGCCTGGTCTATTAAATATTCAACCTGCAGACGCTGTTGGGCTTTGGCCATATCATTGCGGGCCACTTCGAGATTCGGGTCTAAGGTCACGGCCAGATTGAATTCCTGAGCCGCTTCAGCGAACCGGGCATTGGCCATGAGTTCCCGACCTTGATCAAGGTGGATTTTGGCAGCTTGCATTTTGGCAGCGAGCAGCTTGAGACGATATTCGTCAACGTCAGGAGCCGCTGCAATCGCCTCGCTGTAGTGCTCCACAGCTGCATCGAATTGACCTTGCTGGAAACTTGCCTCTCCAGCCAGAAATGCCCGTTTGGCGGTACAGCCGCTGAGCAGCAGGAGTAAAATGAAGAACAGCAGAAAGCGAAACTTGCCTTTCACCATGGGATATCCTCTCCCTTTGAAACATAAAGGTGTGTTGCAACAGCAATTAGGAGCGTTACTTTGCCTGGGCTTGGCTTATTCTCAGCGCATTCTAGGCATGCCTTTGGGCTCATCCTTGATAACGACCAGAATGGGCCGCGATTCCCCGTCTTTTTGAATACGGAGCTGAGAATCACTCACTTCTGCCAGCAAATATTCCTGATTTAAGCCGAAACGTTCTCCGGTTTTGGCGATGAAGATGTCTTCCCCTTGGGACAGAAAAACCGTCTTTCGGTCACGATTATCCAAATAACCCAAAAAGTCAAAGCGCGGCAAAGGCTTAGAAACCTCGACCGGTCGCGTAACAGGGGGAGGCGGCGGAGGTGGCGGTGGCGGCGGTGGTGGCGGTTTGACGACGCGTTTTTGGGCAACCTGCGGTGGCGGCGTCTTAATGACGAATAACGGGCCGAACAAATCTTTTTGGGCGCCTGAGAAGGTCTGGCTGGGCGGCTCCAGTAAAGCAAGGCGAACGCCATCTGCTGGTGCATCATCAGCTTTAGCTAGAGGGCTTCCTGGGGTGGTTATCACGGCAGCGCGGCGAGCGGGCTTCTCAACCTTTTCCTGCCGGGGAGATTGGTCGATGGCGTAGTAGGTGGTACTGGCCAGAACGACCACCAGAACAAGCAGAATGCGCATTTGTTTACTCATGCCCATCCTCCCTGAAAAAGGTGGTTAGTTTAAGCCGCAGGCCTACGCTGGCAAGATTCCCTTCACCTCTTTTCGTCAAGACGACTTCATCAATGGTCAGGAGCCGGGGTGATTGTTCGAGCTCAAAGATAAATCGCTTCAGTTGCGCATAGCTTCCGGTTACGTCGAAGTTTATTCCGTATTCCAGAATCCCGCCGGTTTCCAATTGTTTCGGAGAATATTTGATTTGATCAATATCAAGGCCCGCGGTCTGGGCGAAGCTAAAGAGCTCCCGGATCAAACCGGTGAAATCGGTTTTTGCCGCCATGCCTTGTTCAAATGTTTCGAGCTGTTTTTCTTTCTCGTAATAGGCCTTTTGCGGAGTAAAAATTTCGCCGGCCTGCTGTTGCGCGGTACTGACTTGGCGTTGCTTGCTATCCACGGCCCGCAAATTCCGTTGATTTCGCGGTTCGAGCAGCATAGTGATTGTCAAATAGCCTGCCAGATTCAACAGAAGAACGACCACAACTGCGATGGGTAGCGCACGACTGATGCGCCATGCGGCGTTAAGAAGTTGGCGTCCCTGCATCAGAACGCCCCCTTAAGAATCAGGTTGAAGTTGATAACATCATGAAATTGTTCCCGACTGTCAGTGTATTTAGCCCGGGACTGGTCCAGCAGGAAAACATCGCTGAATTCACCCGAATGGTTCAGGCTGTCAATGAACGCGCGCATTTCGACAAGGCTTTCGGCGGTAGCCAAGAGGCGCAGCGTTCCTTCCTTGTAATTCGGCTGAAGGGCGCGGATCGTGACTCCATCCACCATGAGTCGTTCCAGGCGATCGAGCTGGTTGGTCCAACGGAAACTTTCTCGTTGTAGAATGTCATTGGCGACCTGAATCATTTCCTTCTGTTGACTCATTTGTTCGGCACTGACTTCTTTTTGCGGTTTCCCACCGACCTGGATTAATTCCTGATCGAGTCGGTTCAACTGCAGGCTTAGATCCGAATTGATCTGCTGTAATGAGACTATCTGCCAGATCTGCCAGGCCAGCAAGAGGGTCAGCAGGACGAGCAAAACCCAGTAACTGATTATAAATGCACGGCGATTCAGATATGAACGGCGGGCAAGATTGAGCCCCAGTTTGTTGGCCATCATAGGAGCATCATCCGTTCTGCCGCTCCAGTAGCAGCAGCCAGGTTTGTCGTGGAACTATTCGTTAAGCCCGAGGGCTCGGATATCAAGGCTTGGACCTGCTGATCCAAACTCAGAATGTCTCTTTCAAACGCAGCCTGTAACGCGTCCAGTAGGCCCTCCTGTTCCGGCCAGTCGCAATGCAGGAAGATTTTTGCTTTGCGGAAGCCGGGGTGGTGTTTCTGGCAGCCGACCTGGCAGCGAATGATTTCTTGAAAAATGGATTGGGGCTCAGGAAGAATGGACTTGTTGCGGTGGAAGGAAAGGGTCTGATCCTGAAAAAACTGCAAAACCAGGGATTGCCCTTCGATTGCAACAATGACGAAATCCTTGCCAAGGTCAAGCCGCCGCCGGTAGTAGTTATACAAATGCAGGGAAAAGAAATCGATGACAGCAGGGCTGAATCCTGCTCCGTTTAAAACATCTTCGTATTGTGTCAGGACTTTTTCATGGATCAAGGCAACCAGGACATCCTGCCCGCCAGTTTCGTTTTTCTGCAGAATCTGGTAATCGAGCCACAATTCCTTTTGGTCAAAGGGCAAAGTCCCTTTGAACTGCCAGCGTAAAACCTCGCGTCCCTCTTCCTTGGTTTTAAATGCGGTATCGACACTTGTGAGCACGATGCGACCGACATTGTCCGGCAAGGCAACGGCAATACGGTCTTCCTTGCCTGCAATTGGCGAGAGAACCTCGCGAACTCCCTGTACGAACGCTTCCATCCCTTGGATGTTCGGTTCACGCAGGGACGGGATAAGGGTATTCTCCGGCAACGAGACGATCCGGCTGCCGAGGATTTGGGATCCTTTGGCCTGGCGTCTTAAGGCCACGGCCCGCAATTCGTCTCCACGGATATCCAGCCCGAGGTAGGTACGGCGGATCATGACTGGTCTCCCTGTTCGACAAACGTCACGCGGTTGATTTCCTTGAGGGTTGAGATTCCCGCAAAGACCTTTTCCAGGGCTGCTTCCCGCAAAAAGACAGTGCCCGCTTCAGTCGCAGCTTTTTTTAACTGACTGACCGGTGCCTTGTTGACAATCAACTCGCGGAGATGATCATTCAGGTCGAGAAGTTCAAGAATGGCGCTTCGGCCTTGGTATCCCATGCCATGGCATTCTTCGCAGCCTTCTCCTTCGTAAAAAGTGAAGTCTTTGTATTCTTCGTAGCTGAGCCCTGATTCCTCGATCAATTTGCGATCATGTTTGACCGGTTTTTTACATTTGGGGCAGATTTTGCGCACCAGGCGTTGGGCTGCAACACAGTTGAGGCAGGATACGAAATTGTAGGGGTCGATCCCCATATGCAGAAAACGACCAAGAACATCGAACACGTTGTTGGCGTGGACCGTAGTGAAAACCAGATGGCCGGTAAGAGCGGACTGCACAGCGATTTGTGCTGTTTCCGAGTCGCGAATCTCTCCGACCATGATCTTATCCGGGTCGTGGCGCAGGATGGACCGTAAGCCACGGGCAAAGGTCAGGCCCTTCTTCTCATTGACCGGAATCTGCACAACCCCTTTGACCTGATATTCAACTGGGTCTTCGATGGTAATGATTTTTTCTTCCTGGCTGTTGATCTCTGAAAGAGCAGCATACAAGGTCGTCGTTTTACCGCTACCGGTTGGCCCGGTCACCAGAAACATCCCGTAAGGTTCGTGGATCATGCGGCGAATGCGAACAAGTTCTCGCTCGGTGATCCCCAGGGCTTCCATGGTCAGACCCTTGAGGTCCTTGGCGATACTTTCCTTGTCCAGGATACGGATAACGGCGTCCTCACCAAAAATACTCGGCATGATGGAGACGCGAAAGTCGATCGACTTATTGCCGAGACGCACCTTGAAACGGCCGTCCTGAGGGACGCGTCGTTCCGAAATGTCCAGTTCGCTCATAACCTTGATACGGGAAATGATCGGCCCCTGGAATTGTCCGGCCAAAGGTTCGGTTGCCTGATAGAGAACCCCGTCGATGCGGTATTTGATGATAACCCCTTCTTGACTCGATTCGATATGAATGTCACTGGCGCGTTTGTTGAGCGCATCGAATAGGGTGGAATCGATAAGACGGATGATGGGGCTGGTATCTGCAGTGAGTTTTTCAATGGATAGGACTTCTTCGCCCTTGTCTGTTTCCTTGACCAACTGCAGCTTAAAATCCTCTGAAACTTCCTTAAGGACCTGCTTAGCTCCTTCACCCCGTTCCAGAATGCGATTGAGGCGTGTTTTAGGCGCGACCTGCAGAATTAAAGGGGTGTCGAGGAGCAACTCCAACTGATCGAGGGATTCAATATCAGTCGGATCATCGACAGCGATGACCAGACCATAATCGTTTCGGCGCAGCGGGATGAACCGAAATCGAAGATGAATTCCTTCAGGCAGACTTTCCAAAAGGTGCGGGTCGTAAACGTAGCCGTCCAGGGATGCGTACTCAAGGCGAAATTGGCGGGCAAGCGCTTGGGCAAGGATGTCGTCTTTGAACAGACCCTCAGCGACTGCCGCTTCTCCAAAACGCAGGCCGCTAGCGGGGCTCTTTTCAAGAACCAGCTTCACTTCGGCAGGAGTAATTGCCCCTATTTCAACCAGGATTTCCCCGATTTTTTTACGTTCAAAGGTCATATCGACTCGGAAATATTTAGTTAACGGTTCCGGCTAGTTGGAAAATCGGAATATACATGGCCACAACAATGCCGCCGATCAATAAACCCATGCTGGCCATCATCACCGGCTCAATGAGAGTGGTCATGCGTTCGAGGCGGCGTTCAACCTCCTCCTCGTAGAAATCAGAAACGTCGTTGAGCATGTCGGCCAATGACCCACTCGATTCGCCGACAGATATCATGCGTACGGCCAGAACCGGAAAATAGCCGGTCTGTTCAAGGGAGGTCGAGATGGTTGCTCCTTCCTGGATGCGAAGGATGGCCTGACTGACTTTTGATTCGAGAATGCGATTATTGAGAGTCCCTCGCGACATTTGCATGGCAGGGACGACGGGGATACCGCTTGCAAGGGTAGTGCCGAAGGTTCGGCAGAAGCCGAGCAGTGAATAATCAAGGATTAACCGGTTGAAAAAAGGGATTTTTAATTTGATTTTATCCAGCAACAGACCGCCTCGCTCGGTACGTAAAAACAGCCGTATGACGAACCCCCCCGCGAAAAGCAGGGGAACGAGGATCGGAAAGATCTTGCCAGTGAAATTGGCGGTGCCGATGACCAGTCGGGTAATAAGGGGCAGGGTGACTTTAGCATCGGCGTAAATCGCTACAAACTGCGGTACCACGTAGAGCATGAGAAAAAGCAGAACGGCAACCACTGCCACAGTCAGGATCACAGGGTAAAAAGACGCGCTTTTAACCTTGGCTTTGATTTTTTCCACCCGTTTCAGGTAGGCCAGGTAACGGGAAAGGGTGACTGGCAGATCACCGGTACGTTCGCCAGCTTTGATGGACGCCACATATAGGTTTGGGAAAAACCGGGGAAATTTGCCGAAGGCTTCCGACAGGGAGCTGCCCCCTTTAATGTCATCGCGGATATCGCGCAGGACATTGTAGAAGCTGCCTTTCTCCATACGTTCCGTTACAGCGTCGAGAACCTGTAAAATTGGCAGTCCTGCGCGCAATAATACCAGTAATTCCTGATTAAAAGACAGGAACTTGCGGCTGGAGAGGCGGCCGTAAGAGGCTGTTTTCGGGGTCAGGAACTGGAACGGCCGGCGGTTGATCTGGAAAACGAAAAACCCTTGTTCTTCCAGGGAATTGCGCAGAAGATCACGATTCGCCGCTTCAAACTCTTTTTCCAGAACCCGGCCATCCGAGGTGCCGATTTTGCAGAGGAAAGTAGGCATAAATTGTATTAATATCACATGGATCGAGATATTTGAATGAAAAACAAGTTAGAAAATCTTTTGTTTTGTTAATCTATTTTCTGCGGGCATTGCTGGTTTTGATTATCCACCGAATAGTGCATGCCACTGATCGAAAATTCTGCCCTTTTCTTCGCCGAAACGGCACAGGCTGCTGCGAACTTCTGCTACTGATCGTTCGCCACCATTAATGACTTTCGATTTAGAAAAAAACAAGTCGGCATAAGCTACGATTTTTTCTTCTAAGGACTGGGGGCGCATATCTCGCAAAGGCAAGGGTAGGTCCTGTTCCTGGATATCTGCGACGGTGAGCCCAACGCCGATATGCCGTTCGCAAACCAAGGCATGAGCATACCAGCCTTCTTTTTCAAGAATCTGTCGACCAATGACGCCGTGGCAGAGATAATGAAGGCTGCCGTAGCACCCCAATTTCGGCGCATAGGTTTCCGAAATGCCAATGTCATGCAGCAATGCCGCTTCTTCAACAAAGCAGACGTTGACCTGTGCGGAAACGCGTGACGCAACAGCGACAGCTTTTTGGGCCACTAGGCGGGAATGATCCAACAGGACGTGATGACTTGGGTGCTCCGTTGGATAGTATTTACAGAGCAGTCTCAGCGCGTCATCCACGAGGTTTTACCTTTAACATTCAGTGGGTTGCTCAACAATGTTGTGTTCATGGTGTAATATATTGACTCATGGGAATGGGTTTGTTCAAGACAGCGGGTGGAATGAGACCAATATCTCAGCGAAGATTTCAATAAACTGATCAAATGTTTCACTAGGAGCCGAAAATTCGACTGTAAAGGCTCGCTTTGGCGTAGTTAGGAAAATGACTTGGACAGTTCGTTCTCCTTCGGAACCTTTGAGTTCATAGGCCGGAGCGGCCGGATGGTCGAAACCTTTCTGGCTCAGAGCTGTGAACTGGGGATGACTGTCCAGATATGCTTTGACCATGTTGGAAAAGCCGCCTGCCACTTCTGTGGGATGGCGGGAGGTGACCAGGACCATCGCTCCTTTCCGGCGATCCCCCTCAGCGACAGAAGACCAGCGAACCGATTGTCGCAATTGTGGATATTCGTCTACGGTTGGCGGGACTTCCGGCCAGTTCTCCGGATGTTCCATGGAAAAATCCAAATTGCCGTCAATATACAACTCAACGCGGTACCGAGGTTTTTCTTCCTCTGACGGCATTAACGATTGGCAGCCATTGAAGCACAGGGGAATGAAAAAGAGTCCTAACAGGGTAATTATGAAACGATTTGAAAAAAAATTACTTTGTAGCATAGGGATAAGCCGTTCGGGGTTGTTCGTTTGCAAGTGAAATGACAAGGCTTCTAGCAGGGGCATTATAACGCAAATTCTAAAGGTGAATGGAGAACTCAAGGTAAGAAGTCACGAAATTCCTCGTTTGTTTAATAATTATCAGAAAAAGGTCTGGTGAGGAAGATGGAAGAAGAGTTTCGATTTCATGGGCAACTTCTCGACGACTTGGTTCTTTCCCGGGTGTTGAACATTATTCAGGAAGAAGGAGGGCATTATCGAATTCGTTCCCTCGAGTTTGGATCTGAGAGTTGCCAGCCAAGTACCTTGAATCTTGTTGTATCAGCACAAAATCCGTCAACTTTGCAGCGGATTTGCAGCCGGCTCATTCCTTTAGGTGGCGAGACAGTGGTTGAGGAAGAAGTCAGTCTGGTCGCTGCTCCTCAGGATGGCGTGTTGCCCGATTTATTTTATGCGACGACCAACCTGCCGACAGAAATTTTCGTCACCGGACGCTGGTTTTTGGTGCAAGGTGAAGAAATGGACCTTGCAATTGTTTACGATCCCTTAAAAGCAAAAGCTACGGCCTTACCTATGGCAGCGGTTAGCGCCGGACAACTCGTGGTTGTCGGTGAGCAGGGGGTCAGGGTGAGGCCTCATCAGAAAACCAGGCAAGATACTGAGTTCAGTTTCATGAGCAGCGATGTTTCAGCGGAAAAACCAAAACATCAATTGCTGCAGAAAGTCGTGCGGTTGATGCGCTTGATGCACCATCGTAAGCAGAAGATATTAGTCGTTGCAGGTCCTTCAATCATTCATACTGGCGGTGGGGTTTACCTTGAAACACTCATTAAATATGGATGGATCGACCTTTTGTTCGCTGGAAATGCGCTTGCGACTCATGATGTTGAGCAGGCTTTGTTTAAAACCTCGCTCGGGGTTCCCATGCATAAACCGCATAAATCAACCAGTAGCGGACATGCTCACCACCTATGGGCCATCAATGCAATTCGAAAATGTGGTTCTCTGGCGGCAGCAGTAAAACAAGAGGTCTTACGAGAAGGCGTGATGCATGCCTGCATTGAAAAAGGGGTGCCCTTTGTCCTGGCAGGGTCCATCCGGGATGACGGTCCATTGCCAGATGTCTTAACCGATGCTATTGCTGCTCAAAATGCCATGCGAGAGTTGTTGCCGGGGGTTGGGATGGCGTTGCTGGTGGGAACGACTTTGCACAGCATTGCCACGGGTAATCTTCTGTCTGGTCGGGTTTATACGGTCTGTGTCGATATCAATCCGGGGGTGGTGACCAAGCTCAGGGATCGAGGCAGTCGTCAAGCTGTTGGTATCGTAATGGATGCTGCCTCATTTTTCGAAAATTTGTGCCGGGAATTAGATTGTCTTCCCCCAAAGGCATAAAAAAAGGGCATCGCTAGGATGCCCATTAAATAGGGATCAAAACTGTATCTCAAACTCTGCACCGTATGGTGTTTCATCAAGGGCAACGATTCGCCCTTCATGTGGTCTCAAAGGGAGAGCTGTCGCTGGTTTACGTGTTTGGCGGCCAAAACAAAAAGTTTTGCCACCAATTCGGATGCAGCGTACGCGAATCATCTCTGCATCATGGCAGTCACTATAAGACTCGAAAATCTCGATCCATTTGCCGATTCCTAAATGTGGAGCGCCTTCTTTGGGGATTTCGTATCTCACCTGCGACCTCCTTTCCCCATTCAAAGTCAGCAGCAAAAGAATTCGTATACAGTATGTCTTGGGGGGTAAAATTTTACAATAAAAAAATTAAAGATTTATAATTTTTTAACAGAAAGGGTCTGCAAGAATAGGAAAATACTAGGAATTAACAGGATAGTGAAGGCAACTGCCAGACCGAGGAAGGTAGGTTGCAGGCCATAGTTGTCAGCGAGATAACCAATAGCAGGTCCGGTGATAACGAAAAGTAATCGGAACAGAAAGGATTTAAGGGAAAGCAAACTGGCACGGTTGCGGCGTGACCCCGCCAGCTGAATATGTTGTCGAAGGAGTGGCCCCTGCAGGCCGCGCATGGCTGTCAGCAAATAGTAAAATAGAAACCCCCAGACTCCGGCATAAAGTCCGAGTCCCAGATAGCCACTGACAATCAGAATCAAGAAAAGAATCATGGCGCCACGATCTCCCCATTGAAACCGCAGCCGATGACTGAACGTAGAAAAAATGGCTACGGTCAGATTTGCTCCGGCCCAGATTGGTCCAAACCAGGGAAGTGGAACACCAGTTTGTTGCATGTAGGGTTGGATCAACCAGACCGGATAAAACGAGGCTATCCCTAATAGCGTTGTAACCAACATAGTATGGCGCAGATGACGATTATCCTGCAGCGCATAACGAACGGTTTGCCATGCCTCGCTTAAATGGGATGTGACCAGGGGCGTATCTTCAACCGGAGTTTCTTCTAACCGCAGAGTAATCAGGCTGGCACAACACCAGACCCCGATCTGAACCATGAACGGCAATAAGGGGGTTATTTGATATAAGGTCCCGGCAAAGATCGCTCCAAGAGCTTCTCCCGCTTGAGCAAAGCCGGTCATGCGGCCATCATAAAAAGTGTAGAGTTCCTCTTTTCCTTGATAACGAAGGGTTTCGTAGAGAAGAGCGGTATCTGAACCACTGATAAACGCAAAGGAGATTCCCAAGAGTATTTCCGCCCCCAAAACTCCCCAAAACGTATTGGCCAAGGTGTAGGCTATCCAGCCGGCAATCCCGATAACCGATGCCAGATTGAGGCTGAAACGATAGCCCCAACGGTCGCTGAGGTATCCTGATGGATACTCCATGAGCAGGGTCGCCAAGGAAAACATCCCCTGCAGAAATAGAATCTGGCTCAGGGTGAGACCGATCTGGTCTTTCCAGTACAGGGTGATGATGGCCATGGGGAACAAGGCCATCTTCAATGCAGAAAAGACATAAAGTTTGTAGATGTTGGCTCTGACCGGCATGATTGATGAATAAAAAAGTTCCCTTGCTCGAGAAGAGGCAAGGGAACCGGAAAAGATGATGATCGAACGGGACGCAGGAATTAACCTGCTTTATTCCTCCCAATGGATGCAGGCAACCGGGCAATGATCCATGGCTTCTTCGATTTTGGCTTCAGTTGCACCGGCTGGATCGACGACCTGGGATTTATGGTTGTCAGTCATTTTGAAGACTCGAGGGCAGATATGGGTGCATACCTCACAACCAATGCAGGAATCCTGGTCGACAACGGGAACACGTGGCATAGCTGGATGTTTTCCTTTCTGGATTTATTGGCTTCGCAGGGTAATTTATTGGGATGTTTACGTTGGAACCTGTCCATGCGAAGATTTGTATTATATACTACCCGAAGATTTTTCCCAGTCTAAACAAGTTGTTTGTCCAACTCTTTGGGGCTGGATTTGGCGACCTTAAACCACGAATGGCATAAAAAGGTGAAAAAAAGCGCTGGCCTTCGTACTGAAATCATCCTCAATCTCACCCTTCTTATGGGTGCTGCCATCCTTTTTTCTGCCCTGTTAATTCTAAAACTTGCCGAACGGGAGCTGCTGTTTGAGCGCATGAATCATCTGCGTGCCAGCCTTGGCAGTTTTTTTCAGGTTTTGCCTCAACCCCTTTTTGCCAATCATGTTGTACAGACTCAGGACTTGCCTTTGATACGACAATGGCTTGGACACTGGGCTCTTGATGGGAACTCACCCCCTTGGAGCCTTGTCGATGCTGATTTGCAGCCAGTGCCGGTTCCGACAGATAAGTCTCTGACTCCTGATCTCGGCGCCATAGACCAGGCACGCCTGCTCGGAGAGATAGACCTGCAATTGACTTACAACGGTTTTTGGCTGATACGGCAGAAACCGGATGAGTCGTGGGTCCTGGCAACGATCCCGCTTTGGAATGGCGACATCTTTCAGGGCGCAGTACAAATTCGTTTTCCACTTGACGATCTACAACTACGCCTGGTCGGCGCACAACGGTTGGTGGTGGGTATCGTGGCTTTGTACGGTACGGTTTTGGTTCTGTTTGGCGCCTTTTTCCTTAACCGCAATATTGTTAAACCGATCCGACGCGTAATGACAATGGCTGGGAATATCGCCCAAGACGACCTCGATCAGCGAGTTTCTGAAGAAGGGCCTCGCGAGATTGCCGATTTAGGACTGGCTTTCAACCGGATGGCCGAATCCTTACGCAATAGCCGCCAGGAGCGGGAACAATACATCGCCTCTTTACAACAGGCCAATCAGGAACTGACCGAGATTCGCCAGGAGTTGCTGCGGTCTGAACGTATGGCCTCGGTTGGGCATCTGGCCGCTGGCATGGCGCACGAGATCGGCAACCCCTTAGGAGCCATTATCGGCTATCTAGAATTTCTTAAGAGCGAGCTCCCTAATGGTAGTGAATCAGACCTGGTGGTCCGGTCACTTCAGGAGGCTGCCCGCATTGATCGTTTGGTGCGAGACCTACTTGACTACGCCGCACCGGACAAGGGTGATTCTGAACCCATTAGCCTGTCCTCCCTGGCCGAGGAAACAGTAGCCCTGGTCAAAAATCAGGGGGGATTCGATGCCATCGAGTGGCAATGCCAGTTTGCGGATGACTTAGCTCTCCTTCCGTTGAATCGGCATAAACTGCAACAGGTTTTGATTAATTTGCTGATCAATGCTCGCGATGCTTTGCAGGGGGTTGGCCGCATTACAGTTCTGTCCGAACATGTGAAGGATCAGGTTCGTCTCTGTGTTGCCGATAATGGACCAGGAATAGCCCAAGAACACCTGGAATCAATTTTTGACCCATTTTTTACGACGAAACCTCCGGGCCGAGGCCGCGGATTGGGGTTGACTGTTTCCTACCGGATCATTCGCGAAGCTGGTGGGCAGCTCAAGGTTCATTCCGAGCCGGGTGCGGGGAGTGTTTTTGAAATTACCTTTCCTTCTGGAAAGTGAGGGGAAATGGCTGCAAACCACTACAATGTTTTGATTATTGACGACGAAGCATCGATGCGCCACATGTTACGCCTGGTTCTGGAAAAGAACGGCTACCGGGTTGAGGAGGCTGAAAATGGCGCTGTGGGTTTGGAACGCATGGGGCAGGTCGTCTTCGATGCCGTTTTGTGTGACATCCGCATGCCGGAAATAGACGGCATGGAATTCCTGCGCCAGGTGCAAGCCAGGTCCTGGCCGGCGGATCATCTGCCGCCAACCATCATCATGATGAGCGCCTACGGTTCAATCGATACGGCACTGGCATGCATGCAGGTCGGTGCCTATGATTACATTTCCAAACCTCTCAAGCCTGAAGAGGTTATCCTGACTTTGAAAAAGGCAGAAGAGCGGCAGCGCCTGCAACGCGAAAATCGCCGGCTCAAGGAAGACCTTGGACGGCAGGGCAAGCCCTGCGGTATCGACGGCATTATTCATAAAAGCTCTGCGATGCAACAGGTGCTTGGATTGGTCAAGACCGTTGCCGATTCCATGACACCGGTGCTGATCGGGGGGGAAACCGGTACCGGGAAGGAACTTATTGCTCGTGCCCTTCATTCAGAAAGTAGTCGCAAGGAAAAAAACTTTGTGGCTGTCAACTGCAGTGCCATCAATGCCGGAGTTATGGAGAGTGAACTTTTCGGCCATGTCAAAGGTGCTTTTACCGGAGCTGACCGTGACCGTCCCGGACTCTTTTCCGCAGCCGATGGTGGTACTCTGTTCTTGGATGAAATTGGCGAACTCCCTTTGGAATTGCAACCGAAACTGCTGCGTGTTTTGCAAGAAGGGGAAGTCTTGAGGGTCGGCGAAAGCCGGACGCGCAAAGTCAATGTTCGAGTTGTAGCTGCGACCTCACGGGAGTTGCAGGATGAAGTTGCCAAGGGCCGTTTCCGGGATGATCTTTATTTCAGACTGGCTGTGGTCGAGATTCATCTTCCCCCATTACGGGAGCGCAGTGTCGATATTCCATTACTGGCCGAATTTTTTCTGCAGCGCATCGCTCGCCGCGAAGGGCGTAAAGTGCCAATTTTGGCCGATGAAGCCCGTGATTTGCTTAAAGGGTACGCGTGGCCAGGCAATGTTCGTGAACTCGAGAACTTTATGGAGAAGACGATGATCTTCTGCCGCGGGGATCAGGTCGATATCACCTGCCTCCCTTGGGAGGCTCGTCGTAAAGAGCGCGATCGCAGCGAAGATTTTTCTCTGAAACAAGCTATGGAACGCCTGGAGCGGGAGTACATACGTAAAGCTCTAGCCGCAACCGATGGCAATCGCAGCCAGGCTGCCCGATTATTGGAAATCAGTCTGCGTGCCCTTATGTACAAGATAAAGGACTATGATTTGGGTTGATGCAAACTTTGCATAGGTTGCTGCAAAAATTTCCATAATCCATACTTTTTTAATCTCACTGACACGCTCATCAAGCCCCGGCGAATCTGCTTCGTCGGGGCTTTTTTAATCTTGGCTAAGTCTTTGCATGTTTTGTCGAATGAAAATCCATAACCTGCCATCAATAAAAAAGAATTAGGAATGTGTAATGAAAAAAACGATGTCTGACTCAGCGGGTTTTACACTTCTGGAAGTGCTGGTTGCCATTGTCATCCTGTCCGTTGGTCTGCTCGGCATGGCAAAGACCCAGGTTGCCACCCTGCGCACCAACACGCAGAGCAACACCATGCTGGCCGCCTCGTCTCTGGCCCAGAGCGCAATGGAAGATATCCTGGCCATGGATGGCGATGACCCTCTGTTCCAGGCCGAGCAGGTCGATTATGTCGCCTGGGATGGCGGGGGAGTGCAAACGGTACCCGGATCAGGTTCCTACCTGATCTTCTACAAGACCGACGTCGATTACGAAGGCCTGACAAAGGTGACCAAGATTGACATCAAGGTCGAAAGTGTCAATGAAATCCAATCGGCCTCAGGACTAAAGAAACGACAAATCGTCATGACTGCGCTGAAGCGTTACTACTAAAGAGAGGCTGAAGATGAAAATGGCAGCCAAATTAAACAGCCAAAAGGGTTTTACCCTGACCGAAATCCTGGTGACCATGGCTATCATGGGAATGATCGCTACAGCGGTTGGTAGCTTTTATATCTCCTCTGCGAAACAAACCAATACCCAGTTGGAAGTCGTTGATGTGCAGTCCAATCTGCGGATGGTCATGGATAAACTGGTCAGGGACATTCAACGTGCAGGTTTTATGACCAGCGAAGATCCGATTGACAGTGATCTCTCAAACAATACCTCGATGACCATCAATACGGCATCGGTCACCGGAAAGTTTGCGCGTATAACTAACACTGTGACTGCGACCGGTACGAATGACACCTTCAACGTCGGCGACAACGCCATGGTCGATCTCTTCAATGATGGGGATTCTGTCCGGATAATCCGACCGCCACTGCATGAAGAGCCGAACCCCGGCATCTTTACTATCTCTGCTCTTGGGACCGGGACCATCAGCGTCAATGGCATTACCGCCGGCACGGAAATCCGTCCCGGCGATATCCTGGTCGGAACGCGTGTTGGGGCTCCCCTGCTGAATACCGTAACTTATTCCATCGACGGTTCTCGTAACCTGATCCGTACTGTCAATGGTTCGGACCAGATTTTCGGGCAGAACATTACCGGTCTTGACTTCGTGTACGAAGGTGATCCGATTCGAACTGTCCAGGTGACGCTGACGGGAACGACCGATCCGAATAAGACCGGTCAGGCCGGTTACAGCGGGCTGAAAACCCGAACTCTGCGCAACCACGTGACAGTCCGTAATCTTTAAGGAGCTCAGCGCCATGACAGGACAGCTTTTTACAAAATACAGGAAGGATCAGCAGGGTATGGCTCTGATTATGGCCATCGTCATGATCCCGATCATTGCCTTTATGGCCTTGCTGGTCATGAATAACACCACCTCAGATAATCAGCGCAGCAGTTTGTCCCATGCTGAGCAAGAGGCGTTCTATGCTGCTGAACGAGGTATCGAATACGCTGCCAACCGTGAACTTCTGTTGTCCATGGGGACTGAAGAGAACCTGGTCAGTGACACCGATGCTGCTGGTAATACCCACAAAAGTTATATCGATGTCGGTCAGACTGAGGCCGTGTTGCAGACCGGCAATATTACTGACCGGGGTCCAGGAGTTCTGCCGGTGCGTTTGGCAGGCTTGTACGGCTCGGATTTCGGCGCCAACTATTATGACGTCTCCGTGACTTCTCAAGGTCCGCGCCAGACCCAGGCCAGGATTGAAACCCAGATCGTGCGTCTCTACAAGCGGGATGACGATTCCGTATTCGTAACCACAGGGAGTGACAGATGATGAAAAAATCATTGATCGGCGGCTGGCTTGCTTTATGTCTGACGCTACCCCTGCAAGTCTTTGCCGGAGCGGACGATTACATCGGCGACTCGGCCATTTATACAGGTGACCCGGTAACCCAACGTCCCAATGTGCTCATTATCATCGACAACAGCAAGGCGACACTGGAGAGTGCGGTTGGCGCTGCCTACGATCCCACCAAAACATATGATGGCAGCCGTAACCCTTGGGACATTTACGAAACCAACCAGGCCGGTGTCTTCGATACCGTTGCTGTTGAAAACGACACCACGGATTTTGAGAACCTGACCTGTACAGCTGGTGTCGTCACAGAGGAACTCCTCGGAACCGGGACCTATGCGGCTGACGGCAGCGCGGCTCGGCCGATCATCAAGGCCAACAAGGACGAATGCGAAACCGCCTCCAAGGGCTCCATGTACGCCCTGGGCAATTATCTCAACTACACTGAGTATGACCCGGGCGATAAAATCGTCATCGGTACTGACGATAACGATTACCGTTTGATCGCCACCCATACGGCCTCTGATTCCAACCGGCCGCCCAGTGGTGCGAGTTGGGCCAGTTACTGGGAAGCCACCGGTACCAGCGGACAAGGGGAGAGTTGGACCAGCGGATCGACTTACGAATTTTACGGCGAGGTGATGACTCAGCGGGAGCTGGTCTACAACGCTGTGGCAGCAGTGCTTAAGGATGCTCGCGTCAACGTCAATATTGGTGCTGCGGTGTACGGTGACAACAACAAAGGGGCTGAAGTCATTTACGGCATGAGCAACCTAAGCGACAGCCTCGATGCTGACGGCAACCTGGTTCAAAACGCCAACTGGGCGAATTTTTTGGCCGTTTTGCCAGGTAGTGGCGATGCGTCTAGTGCTCCTGCCATTACCGCTGGCCCGCAACGTCCCCAATCGGAAGCCCTGTACGATGCAGGCCATTATTTCGGCGCCAGCTATACGGCGATCTCCGAAACCTCCACCGTTCCCGAAGATATTGAAAACCCCTGTGGTAACAACCATATCATCTTCATTACCAATGGTTTGTCCAACGCCGAAGGTGACCCCAAACTGGAAGATAATATCGGAAACTATGATGAGAGTGCTGTTGTCACCTACAAAAACGTCGCGTACGCAGATGTGGTTGACGAAGGCGATTATGGTCTGGGGGTGCATTATCTGGATGACGTGGCCAAGAAACTCAAGGATGACAATATCGCCACCACCAACATGGTGTTGGCCTTTCAGAACCAGGATCCTCTTATTATCCGGGCTGCTGAAGAGGGTGGCGGCGAATTTTACAACGTCTTCAACTCCGGTGAGTTGGAAAAAGCACTGCGGGATTTGATCGTTAACCTCGTCCTTCAGGCAGATACCTCCTTTGTTGCGCCAGTTGTGCCGGCCAGTACCACCAACCGTACCATCAGCAGTAATCGAGTCTATCTTGGTTTGTTCAAACCGATGAAGCAGCAGCCATGGCTCGGCAACCTGAAAAAATACGGCGTCGATTCCAATAACCGTCTGATCGACCGCAATGGCGATCCTGCCACGACCGACGCCGGCGAGTTTATTGCGACCTCTTTGTCCTATTGGGGGACGGACGATTCGAATCAGCTTATGACCATCGACGGTGCGGTGGCAGAGTCAACTGGTGATGGAGGCATCATCACTGCTGGCGGTGCCGGTGGCAGTTTGCTGGCACGTTCCACCACCAGGAATATTTACACCTACCTGGGGAGCAATGTTGACTTGACCCACAGCAGCAATGCCTTCAATTCAACCAATCTGACGGCCGGGTTGATGGCGATGGCCGATGATACGGAACGCAATGCTCTGATTACCTATATCTATGGCGGCACGGGCAGTACGGATGTCTTCGATGCCGACGAAGATGAAAATACCACGGAAGAGCGCCCCTGGTTGTTGGGCGACATCCTCCATTCCAAACCGTTGGTGCTGCATTTCAGCGGTGCCGCCATTTCGGATGAATCGGACTGCGACCAGAACAAATCGATGCTGTTCGTCGGTGCAAATGACGGCATGTTGCATGCTTTCAAGGATTGCGATGGGAGCGAAGCATGGGCGTTCATTCCTGACAACCTGTTAAGTGATTTGCAGTATTTAAATGATCAGGCCCACAACTATTACGTCGATTCATCTTCTACCGCTTATGTTCATGACAAGAACGGCGACGGCACCATTGATCCGACCGAAGATAAGGTCGTCATTATTTTTGGTCAGCGACGCGGCGGCGGCAAAGACACGCTGGCCAGCGGCAATGCCCGAGGCGCTTACTATGCATTGGATGTAACGGTCCCGACCACACCGAAATTTCTTTGGAAAATCAACAATCTGACTCTGGATGGCAATGGCGCCGCCGTCTTTTCCGAACTGGGTGAGCCGTGGAGTCAGCCACGTCTGGCAAAAGTCAAGGTTGGGGCCGCTGTTAAGGTTGTTGCCTTCATCGGCGGTGGCTACGACACCAACGAGGACCTGCGTTTCGGCAATACCCGGAGCTTCCCGTTCTCCACAGACAATACCACTGATACGACGGTAGTCAGCTACGACAGCGGCGTGGTGACCTCCAGTCATGGCGACTGGCAATATAATCCATCCGGACGCGGTCTTTTCGCAGTTGAGGTTGCTGAACTGGTCCGTGATGCCGATAACAAATACGATGCCGATATTGCCAGTCACGGTGGCGAGCTGGTTTGGAAATACACCCATGCTGAAGACAGCTATCTAGTGTATTCCATTCCATCTGATTTGTCGGTTCACGACATGAATGCTGATTCTTATCAGGATAGGATTTATGTGGGCGACACTGGCGGTAGGGTCTGGCGCTTCGATGTCGGCAACAGCGACACTGCTAACTGGACCGGCCGTATCATCTTTAGAGCAAACCGGGATGGTGACACCAGTTGGGGCCGGAAGTTTTTTTACAAGCCCGCCGTCAGTATCGAGAGCGGCCAGGCCACCCTGTTCATTGGCAGTGGCGACCGCGAGCATCCCATCAACAGGGGTGTGGTCGACCGCATGTACAGCATCAAGGACAAAGGGCAGACCAGCGTCCTGCAGATTGACGAGGCTGACATGCAGGACCTGACTGATAACGAATTGCAGGATAACGCCACGACAGCTGATGAGATCGAAGCAATACTCAACGCCCTCAAGAGCAGTACCAATTACGGTTGGTATATCAAACTGAATCAGAACAGTGGTGAAAAAGTTCTGGCTCCGGCTGAAGTTTTCAATAAGAACGTTTTCTTCACCACCTATGCTCCCGATACGGTGGACCTGGATCCTTGTGAGCCTGGCAACCTCGGCACCTCGCGTCTTTATCATCTGGACGCGGAAACGGCCGAAGCCGTCTATAACTACGACGTCAGTAACGACGATAGCGATACCAGCGGAAACACTCGCGCCAGCAATGATGAAGGGTACGTTTTGCGCCGGACTGACCGGGTCAAGACTATTGGTGAAGGTATCCCGTCCGGTATCGTCACCCTGATCGATGCCAGCGGCAAGGTCACCATGATGATCAGTTCCAGTAACAGGGTCAGTACCTATTCAGCGCCGGATGCACGATTGATCAGTCCGGTTTATTGGATGCAGTGGTAAAGGTTCGACGAGCATCACAGCCTCGAAATCTTTCGAGGCTGTGATGCGTTGGACCAATTTTATGAAGCCCATAGAGACGCGCTGGGCGAGATTTTCGCGCCTTGTGCCATAGGAACTTTCGATGAATTCAAAAGGTTTTTCCTTGGTGGAAGTCTTGGCGACCTTGGCGATCGCAGGAATTGTTTCGGCCGGGATTTATGGGGTCTATATCGCCCAGAACCGCTCTTATGTGGTGCAGTCGCAGGTTGTCGAAACCCAGCAGGATATCCGTTTCGTGAAGGACATTGTGGCGAAGGATGTTCGCCTGGCCGGTTTACAGGATCCGCGCAACAAAGTCGATACTCCTCCCGGTTTTATCGACCCGACCAACGCGACGTCTTTGCACTTGACGATGGACCGCACCGGCGGTGAAGGGGATGGCACGGATAATGACGGCGACGGCACCGTAGATGAACCTGATGAGGCGATGTATCCCGACGGCGCGGTGGATGATGTCGGTGAGGAAATTACCTACACATTGGACGGTACCAAGCTGGTTCGTTCCTCCAACGGAGTCGATCAGATTCTGGCTGATAACATCGAACAGTTGGAATTTTATTACACGCTCAAAGATGGTAGCCAGACCACGACTCCCGCAGAGACTGACTTCGAGGACATTCGTTCCGTGCAAGTCGCCATTTTGGCCCGCACTGAACATTCTTTGCCGGCATCTGTCGGCAACCCGACTTTTACGTCGCCGTCCGGGGTGGATTGGACTCCGGCAGGCAACGATGGTTATCGTCGCAGAATGTTGGTGACGACCGTGCGATGCCGCAACCTGGGCTTGTAGGAGGGGGGAATGATCTTGAAAAACAACCAAGGATTCAGTCTCGTTGAAGTTCTGGTCGCCTTAGTGATCCTGGCTGTCGGCATTCTGGCTGTTGCGGGACTGCAGGTTACCTCGATCCGCGGCAATGCCTATTCTCATCGTGCTACGGTCGCCACCGCTCTGGGCGAAGGGCAACTGGAAATTCTGCAGGGGCTCGATTATGACGACCCACTGTTGAATCCCGGTGGCCACACACCGTTGGTCCAGGACCAGTACACCCTCGTCTGGACCGTGACCGAGGATTCATCCCTGACGAATACCAAGACGATCCAGATTGTTGTGTTCTGGAACGAAGGGGAAACCAAGTCTGTAACTCTGACGACCATGAAATCCGGTGCTTGAGATGTGCTGGATAGCAAGGACCTCTTTTATGAAAAATCCAAGGAAACGCCTCGCCAATCAAAACGGTTCTACATTGATTCTCGCGATTTTTATCCTGTTCATGCTGACCACGTTGAGTGTGATCGGGTTGAAATCGACGCAACAGGAACTCGGCCAGGCCGGTAAGCAGAAGTCCGACGGAATGGCTTTTTACGAGGCTGATGGCGGGGCGCAGTTGACCAACGAGTTGATCGAACAGAGCATTGAGGAGCGCGGTTGGCCCAATCCTCCCTGGGGCCGTATTGAAAGCGGCGACCCCGAGTACGATTCGCTGGTCCCCAAGTTGCGTCTTGCCAATACCTATGTCGTCAATGGTGACCTCTATGCCAACGATGATCTCGGTACACAACAGCCGGTGGATGACGGCACCGACGCCTACTTCCGCGGTCTATCCGGTATCACCAGCATTCTGGTCGGCGGGAATAGTCAGTTGTCGACCGGAGGGGCGATTCAAATGGCTTCTGGATATGAGGGGGTCGGTAAGGGATCGGCCAGCGGCGGTGCCTGGATCATCTACGATTTACGTTCCCGCCATGAGGGTGTCAACAATAGCCGTGCTCAGATCAAGGCCCAGTGGCTGCATGTCATGTGAACCAAAGAGGAGGGTAAGAGGTGGATATGAATAAACTGATCAGCGCAATTTTATTGGCGTGTATCCTGATGCTGGCAACGGCTCTCGCCTTCGCGCAGACCGAAGTTCGTCAAGGAGCAGTCACTCGCGCCCCCTGGCAGGATAGTTATACCCGCATTGAGATCGATCATAAGCTCTATACTTTCATGCCTGAGGCGACGTTGTACCAACGCTCAGTGAAGTCAGCCGGAGGCTATGATGAAAAAGCCATCGCTTACTACAACGTCTTCATTGGCAAACAGGTCGAATTCCAGGCTCAGGGCCGGCGGATTTACAGCCTGGTCGTTCTCCCCTGAAGGAGCTGGTATGTTGAAACATAAAGTTGCGCTGTTGTGTATTTTTACTCTTTTCTTAACCGGACTGCCAGGCTCTTCGCGAGCCGAAAGCCTGAGTGACTACAGTCTGCTGCCACCCTTTGTCTCAGCGGGAGTGCCACCGTTGGTGATGTTGGTGCTGGGGCGGGATCACAAGCTTTATTATGAAGCCTATAACGACATTTCCGACCTGAACGGTGATGGCCAATTGGATATCGGCTACAACCCGGATATCGATTATTACGGATATTTCGATTCATTTAAACAGTATGTCTATGACAGTACCGATCTGCGCTTTGAACCCGTCGCAACAACTGCTGACAAGAAGGTAACGGCTGATGGTCGATGGAGCGGTGATTTTCTCAACTATCTGACGACTTCCAGGATGGACGCTTTGCGTAAGGTGTTATTCGGCGGCTATCGGTCTACGGATACCACCACGGAAACAGTCCTGCAGCGGGTGTTTCTGCCGCAGGATGCTCATTCCTGGGGCAAGGAGTATGAAAGCGTTGCCCGCGACGGTTACGATATCAGTGAATACACTCCGCTTGATCTGCCGGTCGCTGGAACCCGGCACATGTTCGCTTCGACGTCTCTTTCGACCACAGGCCCGCCGGTGTTGCGGGTGCTGCCCAACAATACCCACCGCATCTGGGAGTGGGTGGCCAAGGAACGACCGGTTATCGACAGCAGTCTGGTATCTACGGGAAGCGTTTATTCCAGCCATCCAACTAATCATGAGGAGTTCGAAGATTTAGTTTTGCGTTTCGCCAACGATTCCCACCATCAAGGGACCTACGCAGCGACCAGTCAGATCAATGGTACCGGCAATCCTTTTGGGGCCGATGATTATTACCTGACCGTTTTTACCGGAAACTTGAAGATTCTCACCGCAGGTACCTATCAATTTGCGGTCGATGGAGACGATGCCGTCGAGCTCATTATCGATGGCGAGGTGGTCGCAGGTTGGTATGGTGGCCATGGTTCTTGCGGCTGTACCACCTACAGCGGTTCCATTGATTTGACCGCGGGAAGTCATGAACTGGAATTCCGTCATCAGGAAACAACCGGTGCAGACAGTTATTATCTGCGCTGGAATGGACCCGACTCTGGGAATGTCTGGGAAATTGTGCCGCCGGAAGGGTTCAGTGGTTTAAAACACAGCGTTTATGATGTCAGTCAGCCCGCCTCCACCATCACCGATTACGAGACCCGTGTCGAGGTCTGCAACGCCAATTTCCCGGAAGATAACTGCAAACGTTATCCTAACGGAACCTATAAACCGATCGGCATCCTGCAACGCCACGGCGAGGCGGACAGCATGCTGTTCGGCTTGTTGACCGGTAGCTACAGTAAAAACACCTCTGGTGGTGTGCTGCGCAAGAACATCTCCTCCATCAACGACGAAATCAATGCCACAACCGGTCAGTTCACTAACGTCAACGGGATCATCGCCACCATCAATAAACTGAAGACCGATGGCTACAGTTATTCGGATCACAGCTACAACGAAAACTGCGGCTGGATCACTACTCGGGCCATCAATGAAGGGGAGTGCCGCATGTGGGGCAATCCCATCGGTGAGATGATGTACGAGGGGCTGCGTTATTTTGCAGGTAAGGCAAGTCCCACCAGCGCCTTTACGTATGACGCCACATCAACCAGCCTGGATGATAATCAACTCGGTCTGCCTCTGGCTACCTGGCAGGATCCCTACGACGCCAGTACCGGGTCAGCATCCTGTGCCAAGCCCTTTATGTTGGTGTTGAGTGATATCAACCCCTCCTTCGACTCAAACCAACTGCCGGGATCGGAGTTTGCCACCTTCACCAGCGATATGAGCGGTATGGATGTCGGCGATCTGGCCGACGATATTTCCACGACTGAGGATCTGGCCGCCACCTATTACATCGGCCAGGTCGGCACGACCTACGACGGCTCTCCCTCGCCCAAAAGCGTGACTACCCTGGGGAATATTCGCGGTCTTGCGCCGGAAGAACCAACCAAGCAGGGAAGCTATTACAGCGCCAGCGTCGCTTATTACGGTCGCAAAACCGACATCAGCAGCGCCTCGGGCGACCAGAATGTCGTGACCTATTCGGTTGCTTTGGCGTCACCATTACCTCGCATCGAAATTCCGGTGAACGGTCAAACCATTACTTTGGTGCCGTTCGCAAAATCCGTGGGCGGGTCGAGTATCAGCGCCACTCTGGGGCAGTTCCAACCAACCAACAGTCTGGTCGATTTTTTCGTTGAGGAACTGCGCCCTGATTATGGCAAGTTCCGTATCAATTTCGAGGACGTTGAGCAGGGGGCAGACCATGATATGGACGCCATTGTGGTCTATGAATACCAGGTCAATGCCGATAACACCGTGACAGTCACCCTCGATTCGACCTATGCCGCCGGTGGCATCATCCAGCACATGGGCTATGTAATTTCCGGCACCACGGCGGACGGCACCTACCTTGAGGTGCGTGATAAGGATACCGCGACCACCAGCGATCCGGATTACTTCCTGGACACTCCGCCCGGCGAAGGCCCTGGTGGGGACTGGGATGACGATACGGCTTTGCCGTTGACCGCCACCCGTACCTTTACCCCTGGTTCTGCAACGGCTGCGACCCTGCTCCATGACCCCCTCTGGTTTGCGGCCAAATGGGGTGGCTTCGAGGAAGCTGAAGGAGTCGGGAACCAGATTCCGGACGAACAGGATGAATGGGATAAGGATAATGATGGTGTTCCTGATACCTATTTTTATGTGACCAACCCCTTGCGGCTGGAGGAACAGCTCAATAAGTCCTTTGCTGACATTCTGCGTCGCACGGCTTCCGGCACGGCGGCTTCGGTTATCTCCAGTTCCCGTTCCGGTGAAGGGGCCATTTATCAGTCGCTGTTCTTCCCAGAATACAAGGACCAGCTCGGCAATACCGTTAACTGGGTTGGCCAAACCCACGCCCTGTTGGTCGATTCCCACGGCAACATGCGTGAAGATACCAACGCAAACGGGCAACTTGATCTGGCTGATGACCTTATCATCGTATTCCAGGGCTCGGTCGTCTATAAATATGCCGACACAAACCACAACGGGCTTCTCGACAGTTCGGAACAAATCACTCCCGCCAGCACCGGAGGGATTCAGGATATCAACTTCCTCTGGTCATCCAATGACTGGTTGAACTCGATCAGCGACGCCAATATTCTGCAGAACCGCACGAGCTATATCGGGACCGAGAAAAAACGCTACATCATCTCCTTTGCTGACCAGGACCTTGATGGCGATGTGGTGCCAGGCTCAGGCGAAGTCGTGGATTTCGAGGACACTGAAACTGATCTCTATCCCTTCATCCATGCCATGCCGCCCTTTGACGCGACTCTGGTGCCCAGCTACCTCAAGGAGATCGCCGTCAGTAATCCGAGCGATTTCCCGACGGTGTTTGCCGATTTCCTGACCCAGCAGCGCAAACGGGTTATCCGTTACATCCGCGGCCAGGACCAGGCGTCCTACACCTCGAGCACCAGCCCCGCCTACACCATTCCGGCCTTCCGTAGTCGACAGGCTGACTACAATAATGACGGCAGCGCTGAAACCTGGCGACTCGGCGATATCGTTTACTCTTCGCCAACCATCGTCGGTGTTCCCACGGAGGATTATGATCTCCTTTACAAAGATTCCTCTTACACGGCTTTCTACCTGAAATATAAAAATCGTCGCAACGTTGTCTATGTCGGTGGCAATGACGGTATGCTGCATGCCTTCAATGGTGGTTTCTATGACAGCAGTAATCGCAAATTCTGGCAAAGTATCAATACCACCACCAACCCGGCCACTTTCATTGCGGATGGCCCGGCCCTTGGCGCTGAATTATGGGCATATGTGCCTCTCAATCTTCTCCCGCATCTCTACTGGCTGACCGATCCGGATTACAATACCGATTATCATGTGTCTTACATGGATCTGAAACCGCGGATTTTTGATGCCAAGATATTCCCCGACGACACCGATCACCCCAATGGTTGGGGGACTGTTCTGGTGTGCGGCATGCGTTTCGGGGGTGGTGCGTTGGCCGTCGACACCAATGGCGACAACACCAAGGCAGATGCTTCCGGTAACCCGGAACAGACCATGAGTTCGGCCTATGTGGTTCTGGACATCACCAACCCAGAAGAACCTCCTACGGTATTGGCGGAAATCAAAACTCCCGGTTTGGGCTTCACCACGGTCTATCCCACGGTCATTCCGTTCCGCGACCGAGGGGACATTAGCCCTGCTCCCGCTACCGCCAGTAACGAATGGTATCTGGTATTCGGTTCCGGTCCGATCGATACCCAGGGGGCTTTTGGTGCCGCCTTGAGCAATGGCACCAGTAACCAGTCCGCCAAAATCTATTTTGTCGATTTGAAAAAGCTGGCGTCCAACGAACAGTTTTACACTCTGGACAGCAGCGGCAGCCTCAGTGCCGGGGCCAACGCTTTTGCCAGTCTTGACACCCTGTCGTTTAGCGCCGATCCGATTTCTGTCGATTACAATTTCGATTACAAGCCTGATGCAGTTTATTTTGGCACAGTTAAAGGGAATTTCAGTGCCGGCTGGGGAGGCAAGATGCGCCGCATCGTCATGCAAAACGACCTTGATGCGGGACACTGGATCGCCGATTCGACCCTTCTCGATTTGACTGATGTCTATGTCGAGGATGGAGTGCATAAAGGGGAGCCAATCGTCGCATCGCCGGCGGTAGCTCTCTCTGGCCGGCATGACCGTTGGGTCTTCTGGGGAACTGGCCGGTTCTTCAATCGTAATGATATCAATAACCTGACCACTGCTTCAGACAGACAGGCCCTGTTTGGAGTCAAGGAACCTTACGATTACGATGCCGCAACCGGCACTAAGACGTTCACCTGGGGCAGCGTTCCTCTCAGCGATATGCTTAATACGACGAATGTCGAAGTTTATAACTACGGCAACACCGTTACAGGTGTCCTCGGATATACGACTTTCGGCAGTTTGGTCAACCTGATGGATAATCCTGATAATTCGGCGGATACCCTGCATCCATACAAGGCTGGCTGGTATCGTTTCCAATCCTCTTTGGAAAAAGAGCGGGTATTGGGCCAGGGCGCCCTGCTTGGCGATATTTTGACTTTTACCAGTTACATGCCGTCCTCCGACGCTTGTGAAATCGAGGGAAACAGCAGGCTTTATGCTCTCTATTTCAAAACAGGCACCGCCTATCGTCGGTCGGTCATCGGTTTAGGGACCAAGACGGTTATGGAGGATGTCGATGGTGATGGAACACCGGAAACTGAAAGAAAACAAGTCTTGGATTCTATGAACATAGGGCAGGGGATGACGATCACTCCAAACCTGCATGTCGGCCGTGAGGATGGCTCTAAGGCCTTTTTGCAGACGAGTACCGGCGCCATTCTTGGAATCGACCAGCAAGCCCCTGGCTTTACAAAAAGTGGTGCCGTTTCCTGGCAAGAGGAATAATTTTTGCTAATGAAGCTTTGCAGTGCTGACAGTCCGTTTGTATAATTCGAAAAATTTAATTTCAAATCAAGAAGAGGCCCGTGATGATTCTGCTGCGGTTTCAGGTTTTTGTTTTATTGGTGCTCATTCCGTTCACTTTGATGGGTTGTGACAATAAATCCGCCGAAAAAACAAAAGAAACGAAATCGGCTGCGGAGTCGTTGAAAAGTTCGCAAGGAGCCCTTCCCAAAGGGGGGGGCTCCTTTGAAATTGGTATTATCCCAAGTTCTCCATCCAGCCAGGATGGGTTACGCGCCGTTGTCAGTGGCCATGGTGATTTCACGTATGCCTGGTTTGTCAATGAGGAACTCGTTGCCGGAGAATCGGAAAATAAGCTTGAACATTCCTATTTCAAAAAAGGGGATGTTGTTTCCTTAACGGTATCCTCTGGGAAGGAAATGCAACAGGCTGATGTTGTTATTGGCAACGCTCCACCACAAATGAAAGAAGTCGAGGTCAAAAACGATTTTGTTTTTCGGGGAATCGATATCCAGGTTGCCGCCATTGCCGAAGATCCTGATGGTGACCCACTCGAATACCTCTATACCTGGTTCATCAATGATGAGGAACAGAATTTTGACCACGATGCGATTCTTCCGGGAGAACGTTTTTATAAGGGAGACCGTGTGCAGCTATATGTCCGAGTTTCAGACGGTGACTTTGAGAGTCCTCCTCTGCTAGGTTTTGACCTCATTATCCCCAATGGTCCTCCCCGCATTGTTTCAACTCCGAGTGGGATTTCCTCCCCAACGACTTACGAATATCAAGTTGTGGCGGAAGATCCTGACCAGGATGTTCTCAATTTTTCTTTGGAAACATCACCCGCCGACATGACAATTGATCCGACAACCGGCTTGATTCAATGGCCGATTGAGAATGCTGAAATGGGATCACACTCAGTTACTATCAAGGTTAGTGATCCGGATGGGGGGGAATATGTTCAGGAGTTCGAACTGGAACTGGCACCGTCTCAATAGGGTTGACGCAATATTTATAGCTGAAGCAGGTTTTACCTTAATTGAAGTTATCGTGGTTATAGTGCTGATTGGTGCTTTGACTCTAACCGCTATGCCTCTTTTCCGACATTGGTCCCACCAGGCCCTTGCCAAATCAGCCGCCTGGGATGTTGCGAACCTATTGCATCAGGCTCGTTCTCTGGCCATTGGCCGCAACCTGGAATATCACGTAATATGTGATTACGCCCAAGATAGCTGCCAGGTTGAAGTGGGGGATAAAGTTCGGGACAGCGACAATTGGTCCACTGTTGGGCCAGAAATTCATTTGCCTGCCGGTACGGACTTGAGAGGAACTGTCGATTGCGATGTCTTATCCGGAACAGCTTCGATTCAGTTCAACCCTGACGGCACCTGCAATCAGTTATATTTCTGTGTCTCGGAAACAAGTAGCGGGGATGTGTTCAAGGTTGGTACGCCCGATAAGGTTACTGGAAGGGTTGTTGTGACTCAGTAGAGGATTCGTCAGGAAAGGTGAATACAAACTGCAAAGAGCCGGGGAATCCCCGGCTCTTTTTTATTTTTATTATTAAAATTACGTTATGCAAAATTTGCGCAACGAGTCAGAACTTTTTTGCACGCAAAAATTAGCAATTAAAAACAAAAACTAATGATTTCAGTAAAATAAAAATAAATTAATTTTGGCAAGCCAATTGCAAAACGGTTTTATATCCTTTTTCTTCGGAGGGAGTAATGAAACGTTTTGTGACCAACCAAAAGGGTTTTTCGTTAGTTGAACTCCTGATCGCCATTACGGTCTTTGCTGTAGGGTTGCTGGCTGTTTCTGGCATGCAGATCACCGCGATTAAAGGGAACAGTAAAGCCTCAAGTGTCGCGGCTGCCAGTTCGTTGGCGCTGAGCGTTCTCGAAGAATTCATGGTCTTGTCAGCCGGATCCGCCATTGTCACTACCGATCAAGCTGTTCCAGCCTCCTGGTCTGCCGACAAGACTCTTTCTGGGGCCGGTACTTATGACATTACATACACGGTTCAGACCAACAATCCCATCAACAATGTTGCGCGGATTTCAGTCACCGTTTCTGGGGGGAGTTTGCTCAATCCTGTGACCATGGTCGGCTTCAAAAGGATTCTGTGATGATGACTGCGAGGCTCAGACAACAACAGGCGTTTACTTTGGTGGAGATTCTTATCGTCACTGCGTTGTTAGGTATCGTCGTGCTGGCGGTAATGGGGGTTCAAAAAAGTTCTCAACGCACCGCCCGGACCACGGAAGAGGTTGCCGATGTTCAACAGAACCTGCGCGTGGCCATGAACTATCTGACACGTGATATTCGTGTCGCTGGATTCCTGGTCCCTTCATCGCAGCCAGCCGTGGCATCAGCGCCAACATCGCTATGCAACGATGCAAATGACGATGACGATTGCCTTGATAGTGGCGAGTCTCCGTCCTTTGGTATTCGGACCGCAGTATCAAGAGGCAGGGTTGCCCGTATTTCAAGTGACAGGGAAATCCCTGTCGGTGTGTCTCCTGACACCCCTTATTCTTTCGCTGTTGCCACCAGTGACATGTGTGACCAGTTTACAGGAGGAGGGGACAGTAGTGGTGACTATGTGGCCATTATCCGTCCTGCTGACAGCCTCCCCCCAATGGATCGAATTTTTCGAGTCACGGCCAAAGATCGCACCGCTAGGACTATTACTTTGCGGGAATTCAATGACGCGTGCCAATTTCGTGCTGGAGACTTGATTGTCTGGGTCGGATCCCCCGGAGAATATGGAGATACCGATGACAACCCCAACACCGATCCTCCTTCATACTCATCGACCGTCAGTTATTCCCTGGTCGATGACCCGAGCAGTTCTGATCAGAATATGAAGATTCTGCAGCGGAATGACGCCATTCATGGAAATCACACCATCGCCAGTAAATTGCAGAATGTTGAGTTCAGATACTTGCTTGAAAGTGGTGATGAAGTGGCGGATGCCAGTGGCGATTTGGATGAAATTGTCGCCGTGCGTGTCCTGATTACCGGGGCAACTGATGCAACCATGACCGGTTCGGAAAACTATTCAGGGCTAAAGAGCCGACAGTTGGAACAGGTCGTCAAATTACGTAACTAACCTGGCTTTCATTGAGGAGGTGCTATGGCAAGCAGGTTTATCAAAAATAAAACCCGGCTGCAGCGAGAAGATGGAGTGGCCCTGATTTTCACCATATCGATGTTGGCTATCATAAGTTTGCTTGGTGTTATTGCTCTGTCCATTACTCAATCAGAACTCGGTATTGCCACCAATTACCGATGTTCCAACGAAGCTTTTTCTGCGGCAGAGCGAGCCGTGGAATATGTAGTCGGTAATACGGATATCGTATTTAGCACGACTGATACCGATCTTGATGCATCGCCCCATCGTGCAAACCTGACGGTCGGAAAGACCGGCCTTGTCGTGGGTGCTGGGAATATGGTGACTCTTTTAGGTACCGGCGACCTGCCGAGCAGAATTGCAGATCGTTTCGGGACAGATTTCGGTGCCTTTTATTTCTGTATCTCTTTGACCGGCAGTGGCCCCAATGGCCGGGCTGCTGTGGAATTGGAGACGGAAAAAGTTCGTGTTTTTCATAAGGAAGATGAGGCCATTCTCGAAACGACGTCCGGGGGGTAATTCATGAAGAGATCAACTTTAAATATGCTGGTTTGGTGGTTAGTAGGTACCAGCGTTGCCTTTGCTGCTCCTGACCAGTTTTTGGGCGATACGGCAATTTATAGTGCTGTCAGCCAAGGTGTACCCGCAAACGTACTGTTCATAATCGATAATAGTTCTACCATGGGAAATCCTGCTATTGGTGAGCCATATGCTCTCTATGATGACGAGGGGAACCTGAATGAATATGAAGGTGATTTCGACAAATGGACTGTTTATAAAATGGAAGGGCAGGCGAATTATGTGGCCCACATTACCAACGAGGATGAAACGCTGAGTGCAGTATCCTGTCCTGATGCAAATCAATATCTTCGAGACTTTGGTACCTATACTGGCGGCCCCGGCGAAGAATTGACCAATAAAGGGGAGTGCGGAAAAAGCAGTGCCGGTACAGTGTTTCTCGGAAATCTGCTTAATTACCAAAATCAGGACCCGGCTGAAGGCGAATCTTCATTGAGCCAGGTTCAGCTTGTTCAAGCTGCTCTTACGAATGTTGTTAACGCCTACGAAGGAAAAATTAACTTTGGGATCATGGAATTTGGCCATAACAACAAAGGTGGTCAGATTACTTTTGCAGTCCAGGATTTGAGTGCGGTTACAGTTGCTGATGATCCTGATACTACTGATGATGAAACATCTACTGCAAAAGATAGTTTTTATGCAGCCTTGGATGCCTTGGTTTCTTATGTGCAGTTGACGCCTGGTAACTCTCGCCCTCTTGCCGAATCACTGTTGGACGCCCAGTTTTATTTTCAAAAAGATCGAATTTCCAGCAGCACTCCAATATCCCATGTGACGGTTCCTGATTCACCGGTCGAATATTCGTGCCAAAAGAACTTCGTTGTTTTTATCACTAATGGCGATACCGTGGGTGACAGTGACCCTGGAATGTGTAGTGCTTTACCTAACACTGGTGATTGTGATGCTTGCACTGGCGATTACGATGGCGATGAAAACTTAGCCGACCAGTGTCAATCGAATGTTTATGGCAATGGAACGCATTTAATGGATGATGTTGCCAAGTATGCCTACGATATGGATCTAAGCTCAGAGCTCGAGGACATACAAAGACTACAGACCTGTGCCCTGTTAATTTTCTCTCCTGAAAAAGACCTGCTGAGAAATGCTGCAAACAAGGGTGAGGGGCTATATCGGGTGGCCAATAGTGCTAATGAGATAAGTCAGGCTCTGCAAGATTTTATGAACAGTATTGTGGACGAAGACGACACAGCATTTGTCGCTCCGGTCGTCCCTGCTAGCCCTGAAAACCGCACCGCCAGCGGCAATCGAATTTATCTCGGGTTTTTCAAGCCCATTTCACAAAAACCTTGGTGGGGGAATCTGAAAAAATTTGGTATCGATGCCGACAATAACATGGTGGATGTCAACGGTGACACTGCTACAGATACAAATGGGAATTTCAAGCCTTCGGCGAAGTCTTTCTGGAGTCCGGCTGACGCAACCGGAGATGGCGGGGAGGTAGATCAAGGGGGGGTTGGCGAGATTCTGAAGAATCGGGCGATCCTTCCTTCTTCAGAGGGGGCTGCCCTGCACACCGCCACCAATCCACGCAAGATTTACACTTATTTAGGAAGTAGCGTAAATTTAACTGATTCAAGTAATGCTTTGGATATCGATAATGCTTCCCTGTCCTATGAAAGTCATTTCGGTTTAGAAAAAGCCACCGACATGTATGACCTGATCCGCTACGTGCATGGGCTGGACGCTTATGATAACGACGAAATTTTAGGAAACGACGAGGTTTGTCATCAAAAACGATCCTGGATCATGGGTGACGTTCTTCACTCCAAGCCCCTGGTTCTCAACTTCAACACTTATAATTTCAGCACCTCCAACGAAGTGGATGCCGCTGTCAACAAAACCTATATTTTTGTTGGTGCCAATGACGGAATGCTGCACGCGTTTCGCGACCGAGACGGGGTTGAAGAGTGGGCTTTTGTGCCTCCCTCTCTTCTGCCAGATCTGCAATACCTGACTGGGTTTTCCCACACATATTTTGTTGATGGATCCCCAGTGGCTTATGTCCACGATGCAAATAAAGATGGAGACATTGTTGCGAATGACGGAGATGCTGCTGTCTTGGTGATCGGAACTCGCCGTGGTGGTGGCCAAAACACATTGGCCTCTGGTTTACCGCTCGGAAGCTACTGTGCCTTGGATGTCACTGATCCAACTGCACCAAAATTTTTGTGGCAGATCAACAATCTGAGTACAGACTTTAGTGAACTTGGTGAACCATGGGCATTACCTAAACTTGCCAAAGTTAAAATTGGTACAACCCGGACGATTGTGGCCATTTTTGGTGCTGGCTACAACAACAACGAGGATTTGCGCTATGGAAACCAACAACTCTTTCCTGATGACACGGATGGGGACACCAAAATTGGCACGCTGATCTACGATTTTTTCAGTGGACAAAGTTCTGGCAGCAGTGATCAGTATGTTTCCCGGGGGAGAGGGGTTTTTGCTGTAGAAGTTGCCCGCCTCAGCGAAAGCAACGGAGTGTTCTCGCCGGATTTTAGCCACTCTGGAGAAAAAATCTGGAGCTTTACCCACACTCAGAATGGCGACATGAATTATTCGATCCCTTCCGATGTGACGATTTTGGATCGAGATCGTGACGGCTTTGCTGACCGACTCTATGCAGGGGACACCGGCGGTCAGATGTGGAGTTGCGATATCGGCGCTTCAGGCGTGGACCAGTGGACCTGTACGCGCCTGTTTAAATCCAATCCCGGCAATGAAGATTCGCCGACTACCGGGCGGAAAATTTTCTACCCTCCAACGGTGACCTACCTGGATTCAAATACAACCATGCTCTATTTTGGTACGGGCGACCGGGCTCATCCTCTGAACTACAAGGATGCTGGTGAGGATGGTGGGGCAACAATTGAACGTTTTTATGCGATTCAGGATCGGGATACTGACGATAATCCCAATGGCTCGCCGACCGTCCTGACAGAAGATTATATTGTCGATGTCACGGAAAACGAACTGCAGCAAAGTTACGAAAGTAGTGCTGCAGAGGAAACGGCTACCCAGTCCATTCTCAACCAGCTCTACAATGACCAAACTAAATATGGTTGGATGATTCGTCTTGACCATAACAATGGAGAGAAAATTTTGGCGACGCCATCGGTGTTCAACGGGGTGGCGTTCTTTACTTCCTATACTCCTGACACTGAAGAGGATTTGGCAGATGGCGATCCCTGCGAGGCTGGTAACCTTGGGACAGCACGATTGTATGCTGTTGATTATCGAACAGGGGAAGCTGTTTATAATTTTTATACTGCAAGTGGGACCGATACTTATTCTGAAAACCAGGATACAGCCAATAATTCGCGTGCTGCTGACAGTAATGATGACGGCGACAGCTGGGTGTTGCGGCGTGCCGACCGTGAACTTGCGATTGGCAGCGGCATCAGTCCGCCGATGGTGTTCATCATCAATAAGCAAGGGGAGACTTCAGCAAAAATCTTTTTAGGAAAAACGTTGGTCTCACTAGACGTTTCCGATGATGGGATGATTTATCCGGTTTACTGGTTACAGAAATAACGACTCCGGAAGGAGAAAGAGGATTGTAGTGTGGTGGGGGAAGTCCTTGGACTTCCCCTTTTTTTATCCATTCATGGGTGATAGGCTTCCTATCGAGAATTGCAACAGCCTGAAAGGTCTGACCTTTTTTGAAGTCTGTGGTTATTGGGATTTCCCTTGCATCGAAAAAGCAACATTGCGTATAGTGTTATGCTCGTATTACCACAAAGGGAGATCTTATTTATGGCCAAAATCGTTTCGTTTCGAGCTGTTCGGTATAATTTGGGGCAAGTCAGCGACCCCAGTACTGTCATGGCACCGCCCTACGATGTAATTTCTCCGGTCATGCAGGAAGATCTCTATCAGCGGTCTCCCTATAACGTGGTACGGCTCATTCTTGGCAAAATGGCCGACAGCGACACGGAAACAAACAACCGCTATACCCGCTCTGCAGCGGATTTTTGCGAGTGGCAACGCAAGGGGATTTTGACAAGGGACGGACAACCCTCGATTTACCTTTACGACCAGGAATATAAGACGGAAAAAGGGGAACTGGTTGTGCGCAAGGGTTTCATGGCGTTGACCAGGATTGAGGATTTTTCGTCCGGGGTCGTCAAGCCCCATGAAAAAACCCTGGCTGGTCCCAAAACCGACCGTCTGAACCTGACCAAAGCCTGCTGCGCCAATTTCAGCCCTATTTTCTCTCTTTACTCAGACCCCTGCTGTGTTCTGGAAGCGTTGACGCGCAAGCTCAAAGATGTTCCGCCCACCGTCGATGTGACTGATGACGACGGGATCAAGCACCGTCTTTGGCAGGTGGCTGAGCCGGATATCATTAAAAAAGCCCAGGAATTGCTGGACAAAAAGCCGCTTTTTATCGCCGATGGCCATCATCGTTATGAAACGGCTTTGAATTTCCGCAATTACATGCGCGAAAAAAAACCGAACTTTTCCGGCAAAGAAACCTTCAATTATGTTCTGATGTATTTTGCCAATATGGAAGACCAGGGGATGCAAATTTTCCCCACCCATCGTTTGATTTATAACCTTCCTGCCTTTGATCCCGACCGTTTGCTGAAAGAACTTGAAGGGCCATTCCAGGTCGACGCCGAGACAATTGACTCAGCTGATCCGGCCGCACGGGCAAAAGTGAGGGAAACCTTGGAGCAAAAAGGGAAGGGTGGACATGCTCTGGGTCTTTATGTTGGGCAAGGGCGGGTTTTTTTCCTTACCCTTCGTGATGACAGCAGCATGGATCAATTCTTCGATTCCAAAACGCCCAAAGTTCTGCGCACGCTTGATGTGTCAATTCTTCACCGCTTAATACTGGAAGAAATGTTGAGTATTTCTCCTGAGGCCCAGGAAAAACAAACCAACCTGAAATATGTTAAAAATTTTGATGAACCGTTTGAGTCTGTTGATCGGGGTGAGTTCCAGCTTGCTTTCCTGATGAATTCTACGCGCATGAGCGAAGTCCGTGATGTTGCAAATGCCGGGGAAAAAATGCCTCAGAAATCGACGTATTTTTATCCTAAACTTTTAACCGGTTTGGTGATCAATAAGATTGTCGAGGACGAATCCGTAGAAGACTAATTTTCTGCTCGCCGAATCAGCCCCTGCTCCCGATGCGCCTCGTGGCCCGGAAGACGCAGGGGCTGTCCTTTTTCTGGCTCTTTTTGCGAACTGAGTCTTCTCTGATCAGTCCGGTTCGGTAAACGAGTCCCCTATGCCTGTCACTGCACAAGATATTCTTGAACTCATCGGGCGCCATGCCCGTCGCCCGCTTTCAAGTAAAGAAATCCTCGCCCAACTTCGCCTCCCGCGCCGGGATCAGCGCCAGGTATTGCGGCTGCTGGACCAACTTGTCGAGGAAGGTCGGTTGCATCTTGCCAAAAACAATCGATTCAGTCTGCCCAAACAAGAACCCCTGGTGACTGGAACGATCGTTACCCATCGGGAAGGCTACGGTTTCGTTACGGAGATAGCCGGCGCCGGCCAAGATGTGTTTATTCCTGCCCGATACATGCGCCAGGCCATGAATGGAGACCGGGCTGTCGTTCGCGTTTCAATCAACCGTCAACACGGAAAACCCGAGGGGAGGATCGTGCAGGTTCTCGAACGGGCACACCGAACCCTGGTGGGAACCTATGTGGACGGCGACAGGGGAGGGTATGTCACCCCGTCTGACCCCCAGGTTCTACACGATATATTCATCCCTTATGGGAAACAGGGAGACGCACAGTTCGGGCAGGTTGTCGTTGTCAGGATCGAGGACTATCCTGAGGAATACCGCGGTGCTTCCGGCGTCATCCAGGAAATACTTGGCGAGCCGGATGATCCGCAGGTGGAGATTTTATCACTGGTACACCGCCTCGGTCTGCCCTACCATTTTCCCCCAGAGGTAGAGCAGGCGGCAGAGCAAATTCCTGAGGTCGTCGTCGCCAGTGATTTAGGAGGGCGGCTCGATTTGCGCCATTTGCCCTTTGTGACGATTGATGGCGAAACCGCCAAGGATTTTGATGACGCCGTTTGTGTGGAAGGCCTTGAGGACGGCCATTATCGTCTTTGGGTTGGAATCGCCGATGTCGGTCATTACGTTAAAGCCAATGAAACAATTGACCTCGAAGCTTATGAGCGCGGTACAAGTATTTATTTTCCCGGACAATGCATTCCTATGCTGCCGGAACGTTTGAGCAACGGGATCTGTTCACTCAACCCCCATGTCGATCGGCTTGTTATGTTAGCCGAAATGAGTTTCGATTCTGAAGGCCGGCGACTCAACAGCCAGTTTCATTCCGGTGTGATTTACAGTCAGGCACGTCTGACTTATACGGAAGTGCAAGCCATTTTGGACGATCAGAAACCGGCAATCGCTTTGGATGTGCCCGGCCTGCAACAGCACGTCAAGATTATGGGTCAATTGGCAGGCGGCTTGGGGCAGCTTCGCAAGGCCCGCGGAAGTATTGATTTCGACCTGCCGGAAGCGGAAATCCTTCTCGACCTGCGGGGGCGTCCAGAGAATATTGTGCGCTCTGAGCGTTATTTTTCTCACCGTATCATTGAAGAATTCATGCTAGCCGCCAACGAGGCTGTTGCTGAATTTCTTGAAAGCAAAGAGGTTGGTTTTTTGTATCGTATCCATGATCCCCCGAGCATGGATCGCCTGCAAGCGTTTCAGGAATTTATCGGTTATTATAACCTTGGATTGGAGTTGAGTGAGGGGGGTGTTTCGCCGCGTCAATTAAATCGTTTGCTCGATGAAATTAAAGGGCTTCCGGTTGAAAAAATGATCAATCAAATCCTGCTGCGGAGTTTGAAGCAAGCGCGTTATTCCCCTGAAAATGTTGGACACTTCGGTTTGGCGTCGGAATGCTATTGCCATTTTACTTCCCCAATCCGACGTTATCCGGACCTGGTCGTCCACCGTGTTCTGCGGGCTGTGCTTGAAGGGCAGACCAACCAATCTCGGCCCCTGCAAAAGCTCGCATCTCGGCTCGAGGAGATGGGGAATAAAACTTCAGCCTGTGAACGTCGTGCCATGGAGGCTGAGCGTGATTTTGTCAGCCTTAAAAAATGTCAGTTTATGAAAGATAAAGTCGGACAGACTTTCTCCGGTTTTATTTCTGGAGTTCAACCTTTTGGTTTTTTTGTTGAGCTGGAAGACTACTTTGTCGAAGGGCTTGTTCATATCGCCTCTTTGTCTGACGACTATTATGAGTACGAAGAAGAGCGTCATCGCTTGATTGGGACGCGGCGGCGTAGAGAGTTTCTCATCGGCCATCCGGTGCAGGTTGTGGTCAAAAATGTTCAGATCGAACGTCGGGAAATTGACTTTGTTCTTGAAGAGCTAGATCAAATACCGTCCAGGCCTGTAAACGGCAAATCGAAATTACGCAGAAGAAAATAAAACCATGAAAATTTTCAGATCGATTGAAGAACTAAAGCCTGTCTTCCCACATGTCGTTTTAACCATTGGTAACTTTGATGGAATTCATCTGGGGCATCGGGAGATATTTCGTAAGGTTGTGAAAACCGCCCGGGATGCGCAGGGAACCTCCTTGGTTTTCACTTTTGTCCCGCATCCGCTCAAAGTTCTTGATCCGGTTCATGCCCCTTCGTTGATCAATACCTATGAAGAAAAAGAACGTCTGATTGCGGCATCCTGTATCGACGCATTGGTCTGCGTGCCCTTTAATCTTGAAACAGCCAAGATGACTGCCGAAACCTTTGTGAAGGACGTTCTGGTCAAGCGGATCGGTCTGCGTCATCTCATCGTTGGTTACGACTATGCGTTTGGGCGCGATCGACAAGGGAATGTCGATTATCTTCGGAAATCCGGTCAGGAGAACGGTTTTGAGGTCGAAGTCCTGCCGCCGATATCCATCAATGGCGAGGTTTTCAGCTCGACCAGGATTCGTCAATGTCTGTATTCCGGAGATGTCGCAGGAGTTGTTCGCTTGTTAGGCCGGCACTTCAACCTCGAAGGGAAGGTAATGCATGGTGCCAAACGCGGCCATCGTCTCGGATTCCCAACAGCCAACTTAAAAACTGACAAAGAGCTTTTACCTCGCAATGGAGTTTATGCAGTCAAGGTCAAACATCGCGACCAAGTTCTGGACGGGGTGGTGAACATCGGTTGCAATCCGACATTTCGTGTCGGTGGAATTTCCATTGAAGTCCATCTTCTCGACTTCTACGGTGACCTGTATGGCGAGGATTTGCGTATTTATTTTGTTGACCGTTTGCGTGAAGAAATCCTGTTCCCCAGTGCCAATGACCTGATTCGGGCGATTAATCACGACATTAATCGTGCTCGGGATATTCTGGCGCAAAAAAAGGTGATTGAGTACCGTGAATACCTCAACGGAAACTGCAATGTTGAGAATGAGGAAAGCTGATGATTACTGCAAAAACTCGCCTTCTCGCTGTTATCGGTGATCCTATCGCCCACTCCCTTTCTCCTCTGATGCATAACGCTGCCCTTCGCGAGAGCGATATCGACGCCTGTTATTCCGCCTTTCTCGTCCATCCTAGAGATCTTGGCAAAGCTATGGATGGCCTGCGTGCCCTGAATATCTGGGGGTGTAACGTGACTGTGCCACACAAAGAAGCAATCATTCCTTTTTTGGATGAGATTGATGAGGTTGCTCGCCACATCGGTGCCGTAAATACAGTGGTCAATTGTGACGGGCGTCTCATCGGCTACAATACAGATGGTGGTGGTTTCCTTGCTTCCTTGCGTGATGATTTAGGGTTCGTTCCGTCAGGGAAAAAAATCGTTTTACTTGGAGCCGGTGGTGCTGGACGTGCTGCGTTGGTCGCCCTTGCTGGAGCAGGTGCTCGCTGGGTGGGGATCGTTAATCGGAATGAAGCGCGGGGCAGAGATCTTGTTAGCCAATTCTCTGCAGATTTTTTAGGCACAACGTTTGCAGCCTTTTCTATGTGGTCACAAGACCTTGAAGCGGAGTTCCAGAATGTTGACCTTGTCGTAAACACGACTTCCGTGGGGCTGAACGGCACCAGTTTCCCTGATTTCCCTTGGGAAATCCTGCCTGGCACTGCGTTAATTTACGATATGGTCTATACCAAAAACGGCACTCCGTGGCTGAACACAGCTGTAGAAAAGGGCTTTGCCGCAGCCGATGGTGTCGGAATGCTGGCAGGCCAAGGGGAGATGGCCTTCAACTTATGGACAGGGCAATTCCCAAAACCAGGATTGATGAAACATGTATTATGCCATCACTTGGGGCGGCCTGATGGCCTAATTGACAGCACTTGAAGCTTCCGTCCAGGAAGAAGGAGGGTTGGGTTTCTTCTATGACTAGCAACCGACTCGGCGAACTTCTCGTTCGCCACAAGCTCATTGATGAGCACCAATTGGCCAAAGCCCTCGAAGACCAGAAGGTCCAGGGAGGGCGCCTAGGATCGAGTCTAATTAAGCTCGGTTATATCCAGGAAGATGAATTGGCCTCCTTCCTTTCTCGGCAGTACGGTGTTCCTTCCATCAATCTCGATGAGTTCGAAATCGATACGAACGTCATCCGTCTCATCCCTGCTGAAGTCGCTCAGAAATACCTGATAGTCCCCATCAATCGAGCGGGATCGACTCTGATCATCGCCATGAGCGACCCCTCCAATATTTTCGCTATCGACGACATCAAGTTCATGACGGGATACAACGTCGAAGTCGTCGTTGCTTTCGAAGGTCAGATCAAGTCCGCTATTGATAAATATTACGACCAGAGTGCTTCTCTTGCCGATGTTATGAGTGACCTCGAGGATATCGACCTTGAAGTCGTCGAAGATGGTGATGACCTCGATATCCACGAACTCGAGCGGGCTAGCGAGGACGCCCCGGTCGTTAAACTGGTCAACCTTATCCTTACCGATGCCATCAAGCGTAAAGCCTCCGATATTCATATCGAGCCCTATGAAAAGACATTCCGGGTTCGCTACCGAATCGATGGCATGCTTTACGAGGTGATGAAACCTCCCATTAAATTGAAAAGCGCAATTATTTCGCGCTTGAAAATCATGTCCGAAATGGATATCGCCGAGCGGCGGCTTCCTCAGGACGGTCGTATCAAGATCAAGTTGCCTGGCGGTAAGGACATGGACTTCCGTGTCAACTGTCTGCCGACGCTGTTTGGTGAAAAAGTTTGTCTTCGACTTCTAGACAAGAGCAACCTGCAACTCGATATGACCAAGTTGGGTTATGAAGAGCAGGCTCTGTCTTGGTTCAAGGATGCCATTCATAAACCGTTTGGAATGGTTCTGGTCACCGGACCGACTGGTTCGGGGAAGACCGTTTCCCTCTATTCAGCGCTTTCCGAACTCAACAAAACCACTGAAAACATTTCAACTGCCGAAGACCCGGTCGAGTTTAACTTTGCCGGGATAAACCAAGTTCAGATGCACGAGGAAATCGGGTTGAATTTCGCTGCCGCTTTGCGTGCCTTTCTGCGCCAGGACCCGGACATCATCATGATTGGTGAGATTCGCGACTTTGAGACCGCGGAGATTGGCGTCAAGGCTGCCTTGACAGGCCACATGGTCCTTTCCACCCTTCATACCAACGATGCGCCCAGTACCATCAACCGTCTGCTAAACATGGGGATTGAACCCTTTCTGGTTGCTTCTGCAGTCAACCTGATAACAGCTCAGCGTTTGGCCCGTCGCGTCTGCTCCGAGTGTAAAGAACCTGATGACATCCCCAAACAGGCCTTGATCGACGCTGGTGTTTCTCCTGAAAAAGCTGAAAAAATAACCTGTTATCGTGGCCGAGGGTGTTCGGTCTGTAACGAAACCGGATATAAGGGCCGGGTTGGTATTTATCAGGTCATGCCGATGTTTGAGGAAATCCGAGAAATGGTTTTGGCTGGGGCCAACACTGCAGAAATCAAAAGAGAATCCATGCGACTTGGGGTCAAAACGATGCGTCAGTCGGCTCTCACAAAACTGGCGGAAGGCGCTGTCAGTTTTGAGGAAGTCCTGCGTTGCACCGTTTCGGACGATTGATCCAAGTTTGTCGCAAAATCGATTCCCGCTCTTGGTTCGTAAATAAAATTAGATATGATTTAAGCCACGAGGAGAAAATTTGATGTCAAATATTCACCAGTTATTGAAAACCATGGTCGAGCAGGGGGCGTCCGACTTGCACATCACTACGGGGTCTCCTCCGCAGTTACGAGTCGACGGGCACATGGTTCCGATGAAATCTCCTCCACTGTTGCCGGCTGACACCAAACAGTTGTGTTACAGCATTTTGACCGATTCCCAGAAAAAGAAGTTTGAAGAAGAAAGCGAACTTGACCTTTCGTTCGGGGTCAAGGGCCTGGCTCGATTCCGTGGCAATATTTTTATGCAGCGTGGTGCCCTGGCGGGGGCGTTTCGGCTTATTCCCTATCGCATTTTGTCCTTTGATGAACTTGGACTGCCACCCGTTGTTAAAGAAATTTCCAGGAAACCTCGTGGCCTGGTGTTGGTGACTGGACCGACCGGTAGCGGTAAATCAACAACGCTTGCGTCAATCATCGATGCCATCAATAATGAGCGTCACGAACATATCATCACCATAGAAGACCCCATCGAATATTTGCACTCCCACAAAAAATGCGTTGTCAACCAACGTGAAATCGGGGCCGATACTCAGTCATTCAAGAAAGCTCTAAAATATATCCTGCGCCAGGACCCAGACGTTGTTCTGCTCGGCGAGCTGCGCGACCTGGAAACGATTGAAGCGGCATTGACCATCGCCGAAACCGGGCATCTTTGTTTTGCCACTTTGCATACAAACTCCTGTGTGCAAACCATTAACCGTGTTGTCGACGTTTTTCCAGAAAATCAGCAAACGCAAGTTCGCACCCAGTTGTCCTTCGTTTTGGAAGGGGTTTTGTCTCAGACCTTGATCCCTAAAGCTTCGGGTCATGGACGTGTGCTGGCTCTGGAGGTTATGGTTCCCAATATGGCTATCCGGGCGTTGATTCGCGATGACAAAGTTCATCAAATATACTCCCAAATGCAAATGGGGCAGGAAAAGTTCGGCATGCAGACCATGAACCAATCACTGTTTATGCTCTATCACAAAAAGCTGATTTCCATGGACGATGCGTTGATGCGTTCCTCCGAGCCTGACGAGTTGAAACAGATGATTGCCAATCCCGCTTCGGTATTGAAACGCCAAACGATTGTCCCGGCGGTACAGCGCGCTTAATTCCTAAACGGGGCCAGCGGATTAAGCCTGGTCCCACTTTATAAGAGGTAATTCATGGCCAAGTTTGCCTGGGAAGGAAAGACCCGTAGCGGTCAGGTACAGAAAGGTGAAATGGAGGCGCCCAACCAAGCCGCGGTGACGGCAACGTTGCGTCGCCAGGGCATCATGCCGGGTAAAATTTCTGAACGAGGCAAGGGCCTCGACGTTGAACTTAAAATTCCAGGGTTCGAACCGAAAGTAACAACCAAAGACCTTGTTGTCTTTACCCGGCAGTTTGCAACTATGATTGATGCCGGTCTCCCTTTGGTTCAGTGTCTGGATATTTTGGGTCGCCAACAGGATAATAAGACCTTTAAAAAAATCCTGGTTGAGGTCAAGGAAAGCGTCGAGTCTGGTTCCACCTTTGCTGACGCTCTGAAAAAACACCCAAAGGCATTCGACGATTTATATTTCAACCTGGTTGCTGCTGGCGAGGTTGGCGGTATTCTCGATACGATCCTTAATCGACTCGCCGCATACATCGAAAAAGCCATGAAGTTGAAGAAAAAGGTCAAAAGCGCCATGACCTATCCCGCGACCATCGTAGGTATTGCAGTTGTTGTCGTAGCGGTTATCTTGGTTTTTGTTATTCCGGCCTTCGAGAAGATGTTTGCAGACTTTGGTGGAAGCCTTCCTGCTGCGACCCAATTCGTCATTAATTTAAGTAATTTTATTCAAAAATATATTCTTGGATTCATTTTTGGCCCCATGCTTTTGGCCTACATCTTTAAACGGATTTATCGGACTGAAAAAGGGCGCTCGAGAATCGATGATTTTGCTTTGAAATTGCCTATTTTCGGGATCCTGATTCGGAAAGTCGCCGTTGCAAAATTCACCCGGACCCTGGGGACCATGATTTCCAGCGGTGTGCCTATTTTGGATGGTTTGGATATCGTTGCCAAAACTGCCGGAAATAAAACGGTCGAGAAGGCAATTTACAAAGTGAAACAGAGCATCAGTGAAGGTAAGACTATCGCCGAACCACTCGAAAAATCAGGGGTTTTTCCTCCGATGGTGTGTCAGATGATCGCTGTTGGCGAACAATCGGGTTCGATCGATACCATGCTGAATAAAATTGCTGATTTTTATGACGACGAAGTCGATGATGCTGTTTCGAATCTAACGGCCATGATGGAACCGCTGCTAATGCTATTCTTAGGTACTACTGTCGGCGGCTTGGTTATCGCCATGTATCTACCGATTTTCAAACTGGCAGGTACGGTAGGCGGATAAATTCAACAGGATGCCACAGCTTTTTAATTCCAAAAACGAACGATCGTTTCGCCGCCAACTCTCCTGGTTTTTGTTTTTTAGGGTTTTGGTCCTTTCTCTTTTTCTCGGCGGAACGATCGTTTACCAATTGCGAAATGGCAGCGGGCGGCTCCAGACAGTATTGCCTTATCTGTATGGCATTGTGGGCCTTACTTATCTGCAAGCCTTTTTGTCCGCCATCCTATTGCCCCGCATTCATCGCGCACGCCTGTTTATTCAGACGCAAATTGTCTGGGACCTAATAGTTTCCTGTCTTTTGATTTACCTGACCGGGGGCATAGAAAGCCCCTTTTCTTTTCTATTTATTTTTTCAATCCTAAGCGCAGCCGTTTTTTTGAGCAGACGTGAAGTTCTTTTTGTTGCATCTGCCTCTTCTATCATTTACGGAAGCCTCCTCGATTTACAGTTTTATCAATTTTTACCACTGGCGCCAGGGGTCGAGTTCCCGCTGCAGATTAATGGTACAGATGTTTTTTTTGCAGTATTCATCAACGTTATTGCTTTTTTCATAACAGCACTTTTAAGTGTCACCCTTCTGGAACGTCTTCGTTATAGCGAACAGGAGCTGGAAAAAAGGGAAATAGACTTTGAAGAACTGGAAGACCTCAATCGAACCATTCTTGCCAACATTTCCAGTGGAATGATGATTATCAATAGTCAAGGCCGGATTCGTTCGTTCAATACGGCTGCGACTCGCATTACCGGATATTCCCTGGAAGAGGTATATAATCGTGATGTTAGGGAAATCTTCAGTAACTTTAAAGCCTTTGAGGGGGGAGCTTTTACAACTGTCCGACGTGGGGAGGGGCGTTTTCTGGATCGGAAACGCGTGTCGCGAACCCTTGGTTACAGTTCAACCCTGATCCGAGATCCTCAAGAAAAGACGATCGGTCTACTTTTTACGTTTCAAGACTTGACCGCTTTGAAGGAAATGGAAGAGCAGCTCAAACGTTCTGACCGTTTAGCCGCGGTAGGCCGGTTAGCTTCAGGCATGGCCCACGAAATACGTAACCCTCTTGCTTCCATAAGTGGCTCGATCCAGCTTCTCATGGAGGGACAAAATGTCACTCCTGAGGATCGACGTTTGATGAAAATTGTGGTTAAAGAGGCAGAACGATTAAGTAAACTACTAACCGACTTCCTCACCTATGCCCGGCCGCGTCCTCCCCAGAAGGAATTATTCAATCTTTCCCAACTTCTGGATGAATTGATAAGGATGGTCAGTCTTGACCCGAGGTTTTCGAAGATTGATCTTATAAAAAAATATCCGGCCTCCTTTATGGTGCGAGCTGACTCCCAACAATTACACCAGGCGTTTTGGAATTTGATGATCAATGCTGCCGATGTTATGCCCGCCGGGGGAACGCTGAGTATTGGGCTAGATGAGAATGCCGATGAATTATGGCTTGAAGATAGCGGGCCGGGAATTCCCGAAGATATTCGCGATAAGATTTTTGACCCCTTTTTTACGACCAAAGAAAAGGGCTCGGGGTTAGGTTTAGCCACTGTTTACTCAATAATTGAGGCCCATGGTGGCGATATCGATGTCCGAGAGGGCTTAAAGGGTGGTACCCGTTTTGTTATTCGTTTATCTCGAGGCAAGTGAAAATACATTTCTTAATAAGTGGCAAAATTGAAGAGTTGTCAGACTGAGATACAATTGCACAGTCTGTACATTCCAATGGCTTAGTTGGGAGGGTTTCTTGAGTTCCGAAAAATATCGAATTCTTATCGCAGATGATGAAGAGAGCATGCGGGAGTTCCTCTCCATCATGTTGCATCGTGAAGGTTACCGAGTTGACGCTGTCGCTGACGGTGCACAGGCTGTTAATCAACTGAAAGAACAGACCTATGACCTGGTGATTTCCGACATTCAAATGCCGCGCATGAACGGCATGGAGCTCTTGCAACATGTCAAAGAACGATTTCCTGAAACAGTGATGATCATGATTACCGCCTTTTCAACCACTGAACAGGCGGTAGAGGCAATGAAGCAAGGTGCCTATGATTACATCACCAAGCCATTCAAAAATGAGGAAATTCGACTCATTGTTCAAAATGCCCTTGAACGGCGGGCACTACGGCAGGAAAACCAACTTTTAAAGAAAGAACTTGGCGAGCGCTATGCCTTTGGCAATATCATTGGCAAAAGCAAAAGTATGCAGGAGGTTTTCGACCTTGTACAGAAGGTGGCTGACAGCAAGGTCAACGTTTTGATCACAGGTGAAAGCGGTACTGGAAAGGAAGTTATAGCCCGCGCTATCCATTACAATAGCCCCCGCCGCGTAAAGGCCTTTGTCCCGATTAACTGTGGTGCTATCCCTGAAAATTTGCTGGAAAGCGAACTTTTTGGCCATGAGAAAGGTTCTTTTACCGGGGCGATTCAGCAGAAATCAGGCCTTTTTGAGGTGGCTAATGGTGGTACCCTGTTTCTAGATGAAATCGGCGAACTTCCACCGATGATGCAGGTGAAGTTGTTGCGGGTTTTGGAGGAAAGGGAATTCCGCCGGGTTGGGGGGACCAAAAATATACAGGTTGATGTCCGCGTCATTGCCGCGACCAACCGCGATTTGGAAACCGGCGTCGGTAGAGGGGATTTCCGAGAAGATCTTTTCTACCGACTTAACGTTATCCGCGTTGCCTTGCCCCCCTTACGTGAAAGGCGTGAAGACATCCCGCTTCTAATCCAATTCTTTTTCAAAAAACTTGCTGGCAAGGATATTTACAAAGTTACCGAAGGAGCGATGCGTCGTCTTCTCGATTACAACTGGCCTGGTAACATTAGGGAGTTGGAAAATACCATTGAGCGATGCATAGTTCTCAGTTCCTCTGAGGAGCTGTCGGAAGATTGTCTCCCTCCCCAACTCTGTGCCTATTCCGGCTCGACTTCTGGACAAATCGAATCGATTCCTGATAGCGGTCTGGACATCGATGCTTATCTTGGTACCATCGAGAAGGATATCCTTTTGAAGGCATTGGAAAAAACCGGTGGGGTTCGGAAAAAGGCCGCAGAACTGTTAGGGATCACTTTCCGGTCAATTCGTTACCGACTGGCTAAATTTGATATAGACCCTGGTGGCGATGAAGACAGTGGTGAGTAATCGGATCGTCTTGTAGAGAATTCCATCCTTGGTTTTAGAGTGACAATTTTTTGTAGTGGAATCCCCCGAGTGTCAATTTTGGGCGACAAATAATTTAAATTATAGGGTGAATGGACGGTGGCTCGGTAGATCTCAAAATATTTTTTGTTAAAGATTCAATTTAGAGTGTTACTGAAAATATACGCTGGCAGGCCCTGGGAAAAGTTTAAACGAAATGAAAACCGTGGGTTTGTTAAGAATGATAATTGGTTTCAAGCTCCCCTTTGTGAAATTTTGGCATTCAATTTGAAGATTAATTGGCTGACCGCTTGAAAAGAACGAAAATTCAGCCTTGTTGACGGTTGTTACCATTAACCATGATTCTCTTTATTTTTGGGGGATGACTTGCTTTCCTTGATGCGGAGAAAAAATAAAAAGAATAAAGGGTTTACGCTGATCGAGCTGCTGATCGTCGTCGCCATCATCGGCATTTTGGCTGCCATCGCGATTCCCCAATTTTCCTCTTATCGGGAACGAGCCTTTGACGCCGCAGCGCTGTCGGACCTGAAGAGTGCTTATATGGAACTAGAATCTTTTTTTTATGACCATAACTACTATCCGCCTGAGTAGCCTTAACGAATATTGTTCCGGACTTGGTATCTTCTTTGCTTAATGTACCTCGTCAAGAGGATGGAAGTTAAAACCAAAATTTTACCCCTTGATTAAAAACCGGCCGCTGACACGGCATATTCACCAACCCTGGAAAGGAGAACACGCATGCTTAACAAGTTCCGTAAATCTGAGAAGGGTTTTACCCTGATTGAGCTGCTGATCGTCGTCGCTATCATCGGTATCCTGGCTGCCATCGCGATTCCCCAGTTTGCTTCCTATCGTCAGAAGGCTTTTGACTCTGCCGCTCAAAGCGACCTGAAAAACGCAAAGACAGATATCGAGTCGCAATACGCCGACAACTTTTACTATCCTGCTGAATAATTTAACGGCATTAATAAAAAAGAATTTGGTCATATATTTCTCAGAGGAGATTACCCTTATGAAAAAAACTTTTATTTTCCTGGTGCTGTTAACCTTCTGTGCAACCGGTGCTTTTGCCACCGATCTTAATGCTCGCCTGGCTTCTACCTCCCTGTCTGCAGGCGTTGAGGGGCAATATTTCTGTAATAATACGGCTGCCGATGATGGGACCGCTTTCGTTATTGCGACTGCCAATAAACAAGGGACAAAGGTTTATTCCACCGCCAATTTTGTTTCTGATATCTATTTTAAAGCTTTTGCCGGCGATAAATACGAATCTTCTGACCTCCCTTCTAGTTGGGATACTTTTGACAGCTCTGCTTATTCTACTGATTGGGACTACAAAGACTAATTTCTCTTAATGTCATTAAGTCAGTTTATGAAGGTTAGCGAGGAGCAGCACCCTTTTATGCGGGGGCTGCTCCTCTGTTTTTTATTCATTCTCGTCATCGCCATTCATTGTCTTCAATTACCATTCTTTTATGCTTCGGCTTATATTTCCCAGGAACTTTTTATCCTTGTTTTTCTACATGTTCTCCTCCTGATTTTCTGGTTTGAAACAAAGGAACAGAAGATAGGGATTGGTCCTGGACAGTTGTTGATTCTCGCCGCGAGTCTGTTTGTTTGCCTGACCAATCGAGACAACACGTTGGGAATCAGTATTTTGGGGATGTATATTGGTCTTTTTCTGTTGTTGACTCAGGTGAAGGCACGAGGCTGGTTACCCCTGGCGTTTGCTTTCGGCGCTGTTTTTGCCGGGAGCATGGCCCTTTACCAGTATGTCGGCATCAAGCTGGGCGTTCTGCAACCACTTCCGACTCCTCGTTTGGCAGGGACTTATGGGCAACCGAATCTTTTTGCCTGTTTTATGCTTTTAGGTTTGTTCTGTTATTATCAAGTCCTTTTAAATGCTGGACAATGTCGATTGCACCATCATATTCCTGGTGTGCTTTTGGCTGTTGTTTTTTTCCTCACAGGCTCTCGCGCTGGAATGTTAGGTTTGGCTTTGGCCGCGTTGATAGCGCTCTATCTGTTGATAAAAAAACGCCTGGCAAGGAAATATTGGATTCTTAACTTCAGCTTTTTAGGAATATTGACAGCGGGATACTTGATCTCAAATTTTTTAGGAAATGTGAGCCCTCTGTCCAGGAATACCGAGTCACTCGTGAGTGACTCGGGCGTTGCCAGTACCTATCAAAGATTCAATGACTGGTTTTCCGCCCTTTGGATGGGCCGTGACCACTGGTTTACTGGGGTTGGAATCGGCAATTTTAAAACCTACCTTAATGATTATCAAATCAGGACAGTGGATTATTTGAGGTTTACCTACGATTCCATCAGTCAGACCATCTGGGCACATAACGATTTTTTTCATATCTTTGCGGAAAATGGGGTTTTTGTTGCAATCGCGTTTGCAGGTTTTGTGGTATTTGTTTTGATCAAGGTTTTTTTGCAAAAATCCTGGGAAAGCTTTTTTCTTTATCTGGGGTTCATTTCTTTTCTGGTCATGATGATGTTTGGGCATCCCTTCCGCTATCATGCCCTGGTTTTTTCTATTCTTGGGGTCGTATCGCTTCTTTTTCCCAAAGAAAAATGCATTGTTTCCCTGTCAAAAAGAAGCTTTATTTTTATCTTTATCGGGTTGTGTGCATTTCTCGATGTTTCTTTAGCCCGTCATTTTGTCAATATGGCGAATATTGGAAAATTCCAAGAAAGATATGTTAGATTAGAAAAAATAGATCTTGATGGATATAAAGATTTAGAAGCTCAATATTTGAAAAATTCTTTAGAAGACAATATTTATAGCTGGAAATTTAAACATGAGTTATATTCCAGGATTGTCACGGAAGTTTTCTTTGACCGGAACAAAGATCTTGCCAATTACCTGATCCCTGATCTTCTCGAATATAGTGAAAAAAACCGTTTTGCGGTTATCTCTTATGACCTTGCCAGGACTTATTATTCTCTTGGTGAATATGAAAAAGCCAAACTCTTTTCCACTGAGGCTGTTCATAAAAAACCGGATGAGAACAAATATTTTGACTTGCTTCATTTGAATAATGTGATGTTGATTTCTATAAACAATCATATTCCTTTAAGGCAACTCCTTAGCCCTGAACATTTTGAAAAGCTGTCTGATGCCCATATCATTCATCCTTCGCAAATTGGCCCAGATGGAGTTGCTTTGCGCTAATTGATATTTCGTTTGTGAGATTGAAATGGTTACGATAAAAAATTTGTTTAAAGATGCCAGAAAGCCTGGACTTCGAAGCGTAAAAATTCCCATCCTTAAAGATATAAATCTCACCATTCCCGATAATCAAATCGTTTCCATTATTGGACCGAATGGCGCAGGGAAGTCCACGACGATCAAAATCGTCATGGACTTTGTAAAACCTACGTCTGGTACTGTCGAGGTTCAATCCGGAGTCAAAATCGGCTACCTCCCGGAAAACCCTTATTATTATGATTACCTGACGTTGAGGGAACTCTTGTGGTTTTCTGCCAGGACTTTCAAGGTAGATAAAGCCTCCTCCTCCACGATGATTAACGAGGCCGCAGCTCGGGTTGGAATGTCTGATCATCTGAATAAACGCTTGCGTACCTTTTCCAAGGGGATGACTCAAAGAGCTGGAATTGCAGCAGCCATCGTTCATGATCCGGATTTGATTATCCTTGATGAACCGATGAGCGGCTTGGACCCACTCGGCAGGCGGATGGTTTTTAATTTGATTCAAGAACTAAAGGGTAGTGGTAAGACTATCCTGTTTTGTTCCCATATCCTGAGCGATGTTGAGCGGCTTTGCGACGAGGTTGCGATCATGCACCGAGGTGAGGTCCATCGGAAACTGACTCGTGAGGACTTGTTGCGCGCCCAGAAACAAACTGAATTTGTTTTGCAAAGAAATAACGACACGAGTCTTTTGCTTCAGATGGACGATCTTGATTGTCGCGTTTCTGGGGAATTTATTAGCCTGTTCGTTTCTGCTGGTGAGATAAATAAAGCCTTGGATTTTTTGAATCAGAAGCGCATTGAAATTCTGTCCATTAAATCTTCCGAAGTTACCCTTGAAAAGATTTTTGAGGAGGTGACTCGTGGACAGAAGGAGGGGGAAGTATGTGGCCCGTCGCTGTAATTACGTTTCTTGAAGGAGTTCGAAACCGTGTCCTCTATGGGATTTTTGTTTTCGCTCTTCTTGTTATCCTTTTAAGTATTATTTTTGCTAATTTTTTTATGCAGGAAATTGGCAAAGTTGCCGTTGATTTTAATCTCAGTGCGATTTCTTTGGCCGGGCTTCTTGTGTCCCTTTCGCTTTCGGTGAGCCTGATTTCAAAAGATCTTGATAAAAAGACTATTTACTTCGTTCTTTCACGGCCTGTTAGCAGGGCAGGCTATGTTTTAGGAAAGTATCTTGGTTTATTGCTTTTGGTCTTTTTTTCCTATGTTATTTTAATCGGAGTGACCTGCCTTGCCCTGTGGTTTCTAAACCTCCAATATGGACCTTATTTTTCCAGTTTCAGCTGGGTCGCTTACTTTCAGGCGATCTATTTCGATTTTTTAAAAATAGCCATGTTTAATGCCATCATTGTGTTATTTAGCTCAATTACAACGAGTTCTTTTATTACAATGCTTTTTTCTGTCATGATTTATGTCGTCGGTCAAACAATTACTGATGTCGTAAATATTCTGGCTGTCAATATTTCTGACCAGGAAGTTTCCCCAATGGTTGAGTTTATAATCAATATCAGTAAGTATGTTGTTCCGAATTTTTCAGTTTTTGATTTTAAGGTTATCTCTGCCCACGGGTTGTTTGTCAGTGTTGATCAAGCCTTTTTTATAAGTTTATATGGGATATTCTATTCAGCCATTGTTTTAGTTTTATCTGCTGTTTTTTTTTCTAAAAAAGAATTTTTATGAAAAAAATTATTTTAGTTTTTATTCTCATTGTTTCAATGAGTTTTGCTCATATATATTTTTATGGGAAATCTTTCTCCATAAAAAATAGTCTTGATGCTGAAACAAGAATCAATTACGTAATGCCTGCAGTGTTTACTCATTTTGCGGCCCTTGATTTCAAAGGCTTAGCAGCCGATTTTCAACTGTTAGAGGCCATTTTTTTTATAGGGGATAAAATTCAAAAAGGCGAAAGAATTACGATCGACAATTGGAAATATTTTAAAAAAATTATACAGGCAGTAAATGATTTAGATCCCTATTTTTATGACCCTTATTATTTTGGGGCAGCGATGTTAACTTGGGGACCTCATATGTATGAAGATTCTATTGATATCCTAGAAACGGCTCGCAAGTATAGGACTTGGGATTGGCGGATCCTTTTCAATGAAGGTTTTATTTATTTTTATTTTCTTAAAGATAATCAAAAGGGCGCTGAGTTGTTGAGCGAGGCTGCCAAATTTAAGGGCGCCCCTGCGTATTATGCCACTCTGAGTGCACGATTGTCTTATTACTCGGGGGAATATCAATCTGGCATTCTATTGTTGAAAGGAATGCTTTCTGAAACGCACAATGAAGAGATTCGTAAGATGTATCAGAAACGGATACAGGCATTGGAAGGCGCCGTCGCTCTCGAAAAGGCTGTGGAGCAATTTAAACAGAAGACAGGTCGTTCACCGAACAATCTTGAGGAGCTTTTGACAACGGGTATGATTTTCCAGATGCCTGTAGATCCTTATGGAGGGAAGTATATTCTCCTTAAGTCCGGGCGCGTTTACAGTACCAGCAAGTTTTCTGATAAAAATTAAATTGTTTTCGGTCCCTGCTTTTCCCCCTGTTTTATCCTGTTGAATCGTGTTTGTTTAACTCCTCGCGGGATTCTGTCTCGTGATGGTTTAAAAATTTGGAGCCAGACCCCTGTTGGTTTTTTAATTTTCATCTGAAAATCCAAGATTACTCCGATTTTTTACAGAATTTTTGAGCGGATAGTCATATGTACTTGATGCATCACTTTTTCATATTTGTTACTGCGCTGTTTATGTCTGTAATTATGGTTCCTCCTATACGTCGCTGGGCTCTCGACGCTGGTGCTGTTGACCGCCCAGGGGGTAGAAAGAGCCATTCGGGCGAGATACCCCGGCTCGGTGGCATCGCCATATATCTTCCATTTTTATTTGCAGTTCTGGTTTATTTTGATCCGAGCAAAGAGGTGCGTGGCATTTTAGCTGGATCCTTGATTATTTTTTTTACCGGGTTGGCGGATGATCTTTCTCCATTATCCCCTTTCCGAAAATTAGTTGGACAGGTTTCAGGTTGTGTTGTTGCGGTAACAGTAGGTCACCTTTATATAAGACAATTGGGCGATCTGTTTGGTGCAGGACCTATCGTTTTGCCTCTCTGGTTCAGTATCCCTTTCACGGTTTTTGCTCTCGTTGGTGTCATTAACGCATTCAATTTGATAGATGGCTTGGATGGTTTAGCCGGTGGGGTCGGTGTCATTTCTCTGGGGGCGTTTTTTTTGCTGGGACTTTTGGAGTTGAACTTTTCAGTCCTTGCTCTTTCCGCTGGACTTTTAGGGGGGATGCTTGGGTTTTTAAAATATAATGCGTTTCCAGCCAGGATTTTTATGGGGGATGCTGGGAGTTTGGTGGTCGGCTTTGTTTTGGGATCAGTTGCAATACTTTTGACGCAGACTTCCGGCGCTCACACGCCGCCTGTTGTGTCGCTTCTAATTTTAGCTTTGCCAATTACAGATACAATTATTGTTATGGGGCAAAGAATAATCAATGGTCAAAATCCCCTTTCTGCTGATCGTACTCATCTTCATCATAAAATTCTTGAATTAGGTATTGATCACGGGGTTGCTGTACTATTTATTTACGCAGTTACTCTGAGTTGGATATTTGTCGCTCTCCTGCTGAAAGACATTCCTGATTATTATCTGTTTGTTATTTTTTTTATCGGCACAATTGTTTTGAACTTATTTGTCAGATTTTTATTTATAAACAGGCAAAATGTTATTGTTGAGTTTGAGAAAATCAATGAAAGAATAAGCTCATTTTGGTTGAATAAATCCTTTCTGATTTTAGAAAAGAATATCGATTCAGGAATTCTTGCCTTTGTCTCCATGTTTTGTCTTATGTTTTTTTTCGGAACAAAAAATTTAACTAACAATATATTCCTAATTTCATTTATTTCTTCATCGTTTTTTTTGGGTATTTGCTTGCTAACAAAATGTAAGAATCAAACATTCGTGCTTTTTTCTCTAATTATTTCCGGAGCCCTTGTCGTTTGGTATGTCGAAAATGACCTAGGGTTTGATAAAATTTTTGGTATGTCTGCGAATTCTATTTCGAATTGTATTTTTGTAGTTATTGCATTTTTTCTCAGTTTTAAGTTTGTTTTTTTCAAAACGTTTGATGAACTACTTAGGAATCCATTGATTTTTATTATTCTTTCTATGAGCATTTTGTTAGCGGTTGTTTCTCCTGACTTCGATTTGCAATATCATATTTCAGGTGTTTTATCAAAATCTATAGTTCTATTTCTGTCGTTTAAAGTTATTATTGATTCTGGAATTAATAAGTCATTGGCAATATCAGCATTTATTTTTGTGATTTTTATTTTGTCACTACTAAGTGGATTGGTCGTTGCTTAGTCTTCCCCTTTTGTGAGGAATTCCGGTGCTAATGATAAGTGGTGTCGTGTTTGTTCTTGGGGCTATTGTTGGTTCGTTTCTCAATGTTGTCATTTACCGCTTACCCCAGGGACTTTCTATCGTATTTCCAGGTTCCCATTGCCCAGTGTGCAAAACATCAATCCCTTGGTATTTCAATGTACCAATATTGAGTTATTTAGGCCTACGAGGCAGATGTGGATTTTGTAAAACTCCTATCCCAATGAGGTATCCTCTTGTTGAAGGTCTGACAGGCGGGTTGTTCTGGCTGACGTTCTATCGTTTTGGCTTGCAGTGGTTTACTCCTGTACTTTGGGTTCTGGTTGCGATTCTTATTTGCATTTCCTTTATCGATCTAGATCATAAAATCATCCCCGACGTCCTGAGCATCCCTGGTATTTTGGTCGGATTCGCAGCTTCTTTTGTTATCCCCTGGGTTTCCTGGTCTGATTCTCTGCTCGGAATTCTCCTCGGGGGGGGGAGTCTATATTTTGTCGCTGTTGTCTATGAACTTTTGACAAAAAAGGAGGGAATGGGAGGAGGGGATATTAAACTCCTGGCCATGCTTGGCGCTTTTTTGGGGTGGAAGGCCATTTTGCCAACTATTTTTTTTGCATCACTTCTTGGCACACTCATTGGCATACCATTGATGATTGCCTGTCGGGCGGATGGTAAATTGGCGATACCCTTTGGCCCCTTTTTGGCAGTTGGTGCCCTTGGTTACCTTTTCTGGGGGCCATTAATAATACGTTGGTATCTTGAATTGTTTGCCTAGCCGGCCCTCAATATTATTATTTTGCCGCCTTTTAAGGAAAAAGTTTAACTTTTTTATCTTTAATTAATGGGGATGGCTTTTGTTTCATTAAATTGGTATGCCCTTTGCTAAACTGTTTTAGCTACGCCATGTTGTGGACGCTTTGCAACACTTTTAATAAGTTGACAGGTGTTCTCTTCGCCATATAATTAGGCATAATTATTTATCAATTATCTATAAATTTGGTCTGAAAATGGCAAGTAACCGAGTCAAAGAAATTCGTGAGGCGAAACTGATTAGCAAGACGGAACTTGCTAGAAAAGCAGGTATCTCGCCAATTACCGTAGATAGAATTGAAAAGGGAGCCCCATGCCGGTTAGAGACCAAGCGTAAGATCATTTTCGCCCTTGGTTTCTCTGTCGCTGAAAGGGATAAGGTTTTTCCAGGAGATGCAGATTGACTGGTATACCCCTTGCTAGTGGATTGCATTGTCAACCTCCTTGCTTTTAACTTTGCTTATTCTAGGACAGGGATCATAGATGCTATTCAAAGGTAAAAAAGATGTGGTGGGGATCGATATTGGATCTAGTTCCATAAAGCTGGTTGAGCTTAAGGAATCCAAAGGCGGCTATCAATTGGTAAATCTTGCTATGGCTCCTTTGCCAGCGGAAGCGATAGTTGACAATGCGATTATGGATTCAACGGCTGTTTCGGATGCGATTCGAAACCTGGTTGAAAGCCATAAGATCAAGACAAAAAATGTCTCCACGTCAATTTCTGGGCATTCAGTGATAATCAGAAAAATTTTATTGCCTGCTATGACTGAAGAAGAGATGGAGACGTCAATCCAGTGGGAAGCTGAACAGTATATTCCTTTCGAAATTTCCGAAGTTAACATCGACTTTCAGATGCTTGAAGCCGACGTCAAAGATCCTTCCCAAACGAATGTCATTCTTGTCGCAGCAAAGAAAGATTTCGTGAATGACTATGTCAATGTCTTTAAGGAATGTGGTTTAAATCCTGTTGTTATGGATGTTGATTGCTTCGCTTTGGAAAACGCTTGCGAAATCAACTACGGGTTCGAACCAGAGGAGGTTGTCGCCCTTATTAACATGGGGGCCAGTGCTATCAATGTCAATATCCTGAAAGAGGGTGTTTCTGTGTTTACCCGGGATATTCAAGTTGGTGGAAATATGTTTAACGAAGAAATTCAAAAAAGATTGAGCCTTAGTCATGATGAGGCCGAGCGCGTTAAACTCGGTGACATTCCTGAAGAGGTTGATCATGACGCTGTTCAAGAAGTTTTACGGGATGCTACAGAGAGTATCTGCCAAGAAGTTCAAAGGTCATTGGATTTCTTCTCGGCGACCTCCTCAGACGAAAAAGTTAATAAAGCTTATATTACCGGTGGAGTTTCCAAAACAAGCGGCATTCTTGAGATCCTTCAAGAACGCTTAGGACTTCCTGTTCAGGTTTTAGATCCATTTCAGGCAATTTTTGTTGATGAAAAAAACTTCGACTCTGAATATGTGCGTGAAGTCGGGCCATTCTTCTCCGTTGCGGTGGGGTTGGCATTGAGGAAGGTGGGGGATAAATGATTCGTATAAACCTTTTACCTGTCCGTGTCAGTCAAAAACAGGAGAAACTTCGCGGCCAAATGATTATAGCCGGGGGAAGTCTTTTGTTGGTTCTATTGGCTTGTGGTGCTGTATATGCCACTTTGCTGATGAATATTTCTGCTGAAAAAGAGTCCATTGCAAAAAAAGAAGCGGAAATCCAACGTTTGAAAAAAGTCCTCGGTGAAGTAACCCATTTTAAGACCCTTCAGGACGAACTACGCGGCAAGCTTGACGTTCTTGATCAGTTGAAAAAAGGCAAGACGGGGCCAGTTCATCTTATTGATGACCTTAGTGCAAAAATTCCTAATAAAGTTTGGTTGACATCGTTTAAAGAATCAAAAGGTTCAATTAATATGACTGGTGTCGGCTTGAACGAGGAAAGTGTCGTTCGATTTTTGCAGGAGCTAGAAAAATCCAGCTATTATCAGAACGTTGAACTCGGTGTCGTTGAACAGACAATGCAAGATGATTTGAAATTGCATAAGTTCAGTTTGTCTTGTAAGGCTGAAGTCTCTGCTAAATAAAAGCTTTTTTCAAAAAGGATGCTGACTTACCATGAATCCTCGCCTTGAGAAAGTATTGAGCCTGCCACGCTATCAAAGAGTTTTGATGTTGTGCGGGGTGTTGGTATTGATTGTAGTCGGATTCCTCTATCTAATGTATTTACCTGAACAAGAGGAACTCTCGAAGTTTCAGAAAAAAAATCAAACACTTGAGGCAAAACTACGCGAAGATCAACGAATTGCTAACAATTTACCCAAGTTCAAAGCTGAATACGAAAAAATGAAACTTCAATTGGATGAAGCGTTGAAGGAACTTCCAAATGAGAAGGAGATTCCGACTTTGCTCTCCAGTATTGCTTCTTTGGCCAAGGATAATGGCCTTGACGTTTTGCGGTTCAAACCTGGAAAGGAAACCACAAAAGGGTTTTATGCTGAAGTTCCCGTCGAGTTAAAACTGACCGGGTCATATCACCAAGTCGGGAAATTTTTTTATGATGTCGGAAATTTGTCACGAATTGTCAATATTGGCAATGTCACACTATCCCCGAAAGGAAGTGATGACGGAATGAAGTTGAACGTTGACTGTCTTGCGACAACCTTCCGTTTTGTTGATCAACCTGTTACCCAGGTGAATAACAAAAAGAAAGGGGGTAAGCGCTAATGCGTCGTTGCAAAAAGTTTTTCACTGTTACCATCTTGATTTTATTTGCTCTTACCCTTCACGGTTGTGGCGATGAGCCGGATACGACTAAACCTGAAGTTAAAAAAGCCCAAAAGGTACAGGCTTCTGCGCCTAAGCCTGCTCCAACTCTTGTTGAAGATGTTAAGCCTGCTGAAGATACCTTTGTTTACAATGCAGAGGGCCGCCGTGATCCTTTTGAAGTCCTAGTGAAAATTAAAAAATCTTTGGCTCAGGCAGAGATTCCTTTAACACCCCTTCAAAAATTTGATGTCGGGCAATTAAAGCTCGTCGGTTTGATCATTGGTAAAGGTGAGCCTACCGCTATGGTAAAAGCTCCTGATGGAAAGGCTTACATTTTAAGGCGCGGTGTGAAGGTTGGAAAAAATAGCGGCAAAGTGACTGAAATTAACTCCAATGGGGTTGTTGTTGAAGAAAAGTATATCGACTTTTCCGGTGCTGCCCGACAAAATTTGCGGGAAATCCAACTTCCTAAACGGGAAGGAGTTTAATACGATGCGGGGTATGAAGATGAAAAAACTCGGTCTGTGGTCCGTAAACATGGTTGGGTTGTTACTTGGGGCCATGATTTTTCTTGGCGCTCCTGTTGGGGCAGAGGAGACAGCCAATAAACTTCTTGGGATAAGCGTTGATAATCTTGGTGCATCGCCTGTCCTGATCCTGCAGACGGAATTCCCCGTTGATTATCGTTATACTGTCTATGATGAAAAAGATCCTTTGCGGGTCGTTATCGATTTCCCGGAAATGGATGTTACTGCTGTCGGCAAAAAAATTCCTATAGGACAAAGCCCTGTGACAGAGGCACATGTGTCGGGTCTTAATTTGCCATCAGGACGCCTTGGTAGGGTCGAACTGATTCTCGAAAAATCTGCAGGGTATGATGTCTTCTTTTCTGGCAATGAGTTTCGAGTTGCCTTTGTCGAACCAGAAGAGACCGTGCAAAGTGAGCAAGTATCCCCCTTGCAACTTACCTCTTCTCCAATGTCTTCAGTCGTCTCTAATGCTGCAGGCAAGATTACCGACGTCAAAATTATCTCCGGCCAGGCCGAATTGCAAGCTGACGGTTCTCTTGGAAAAGTTCGTTCATTTGAATTAACAGGGCCTTCCCGGCTGGTTGTTGATGTGTTTGGCATGCAACCAGCTTTTAAAGATTTCTCTTACCGTATTAATGATGGTTTTGATCGACTTCGTGTCGGTCCTTATAAAGATAAAACTCGTTTCGTTTTTGACGCAGCCAGTGGCAACTTGCCGTCCTATAAAGTTAATACTCTTGCGGATAAAGTCGTCGTGTCCTGGAATCAGGGCGCTGCCAAGCTAAATGCTTCCGCAGTGGCCGGCCAAACTGCGGCCGTGGAAAGTGTTGACTTTGATGTTGAAAATGGCCGTTCTGTTTTTACGGTCTTCTTCTCTGGCCCCGTGCAGATGCTTCCCGAGGAAAAGGACGGTAATATTATACGGTTCGGTGTAAAAGATGGTTCGATCAGTCGGGCATTACGCAGGGTTGTCGATACCTCGGCATTCCCTTCCTCTGTTCGTATGATCACCCCTTACACGGTTCAGAATGGTGCCGCCCAAGAAATTCGTTTCGCTGCAGAAATGAAAGGAATTGTTCCTTATTCTGTTAATTTGGACGGGAACAAGCTTAGCTTTATTGCGGAAAATGGCCCTTATACAGAAATTACACCTGTCCTGCCGTTGATTAAAGAAGTGACAGCTGCTGATCTTACACCATTGTCTCCTGCAGTAACTCAGAGCTATAACGCAGCACCGTCTCCCACCAAGTATCCTTCGCCCATTAGTAATTTATCGTCAGGTAATTCGGCCGGCCGAGTTTATACCGGAGAACGGATTACCTTGGTGTTTGATGATGCGGATGTTCGTAATCTGCTGCAGTTGATTGCCGAAGTGAGTCAATTAAATATTATTGCCAGTGACGATGTAAAAGGGACCCTGACTTTGAGGCTTATTGATGTTCCTTGGGACCAAGCCCTTGACCTGATGATGGAAATCAAAGGGCTTGGCATGTTGCAGGATGGGAACGTCGTCCGAGTTCTGCCGAAAGAAAAAATCCGCGCTATGCGTGAAGCTGAACTAAGCGCGTCTCGAGCCCAGGAAAAACTTGAAGATCTCGTAACTGAAGTCGTCAGCATCAGCTATACCGATTTGAAAAATGTCTCCGGCCCGGCGCGCGAACTTCTTTCCGAACGTGGGAAAATCACTGAAGACGCTCGAAATAAACAACTTATCGTTCGCGATATCGCTTCTGCTGTTACTGAAATCAAAAATCTGGCTGCTATCCTTGACACCCCGGAACGCCAGGTAATGATTGAGGCGCGGATTGTCGAAGCTGATTCGAGTTTCAGTCGGGACCTTGGTGTCAAATGGGGGCTCTCCTATACCAATGATAATGGTGGGCCGTGGAACGCCAGTACGGGTGCTATCGACCTCGGTGGCAGCTTCCTCCTGGGTACCTCCGCTCCTGGTTCTGTCTCCTCCAGTGCCGGGATGGGATCAAGCATCACCTTCGGTACGGTTGGGGTTGATAGTACCATTTTGGACCTGAGAATATCTGCTTTGGAAACTGCCGGGCATGGAAAGATTGTTTCCACCCCGCGGGTGTCCACCCTCAACGGTGAAGAAGCTACTATCAGTCAGGGGACGACTATTCCTTATCAGTCAACTGATGACAGTGGCGCAGCTAAGACAGAATTTGTCGATGCCAACCTTGAATTGAAAGTAACACCAGTCATCAATCCGGATAACAGTATTATTCTTCAGGTTGAGGCTACAAATAGTTCGCCTGGCATCAATTTGCAAACTGCATCAGGTGGAGAGGCTCCACAGATCGATACCAAAGAAGCGAAAACCAAAATGTTGATTCATGATGGGGAGACTACAGTCATCGGTGGGATCTTTGTCGAGAACGAAGATTTCAGCGAGGCAGGAGTTCCTTTCCTGATGAATATACCGTTGCTTGGGAATTTGTTTAAGTCGACATCCAAAACGAGTCAACGTTCCGAATTGCTGATTTTCATAACACCGCATATCATTCAGTAGTATTGAGTTAGTCAAAAATAGATTTGGTGGTTTGGAAAAGGGCAGGCTAAATCCTGCCCTTTTCCTTATTGGAGAATAGGTATTATTAAATTTCCTTTGGGGCCGTTTTTTGATAATGTCAACGACTCAAACCCAATTGGAAAAATTGCAATGTTGAATGGAACAAAAATACAAAATCTGGTTTTGATCGGGTTTATGGGGGCTGGGAAAACCACTGTTGCAGCCGAATTAAGTTTCCTTACCGGCTGGCAAACCTATGACCTCGACGCTATTATTGTGCAAGAACAAGGACGGCCGATTTCTGACATATTTCAGAACGAAGGTGAGTCCTTTTTTAGAAACATCGAGACTGAAACTTTAAGCCGTCATTCAGAATTAATAAAGTGTGTCATTTCCACGGGGGGGGGCATAGTTGGCCGGCCTGAAAATTGGAGCTTGATGCGGCAACTTGGGCCGGTCGTTTATCTCCGCGCTCAATGGGATACGCTGTGGGAAAGGATTTCAGACTGTAATGAGCGGCCTCTTGTTAAGCAGGCCGATAATGGTGCGACTACACGCGCATTGTGGGAACGTCGGCTCCCACTCTATGAGCAGGCTGACATTATCATTGATACTGATTTTTTAAGCCCTTTTGAAGTGGCTCAAAATATTCTCGAACAAGGTCATATCCCATGGAAAACAAAGAACTCCTGACCGTTGGACTCGGTGACCGAAGTTACCCTATCTTCATTGGGGAGAACACCCTTCATGATTTGGGGCCCAATATAAAAAGGATTCGTTTCCCCAAACGTATTGGACTTGTCAGTAATACTACTGTCTTTCCACTTTATGGCGAAAAATTAGTGGGGCAACTGGAGGACGAGGGATTTGTTGTCACCCCAATTTTATTGCCGGATGGTGAAGCGTACAAAAATTTAAAATCGCTGGAATCCATTTATGACGCCTTGATCGAAAATCGTTTTGATCGGCACAGTGGCCTGATTGCCTTAGGGGGCGGTGTCATTGGCGACATCACGGGTTTTGCTGCAGCTACCTTTTTGCGGGGAGTGCCGTTTGTTCAGGTTCCTACCACTTTGCTTTCCCAGGTGGATAGTTCTGTCGGTGGGAAAACGGCAGTGAATCATCCGCTTGGCAAAAACCTGATCGGAGCTTTTTACCAACCAAAACTTGTTTTGATAGATGTCACCACTTTACGTACCCTTTCGGAGGACGAATTTAAGGCCGGCATTGCGGAAATCATTAAATATGGGATTATTCGTGACCGTGATTTCTTCTTTTGGTTGCAGCAGAAAAGAGGAGCTCTCCTCGATCAAAATAGTGCCATTTTGATCGAAACTGTTAAGAAATCTTGCCAAATTAAAGCCAATATTGTAGAAAATGACGAAAAAGAAGCCAATTTGAGGGCAATTCTCAACTTTGGGCACACATTCGGACATGCGGTTGAGTCATTAACCAAGTATACTCAATATCGGCACGGAGAAGCTGTTGCCATTGGGATGTGTTTCGGTGCTGCGCTCTCTATGGACTTTGGTTTATGCACAGCCAGTGAGTTTAGCTCTATCCGGCAACTTATAGTTGACTTCGGTCTTCCGACCAAAGCCCCGGAATTTCCTGCTGAGAATTATCTTGAGGCAATGTCTCATGACAAAAAAATTCATGACGGGACATTGCGTTTTATTCTGAATGAGGGGATTGGTGATTGTCAGATTCGAGACGTCGATACTTCTTCTGAGCGTTTTGTTTCTCGGTTGAAGCAATTCCTTGATATGGAAACCTAAATGATGACTGATGCCGAAACACCAGCGTCTTTGCTGCAACAAATCGCTCGTTATACGGAAATGATCTCCCGTGATCCTTCCTCCTCTGTGTTTGTTCAGTTGGCTGAGGCTTATCGTCGGATGGATATGCTGGATGATGCTTTGCAAACCGTTGAGAAGGGGCTTTTGAAAAATCAATCCGTTGCTCCTGGTTGGGTCGCGAAGGGGCGTATTCACGTACAGTTGGGAGATCGGGAAAAAGCGCTAAAGGCTTTTTCTCAAGCCTTAACTATAGATGCTGATCTTTTGCCAGCTTTAACTGGATTGGCGCGGATTCAGGCCCAGTTGAAATCTTACCGGGAGTGCCGCGAAACAGTTCGGCGCATCCTCTCCCTTCGTCCGGATGACCCAATTGCTAAGCAACTCGAGTCAACCCTTCCCAAAGATACAGGCGATGTTGAGCCGGTTGCATCTGAATCTGCCCATGAAAAGAAACAACCTAAAAAAGATGAGCCGTTTTCTACCGGAACCATTGCTGAAATTTATATTCGGCAGGGTTTTCTAAGTCGTGCTCTTAAGGTTTACAGGGACATTTTGGCAGAGAACCCTCAAAACGATGAGATTCGCCAAAAATTGATTGCCCTGAAAAAACGCATCAATGAAGAAGATCAAGCCAATAACCCTGCAGGTGGCGGCCCAATTACGATTCCTGAAGAGATAGCGATTGCACATTTAGCCGCAGATACTGCTGCACCAGAGGTAGCTCAAGCTGTTCCGGATCGTGTACTTGCAGTCTTCGAGCGCTGGTTGGATTTCATTCATAGGAGGAAGCATGTTCAATGATATTTTGCGCACCATCGTCGATGAGTCCGGTGGTGGGGTGGGGGCTGTCCTGATGGGTTATGACGGTATTGCCATCGAGCAATACTTCCGTCCGGACGAGAGGACTGACCTCCAACTAATCGCCGTTGAATATGCCAATGTTTTAAAAGAAATCAAACGTGCCACTGAAATTCTAAATACCGGCTTGATGGAAGAGGTGGCCATTCGCACTGAACGTTTTATTGTCGTGATTCGGATCCTCAATGACGACTATTTTGTCGCTTTAACCCTCAAGGCTAGTGGAAATTTTGGAAAGGCTCGCTATTTATTGACCCGCGAGTCTGCAAAACTTAGAAATGCTCTTATCTAAGGGGGAGGGATGCGCATACTGATTTTGCATGGCCCGAATCTTAACCTCTTGGGGCTGCGGGAACCTGAGGTTTACGGTTATGAAACCTTGGATGACATCAATGAAAAAATCCGTGTCTTGGCATCATCACTAGATGCTGAAACCGAATTTTTTCAAAGCAACCATGAAGGTGCGCTTATCGACAGGATTCACCAGGCAAAAATCGATGGTGTCCAGGGGATTTTGATTAATCCAGGCGGTTTGACCCATACCAGTGTTTCCCTGCGAGACGCCATTTCCGGCGTGGCCATACCGACGGTGGAAGTTCATCTGTCCAACGTTCATGCTCGTGAAACTTTCCGTCATCATTCGTATATTGCGCCAATTGCGGTTGGTCAGATTTGCGGCTTCGGCTCTGAAGGTTATCTATTGGCATTAAAAGGCCTTTTAGCCAAATTAAAAAATTAACAGTTCTTTCCAGAGTATTTTTATGCTAGAAACAAGGCTTTCCCTGGTCAGGAAGGTGGCGGAGACTCTGCAGTTAGATGCCGTCCTGTTCACGGATCTCAAAAATATTCGCTACTTGTGTGGATTCACTGGTACTGATGGGTTGTTGGTTATAGGCCCTGACGAAGCGGTTTTTCTCTGTGATTCTCGTTATACGACCCAGGCCCAAAATCAGGTCTGTGCCGATCGGGTTGAGGAATATAAACTCAAGAGTGACGGGCTTCTTAACGTATTGAAAAACTGGCGTGTGGGGCGGGTTGGATTTGAGGCTGCGACATTGGCCTACGGTGCGGTTCAAGACCTCAAACTGAAATCACCCTCAGGTATCGACTGGATTCCCCTGGAAAAAGAACTCCAACCTCTTCGCAGTTGCAAGACGCCTGAGGAAATTGAATTGATTTGCCAGGCCGAAGCCATTGCTGCGGCTGCATTTGAGGAAATCCTTCCACTGATCCGGCCTGGGGTTGTGGAAAAAGATATTGCGTTAGAATTGGAAATCGCCATGAAGAGGAAGGGAGCGGAAGAGCGTTCCTTTGACTTTATTGTCGCCTCAGGGGAACGTGGCGCATTGCCCCATGGGGTAGCCTCGGAAAAAAAGATTCAGGCCGGGGAATTGGTCACCATTGATTTTGGTGCTCGCTATCGTGGTTACCATTCAGATGAAACCGTTACGGTTGCCGTCGGACAGGTTTCGGCAGAATTGAAAAACATCTTTGACGTCGTGCTGGAAGCTCATGACCTGGCGATCGCCGTTGTCAAACCCGGCATTTCTCTCACTGAAATCGATCGCGTTGCTCGGGACTTTATCCGTTCCCAGGGATTCGGAGAATTTTTTGGGCATGGTCTCGGACATGGGGTCGGCCTCGATATACATGAGTACCCTTCCGTATCGACTCGCTCCGAAGCCATTACCGAGCAGGGGATGGTTTTTAGTATTGAGCCGGGAATTTATATTCCTGGCTTAGGTGGCGTTCGAATTGAAGATGTCGTAGAAGTGACTTCTGGCGGTTGCCGTACCCTCACCACGGTTCCCAAACAATTTCGAGTTCTTCCCGTTTAAAGCACATTGTTCCATCTGATTCCGTCTGTGACGGGCTCATGAATTTGTCAATAATCTCATTTGGGATGAAGCGCGGTTCCTTTTAACCGCAGATCAGAATGACCTTAAAGGAGACATTAAAAATGGATATTAAAGATCTTAAAGCTTTGATAAAAATGGTCACAGATACCGATATTACCGAATTTGAAATGGAAAATTCCGACGAGAAGATTGTTATTCGTCGAGGGAAAGATAAAGAAATCATTCACATGGCTGCCCCTCAGTATGTGGCAGCTGCACCTGCTGTTCCCGCACCGGTTGCTGCTTCCGCCGCAGCTACCCCCGCCGCTCCTGCAGCCGCTCCTGCAGCCTCAGCTAAGAATGAGCGCTATGAAACCATTAATTCTCCCATCGTCGGAACTTTTTATCGGGCACCTGCCCCTGATGCCGATCCTTATGTAGAAGTCGGCACGGTCGTTGAGTTGGGCGGAGTCTTCTGTATTGTTGAAGCCATGAAGCTCATGAATGAGATCGAAGCTGAATTCAAGTGCAAGATCATTGAAATTCTTAAGGAGAATGCTCAGCCTGTCGAATTCGGTGATCCGCTCTTCGTGGTTGAAAGACTTTAATTCCTCGCATCGGAATTTTTACAAGGCTGGCTTTAAGGTGATAGAGTTTTTCTACCAAGGTCGAGCCTTCACCGATTCGTTGACAGGAGACGAGTAACTTATGTTCCATAAAATTCTGATTGCCAACCGGGGCGAGATCGCGTTGCGAATCATTCGTGCCTGCAAGGAACTCGGCATCAAAACAGTTGCCGTACATTCCGACGTAGACAGCGAAGCTCTCCACGTTAAACTGGCCGACGAAAGCATCTGTATTGGTCCTGCCGCCAGCGCCAAAAGTTATCTGAATATGAAGGCGATCATCAGTGCCGCCGAGGTCACCGATGCCGATGCGATCCATCCCGGCTATGGGTTTCTTTCGGAAAATGCTGAGTTCGCGGAAATCTGCGGTAATTGTGGGCTGACCTTTATCGGTCCAACCCCTGAAAACATGCGCCTGATGGGAGATAAAATTCGTGCCCGTCAGACCGTAACCGCAGCTGGCGTGCCGATTTTGCCTGGGACCAAAGAGAGCGTGACCAGTGCCGAAGAGGCAAAAAAAATAGCTGAGAAAATCGGCTATCCCATCATTATCAAAGCTACGGCCGGTGGCGGCGGTCGCGGGATGAAGGTCGTGCATTCCCCGGCTTCCCTGCCCAACGCGTTTGCCGCTGCTCGTTCCGAAGCCCAAGCCGGTTTTGGCAATCCCGATGTATATATCGAGAAATTCTGTGAACGTCCACGCCACGTAGAAATTCAGATTCTGGCTGACAAACACGGCAACGTGATCCATCTCGGGGAACGCGATTGTTCCATTCAGCGTCGTCACCAGAAATTGCTGGAAGAGGCTCCTTGCCCGGTACTCCCGGATAAGGTGCGCAAGAAAATGGGCGACTGCGCTGTTGCTGCAGCTAAGTCTGTCGGTTATACCAGCGTCGGCACCATGGAATTTCTCCTTGACGCCAACAACGATTTCTTCTTCATGGAAATGAACACTCGCGTGCAGGTGGAACACCCTGTCACCGAGATGGTTACCGGCATTGACATCATCAAGGAACAAATTCGCTCTGCCGCCGGTTTCCCGCTTCGCTTCAAGCAATCGGATATCAAGATCAAAGGACACGCTATCGAGTGCCGTATCAATGCCGAGCATCCGTTCAAGTTCACCCCTTCTCCCGGTAAAATCGATGGCTATCATCCCCCTGGAGGGCTTGGCGTTCGGGTTGACAGCGCGGTGTATGATCAATACACCGTCCTACCGCACTACGACTCCATGATTGCCAAACTCATTGTTCATGCCGATACCCGTGAAGAGGCAATCAAGCGCATGGCTCGTGCTCTCGACGAATACATTATCGAAGGGATCAAAACCACGATTCCCTTCCATCAGCGCATCATGATCAACAAAGAATTCATTGAAGGCTTGGTCGACACAGGCTTCCTGGAACGTACTGTGTTTTGATGCTTCATTTGTTTCCCTCCCAGGGGCCGGTTCTGCCGGCCCTTGGTTTTTGAGGCGGGTGATGAGCAAGTCTGTCTGGCGCTTAATTCGTACCAATGACCTTTCGGGCGCCATGAACATGGCTCTGGATGAAGCACTGCTAGAAAGTGTCTCAGCCGGTGATTCCTTGCCCCTCCTGCGTCTTTATGGTTGGGCGCCGCCAGCCGTTTCCCTCGGTTACTTCCAACGTTGCGACAAAGCTGTTAATCTCGTGGCTTGCCAGATGTACGGTTTTGATGTTGTACGTCGCACGACTGGTGGACGCGCTGTGCTGCATGACCAGGAAGTGACCTACGCCGTTATTGCCCCTTATCACAATCAAATTTTCCCCGGTACAGTGATGGAAAATTATCATGTCATCGGCCAGGGGCTCCTTAACGCTGTGCGCAGTCTCGGCATCCCTGCCGAACTTGCCGGAGGTCGCCATAAAGGTCCTTCCGGGGCAGATTCCATTCACAACGTTTGTTTTTTTTCGCCCGCCTATTCCGAACTGGTTTATGGCGGGTGTAAGTTGGCCGGAAGTGCCCAGCGCCGGGTTGGCCATACTTTTCTGCAGCATGGCTCCATTCCTCTCTACGTTGACCCGTGCGTCCTTTTTCACGTCCTGACCACCAGTGACAATCTTGATATGCAGCAGGGAGGAGCGTTGCTTGCCAGTCGTGTCGGTTGGCTGAATCGCTGGACAGCCAAGCCTTTCTCCAAGCTCGAAGTGGAGGACTCTATCATCCATTATTTGGGGGAATCATTGTCTGTCAGTTGGCAGTTTTCCGAACCAACAGCCCAGGAATGGACCAGAGCCGAAGAGTTGTGTCGGGTCAAATTTTCAAACGTCGATTGGACCTTCCAACGTAACCAGGGGTAAATATCGATTTTTACATGCGCGGCTTTCGTTTCTCTTTGGTAAACTGCCTTGTGTTGTAATGATCCCTGGTGTAAATTAAAACGTCCTTTCTCTCTGTTTAACCTCGTAGAGACCGCCATGGTAAAAATACGCACCGGATTGCTTTGCCTCGCTGGATTCATGTGGGTTGGAGTCACGTTTGCCACAGCCGAACCCTTGAACCTCAAGCTCGCTGAGCGGATCGCCCTGGAAAATAATCTGCAGCTCAAGGCCCAGTCCTACCAGACCCTTGCCAGCGAG
>ENA-ORXD01000270-ORXD01000270.1-sediment-metagenome-genome-assembly--contig:-NODE-270-length-76343-cov-4.901660_pt1 | contig 76343 bp, 78 predicted proteins | sample MGYA00237862_ERZ511471 | MGnify/ENA metagenome assembly ERZ511471
AAGGTACGTGATTGTCAAATTACCTTCAGGCGAAACCCGTATGGTTCTTACTGCTTGCCGTGCAACGGTAGGTACAGTTGGGAACACCGATCATGCGCTTGAAAGATCAGGTAAAGCCGGTCGAAGCCGCTGGCTTGGTCGTCGTCCACGAGTACGTGGTGTAGCTATGAACCCAGTCGATCACCCTATGGGTGGTGGAGAAGGACGCTCTTCGGGTGGACACCCAAGATCGCGTAAAGGCGTTCTGGCTAAGGGTTATAAAACCCGCGCTAAGAAGAAGGCTTCGAATAAGTACATTGTTGAACGTAGGAAAAAGTAATCATCGATTATGAGCCGTTCGCTTAAAAAAGGCCCTTTTATCGACTTTAAATTGGAAAGAAAAGTTCTCGCTATGAATGAAAGCGGGAAGAAGTCGGTAATCAAAACGTGGGCCAGACATTCCATGATTTCACCTGATTTTGTAGGCCATACCATCGCTGTTCACAACGGAAACAAGTTTATCCCTGTTTATGTAACTGAGAACATGGTTGGTCACAAATTGGGAGAATTTGCACCTACACGTACCTTCCGGGGTCATGGTGGAAACAAAAAAAGATAAGCCATACCCACGGTAATGTTAAAAAGTAGTAAAAAGTACTAACGATGGGTTCTAGAAAAAGAAAGAGCGCTGAATTGCTCAAAGAAGCAAAAAAACAACAATATCAGGCCGTTCTGCGTAATTGTCCCACTTCGCCGCGTAAAATGCGCCTTGTCGCCGATATGATTCGCGGCATGGAGGTGAATCATGCTCTGGACGTCCTGAAGTTCTCGTCAAAGGATGCTTCTCGCCCGGTTGAAAAGCTTTTGCTTTCAGCTATCGCGAACTGGCAATCTAAAAACGAAGGCGTAAGGATCGAAGAAAGTAATCTTTACGTGGCAGAGGTGTTCGTTGATTCGGCACGTATTCTGAAACGTTTGCGCCCGGCGCCCCAGGGTCGTGCACACCGTATCCGGAAACGTTCGAACCATGTAACCATTCGCCTGGCCAGTAAGAATGTTGTTGAAGAAATTACTAAATAATAATACATGGGACAAAAAGTAAATCCGATATCTAATAGGCTTGGAATCATCAAAGGATGGGATTCCAACTGGTTCGGAGGTGATAATTATGGTGACAAACTGGTCGAAGACCACAAACTGCGGGAATATCTTTCAGCACGTTTGGCTAAAGCAAGCATTTCGAAGATCATCATCGAGCGCACGCTGAAGCTCATCACTATCACAATCCATACCTCAAGGCCCGGTATTATTATTGGTAAAGGTGGTCAGGAAGTCGACAAATTGAAAGAGGAGTTGAAGAAGATCACCAAGAAAGAAGTTCAGATCAACATCTTCGAGATTAAACGTCCTGAACTCGACGCTCGCATCGTCGCTAATAATATCGCACGCCAGGTAGAAGGCAAAATTGCCTACCGCCGCGCCGTTAAAATGTCGATTGCTTCCGCTATGCGAATGGGAGCAGAAGGTATTAAAGTGCAGGTTTCCGGTCGTTTGAACGGTGCTGAAATGGCTCGTTCAGAAATGTATAAAGATGGCCGTACACCGTTGCATACCCTTCGTGCCGACATTGACTACGCCCTTGGAGAAGCTTTAACCAAAACCGGTTTAATCGGTGTAAAGGTTTGGATCTGCAAAGGAGAAGTCTATGGCAAACGCGACTTGTCGCCGAACGTAGGTCAGCAAAAAGGACCTGCCCGTGCTGGAAAACAAGGCGTTGGCGGTGCCAAGAAGCGTAGGAAATAATTAAGTCTGTTAACCATCGAGAAAGTTAAAAAAGATGTTACAGCCAAAAAAAGTTAAGTTCAGAAGAGTACAAAAGGGAAAAATGAAGGGGAATGCCCAACGTGGCAATCAGCTCTCATTTGGCACCTTTGGTATTAAATCCCTGGAAACAGCATGGATTACCGGCCGCCAGATAGAGGCAGCCAGGGTTGCGGTTACCCGCCACATGCAGCGTCAGGGACAGATTTGGATCCGAATATTTCCAGATAAACCTATTACCAAGAAGCCTGCAGAGGTACGTATGGGTAAAGGTAAAGGAGCTCCTGAAGCATTTGTCGCACCCGTTACTCCAGGAAGAATCCTGATTGAAGTTGACGGCGTTCCGTTCGATCTCGCGAAGGAAGCATTACGTCTGGCAGCACAAAAGTTGCCGGTAACGACCAAATTTGTTATTCGACGCGATTTTGTAGAATCTTCAATTAATGAGTAATGAAAACTTCTGAGATCAGAGAGTTAACCACAGCGGAAATCGTCGAGAAAATCGATAACGCGAATGAAGAGCTGGTTCGGATGAAATTAAATCATTCGGTAAGCCCGCTTGATAATCCGTTGAAAATTCGCCATACCCGCAGAGATATTGCTCGTTTGCAAACAGAACTGCGGAAACGTCAACTTGAAGAAAAATAATTTAGACAATGGAAACAAGAAATCTTCGGAAAGAGCGTATCGGCGTTGTCGTTAGCAATAAGATGGATAAAACCATTGTCGTTGCAGAAAAGCGTAAGGTTAAACATCCTATTTACGGGAAGTTTGTGAATAAAACCAGCAAATTTTATGCACACGACGAAGCTAATACCTGCAACATTGGCGATACCGTAAAAATTATGGAAACCCGTCCACTGTCGAAAAACAAGGGATGGAGACTAGTTGAAATTATTGAAAGAGCTAAGTAACCATGATACAGCAAGAAACTCGTTGTACAGTTGCCGATAACAGTGGAGCAAAGGAAGCTTTGGTCATTCGTGTTTTAGGCGGTACCCGCAAACGTTATGCCTCTTTGGGTGACAAAGTGGTGGTAACGGTCAAAAACGCTCTTCCAGGCAGCGACCTGAAAAAAGGAACTGTTTCGAAGGCTGTTGTTGTTCGTACGCGGAAGGAAGTGCGCCGTCAGGATGGTTCATACATTCGCTTCGACGACAATGCAGTGGTATTACTCAATGCAGCCGGCGAAATGCGTGGAACCCGTATTTTCGGTCCCGTCGCCCGTGAACTGCGTGACAGCCACATGAAAATTGTCTCTTTGGCACCTGAAGTACTTTAAAAAGATTCAGAACAATGCAGAAAAAGTTACATATCAAAAAAGGGGATAGCGTAGTGGTTATATCCGGCAACTCAAAAGGGCAGCAAGGAAAGGTGCTCGAGGTAATCCGGGAAAAGGACCGCGCCATCGTCGAGGGAGTCAATCTGGTGTCAAAACACACCAAACCCAATGCAGAGAATCCTCAGGGCGGTATTATCAAACAGGAAGCTCCTGTGCACATCTCTAACCTGATGTTGGTAGATCCTGCAAGCGGGAAGCGGACACGCATTGGACGTCGCCTGAACGACAAAGGAAAATTAGTACGTTATTCGAAAAAATCAGGAGAGGAGATTAAGTAATGGATTACGTACCTTCACTCAAGAAGAAGTACCGAGAAGAAATCGCACCTGCGTTGCAGAAGGAATTTGGTTATAGTTCCATCATGCAGGTGCCGAAACTCGAGAAGATCATCATCAACCAAGGTGTTGGTGCCGCTATTGCCGATAAAAAACTCATCGAAATTGCGGTGGAGGAATTATCAGCAATTACCGGTCAGAAAGCCGTAACAACCACTTCGAAGAAAGATATTTCGAACTTCAAGCTGCGTAAGAAAATGCCGATTGGAGTACGTGTAACCCTTCGTCGTGAGCGGATGTACGAATTTCTCGATCGTTTAATTTGTGTAGCCTTACCGCGTATCCGCGATTTCAAAGGCATTAACGACAAATTTGACGGACGCGGAAACTATACCCTCGGCGTAACCGAACAGATTATTTTCCCTGAAATTGTTATCGACAAGGTAACTCGCATGAACGGGTACAATATTACGTTCGTTACTTCGGCTGACACCGATGAAGAGGGATATGCATTGCTTCGTGCATTTGGAATCCCGTTTAAAAACGCTAAAAAGAATTAAAGGATATGGCTAAGGAATCAATGAAAGCACGTGAAGTAAAACGTGCGCAACTCGTTGAAAGATATGCCGAGAAAAGGGCACGCCTGAAAGAGGAAGGTGATTTCATTGCAATGAGCAAACTTCCGCGTAACTCATCACGCGTTCGAATGCACAATCGTTGCAAACTCACTGGTCGTCCAAAAGGATATATGCGTCAGTTCGGCATCTCCAGGATTCAGTTCCGTGAAATGGCTTCGGCCGGCCTGATTCCAGGAGTTAAAAAAGCAAGTTGGTAATCATTTAAATTATTGCAAAGATGACTGATCCGATTGCAGATTATCTGACTCGACTTAGGAATGCCCTTAAGGCAAAACATAAAGTAGTAGAGATCCCTGCATCAAACCTCAAAATCGAAATGACCAAAATCCTGAAGGAAAAAGGGTACATTTTGAATTACAAAATTGATGAAGAGAAAAACTACCAGGGAAGCATTAAAATCGCTCTCAAATACCATCCGGTAGACGGTACGCCCGCCATCAAAACGCTGAAGCGTATCTCCAAACCCGGACTTCGCCGTTATTGTGACACCGATTCAATTCCGCGTGTACTTAACGGACTTGGGGTTGCCATTATTTCTACATCGAAAGGGGTAATCACCGATAAGGAAGCCAAGGATCTGAATGTTGGTGGAGAGGTTTTGTGCTACGTTTATTAATTAAGGAGGAATTACAATGTCAAGGATAGGAAAACTGCCCATTGAAGTCCCTGCCGGAGTGACCGTAAACGTAAGCGACGAAAATATCGTTACCGTAAAAGGTCCCCAGGGAGAACTCTCCCAAAAAGTTGATCCTGAAATCGAAATTGCTCTTGAAGAAGGAGTTGTTTTGGTGAAAAGGCCAACTGAACAGAAGCGCCATAAAGCTATGCACGGTTTGTACCGTTCATTGATCAATAACATGGTTGAAGGCGTTTCAAAGGGTTATGAAATTAAATTGGAATTGGTTGGTGTTGGTTACCGTGCCGAGAATAACGGACAGGTTCTTGACCTGGTTCTGGGATATTCTCACCATACCTACATTCAGCTTCCTGCTGAAGTGAAAGTAGAAGCCGTGACAGACAAACGAAGCAATCCAATCGTAACACTTAAAAGTGCTGACAAACAGCTCATCGGCCAGGTTGCTGCTAAAATTCGTTCCTTCCGTATGCCGGAACCTTACAAAGGAAAAGGTATCAAGTTTGTTGGAGAGCAGCTGCGTCGTAAAGCTGGTAAATCGGCGAATGTTAAATAATTTTGACTTTTGAGTTATGGCTCTTACAAAGCAAGAAAGAAGAGATAGAATTCGTAAAAGAATCAGGACTAAAATATCTGGTTCTGCCGAGGCTCCTCGCATGAGTGTTTATCGCAGCAACAAGCAGATTTACGTGCAGCTGATCGATGATGTAGCGGGTAATACCTTGGTCGCCGTATCTTCACTGAATAAAGAAATCGCCTCTGAAAAGGGTACGAAAATCGAGATTGCCGCTAAAGTTGGCAAACTTGCTGCTGAGAGGGCAGTTGCTGCCGGCATCAGTACCGTAAGATTTGACAGAGGAGGATATTTGTATCACGGACGTGTTAAAGCAGTTGCAGAAGCTGCTCGCGAAGGAGGTCTTAAATTCTAAGTATTATGGCTAAGAACATTAAAAAAGTAAAAACCAGCGATCTCGACCTTAAGGACCGGTTAGTAGCAATTAACCGCGTTACCAAAGTCACCAAGGGTGGTAGAACATTCAGCTTTTCAGCTATCGTCGTTGTTGGCAACGAAGACGGAATTGTAGGCTGGGGTCTTGGTAAAGCCAGTGAAGTAACCACCGCCATCGCGAAAGGTGTTGATGCAGCAAAGAAAAATCTCGTTAAGGTTCCGGTAATTAACGGAACCATTCCACACGAGCAGATCGCCAAGTATGGCGGTGCCAGAGTTTTCCTGAAACCGGCCTCATCGGGTACCGGAGTAAAAGCAGGAGGTGCTATGCGTGCCGTACTGGAGAGTGTTGGAGTACATGATATCCTGGCAAAGTCTAAGGGGTCATCCAATCCGCACAACCTGGTGAAAGCAACTTTCAACGGATTGCTCGAAATGCGTGATGCCTATACAGTTGCTGAACATCGTGGTATTACCCTCGATAAAGTGTTTAACGGTTAAGACACCTAAGAAATGGCAAAAATTCGAATTACACAGGTGAAAAGCGGAATTGGCGCTTCTCAGGTTCAAAAAAGAACCCTTATAGCTCTGGGACTAAAGAAACTGAACCAGACTATTGAGCATGAGGCTACCCCGCAGATTCAGGGAATGGTTAACAAACTGAAGCACCTTGTTAAGGTTGAAGAAGTTTAACGACAAAAATCATTTTTTCAGATATGGAATTGCATAACTTACAGCCTGCAGAAGGTTCCACCAAAAGAGAAAAAAGGATTGGCAGAGGCCAGGGATCAGGCCATGGCGGCACATCGACCCGTGGACATAAAGGTGCCAAATCCCGTTCCGGTTACAAACAAAAAATCGGATTCCAGGGTGGACAGATGCCTTTGCAGCGCCTCGTGCCTAAGTTCGGTTTCAAGAATGTAAACCGGGTTGAATACAAAGCTATCAACCTGGGCGTTTTGCAGAAACTTGCCGAAGATAAGGGCCTGGAAGCAATCGACGTTGACACACTCATCGCCGCTGGATTTATTTCCAAAAATGACAAGGTGAAAATTCTTGGCAACGGTGAACTGAGTAAAAAACTCAGCGTAAAAGCCCATGCTTTCTCAAAGAGCGCTAAAGAGGCAATCGAAAAATTAGAAGGAACTACTGAAATACTCTGAACCTAATGAAAAAGTTATTCGAGACCCTTAAGAACATCTACAAGATTGAGGATCTAAGATCCCGGTTGACCGTTACCTTTCTCTTTCTGATAGTATACCGACTCGGTTCATTCATCTCGCTACCGGGTATCGATCCGGCGCAGTTGGGTGCCTTGAAAGCACAAACATCAGAAGGACTTCTCGGACTGTTGAACATGTTTTCGGGAGGGGCGTTTTCGCACGCATCGGTATTTGCACTGGGAATTATGCCTTACATTAGTGCTTCAATCGTGATTCAGCTTTTGGGTATCGCAGTTCCTTATTTTCAGAAGTTGCAGAAAGAAGGAGAATCCGGACGTACAAAAATCAATCAGATTACCCGCTATTTAACAGTGGGTATTCTGTTGTTTCAGGCTCCGGCTTACCTAACGAACTTGCACTACCAGCTTCCCGAAACGGCTTTTGCTATTAAGGGAGCTTCATTTACCATTGCCTCTACGGTGATTCTGACTGCTGGCTCCATGTTTATCATGTGGCTTGGTGAACGAATTACTGACAAGGGAATTGGTAATGGTATTTCGCTCATTATCATGATTGGTATTATTGCCCGTCTACCTTTTGCTCTCTTCGCCGAGTTTATTAACAGGTTGGAAGAGCAGGGAGGAGGACTGGTAGCGTTTCTGGTCGAATTTGTAGTTCTGTTCCTGGTATTTATGGTGACTATCCTGCTCGTTCAGGGTACCCGGAAAGTGCCGGTACAGTATGCAAAACGAATTGTAGGTAACCGTCAGTACGGCGGTGTTCGTCAGTACATTCCTTTGAAAGTGAATGCGGCTGGTGTAATGCCTATTATTTTCGCCCAGGCTATCATGTTCGTACCGATCAGTATTGCCGGATTTGCCGGTTCAGAAGCAATGAGCGGCTTTGTGTCAGCATTCTCGAATTATACCGGATTCTGGTATAACTTTACCCAATTCATGCTGGTAATTGTATTCACCTATTTCTATACCGCTATTACCATTAATCCCGTCCAAATGGCTGAGGACATGAAGAAGAATGGCGGATTTATTCCTGGGATAAAACCTGGGAAAAGAACGGCTGAGTACCTCGATACCATCATGTCAAGAATTACGCTGCCTGGTTCCATATTTTTGGGACTGGTAACCATTCTGCCTGCATTTGCGATGATGATGGGAGTCAATTCCCAGTTTGCGCATTTCTACGGTGGAACATCATTGCTGATTCTTGTGGGTGTTATTCTGGATACCCTGCAGCAGATTGAGAGTCACCTGCTTATGCGTCACTACGATGGTCTGATGAAATCAGGTCGTATCAAGGGACGTACCGGTGGCGGTCCTTCTGTGATATAAGGCGCCCGGGGATGATTTACTTCAAAACAAATGAAGAAATCGACCTGATTCGCGAAAGCTGCTTACTTGTAAGTCGCACATTAGCTGAAATAGCACTATATATTCGGCCTAGTATCACAACCCTGGAGTTGGACCGGATTGCTGAAACGTTCATTCGAAATAATAACGGAAAGCCAGGTTTTCTTGGATATCAGGGATTTCCCAATACCCTCTGTATTTCTGTCAATAACACAGTTGTACATGGTATACCGTCCGGTGATAAAATCAAGGATGGTGATATTGTTTCCATAGATTGTGGTGTGCTTTTAAACGGTTATTACGGTGATTCATGTTATACCTTTATTGTTGGGGAAGTTCCCGAACGTGAAATCACTTTATGCCGGGCGACTTATCAGTCGCTGGAGGATGCCATAACCGCGGCAGTTGAAGGAAACCGGCTCGGAGATATAGGACATGCTGTCCAGCGTCATGCCGAACTACATCACTTCTCCATTGTAAGAGATTTGGTTGGGCATGGCATTGGGCGGAACCTCCACGAAGAACCTGCTGTTGCCAATTATGGCAAACCAGGGCGTGGAGTTCAGCTCAAACGAGGGATGGTACTGGCAATAGAACCGATGCTGAATATTGGGAGACCTGAGGTAAAAACCGAAGAAGATGGCTGGACCGTTAAAACTGTAGATGGAGAATCATCAGCGCACTTTGAACATACTGTTGTAGTACGGGCAGGGAAAGCTGAAAAACTTTCAACTTTTAACTTTATAGAAGAAGCAATTAAACAAAACAATTCTTTATGGCAAAACAGCCTTCTATAGAACAAGATGGAACCATTATCGAAGCATTATCAAATGCTATGTTTAGGGTAGAATTGCAAAATGGTCATGTGATTACAGCTCATATTTCGGGCAAGATGCGCATGCACTATATCAAGATTTTACCGGGTGACAAAGTAAAAGTTGAGATGTCTCCATACGACCTTACTAAAGGAAGGATCACTTTCAGATATAAAAATTAAAGCGCAGAGAAATGAAAGTAAGAGTATCTATCAAAAAACGTAGTGCCGATTGCAAAATCGTTCGGCGGAAAGGTCGTCTCTACGTTATTAACAAAAAAAACCCGAAGTTCAAGCAACGTCAGGGATAATGTATTAATTTTGTAAGGATTTTTTAATTCGTTAATAATATGGCTCGTATAGTTGGTGTAGATATACCTAACAATAAAAGGGGTGAAATTGCCCTGACCTATATCTTTGGTATCGGTCGCAGCCGCTCACAGCATATTCTCGAGCAGGCTGGAGTAGATAAAGATGTCAAGGTAAAGGACTGGGACGATAGCCAGTTCGCTGCTATTCGCAAAGTGATCAATGAAAATTTCAAAGTTGAAGGTGAACTGCGCTCCGAATATCAGCTGAACATTAAGCGACTGATGGATATTGGTTGCTATCGGGGAATTCGTCACCGTATTGGCCTTCCGGTACGCGGTCAGAGCACCAAAAATAACGCCAGAACCCGTAAAGGAAAAAGGAAAACGGTTGCTAACAAGAAGAAAGCTACTAAATAATTTTAAGTAGATATGGCAAAGAAGTCTGGAAGTTCGAAAAAAAGAGTAGTAAATGTAGAGGCTGTTGGTCAGGCTCACGTACACTCTTCTTTCAATAACATCATCATTTCGATGACCAATAATAACGGAGAGGTTATCAGCTGGTCATCGGCTGGAAAAAAAGGATTCCGCGGATCAAAGAAAAATACACCCTATGCAGCACAAACTGCATCGGAAGAGTGCGCAAAAACTGCTTACGATCTTGGATTACGGAAGGTGAAAGTATACGTTAAAGGCCCGGGTAACGGACGCGAATCGGCCATTCGTGCCATTTCGAACGTTGGTATCCAGGTGACCGAAATTGTTGACGTTACTCCGCTGCCACACAATGGTTGCCGGCCTCCGAAACGTCGTCGTGTCTAATTTTTGTTGATTTAAAAGAAGAAAATAATGGCAAGATATAGAGGACCACAAACTAAGATCGCAAGAAAATTTGGTGAACCCATTTTCGGGCCCGATAAAGCATTTGAGCACAAGAATTACCCTCCGGGAATGCATGGTAATAACCGTCGCCGCCGGAAGGTTTCCGAATACGGAACCCAGCTTAAAGAAAAACAAAAAGTAAAGTATACTTACGGAGTCCTTGAAAGACAGTTCCGCAACCTTTTTGAAAAGGCAGCGTCTCATAAAGGAGTTACCGGTACGGTATTACTTCAGCTTCTCGAAAGTCGTCTCGATAATGTCGTATTCCGTTTGGGAATTGCGCCTACCCGTGCTGCTGCACGTCAGTTGGTTGGACACAAACACATTGTGGTAAACAACCAGGTAGTGAATATTCCTTCGTACAGTGTACGTCCGGGAGATGTTATTGGTGTACGCGAAAAATCGAAATCGCTTGAAGTAGTAACCAATTCATTGTCTTCGCAACGTCATAACAAATATCCCTGGATTGAATGGGATGGGGAAGCTAAGACGGGTAAGTTCCTGAATGTTCCGGAACGGGAAGAAATTCCTGAGAATATCAAGGAGCAGCTTATCGTAGAGTTGTATTCGAAATAAAAATTAATTTAAGGTTTATGGCAATTTTAGCTTTCCAGAAGCCTGATAAAGTGATAATGGTTGAATCCGATGACAAATTCGGCAAGTTCGAATTTCGTCCGTTGGAGCCTGGCTATGGAATTACCATCGGCAATGCATTGCGGAGGATTCTGTTATCATCTTTGGAAGGATACGCTATTACCACAATCAAAATCGAAGGGGTAGAACACGAATTTTCTACCATTCCCGGAGTCATCGAAGATGTAACGGAGATGATTCTGAACCTGAAGCAAATTCGGTTCAAGCGGGAAGTAGAAGACTTCGAAACGGAAAAGGTAACTGTTACCCTTTTCGGCCAGGAGCAGTTCAAGGCTGGTGATATCAACAACTTTATCACCGGATTCCGCGTACTGAATCCCGAACTGGTTATTTGCAATATGGAGCCCGAAGTGAAGCTTCAGATTGAACTGACCATTGAGAAGGGACGCGGATATGTTCCGAGTGTCGAGAACAAACCCGTTGAAGAAGAATTCGGTGTTATTCCTATCGATTCCATCTTTACACCCATCAAGAACGTGAAATACGCGGTTGAAAACTACCGTGTAGAGCAGAAGACCGACTACGAGAAGTTAGTTCTTGAAATCAAAACCGATGGATCAATTCATCCCAAAGATGCTCTGAAGGAAGCTGCTAAAATTCTGATTTACCATTTCATGCTTTTCTCCGATGAGAAAATTACACTTGACTCGGACGAGAAATTTGCGAATGAAGAATTCGATGAAGAAGTACTTCACATGCGTCAGCTCCTGAAGACCAAACTCGTCGACCTGGACCTGTCGGTACGTGCACTCAATTGTTTGAAGGCCGCCGACGTGGACACGCTGGGAGACTTGGTTCAGTACAACCGAAACGATCTGCTCAAATTCCGCAACTTTGGGAAAAAGTCGCTTACCGAGCTTGATGATCTGCTTGTTGGTATGAGCCTGAACTTCGGGATGGACATCAGTAAGTATAAATTAGACAAGGAATAATAAACAATGAGACATAATAAAGGATTCAATCATTTAGGCAGGACCAGTTCTCACCGGGGAGCGATGTTGTCTAACATGGCCAACTCCCTGATCCTGCACAAACGAATCAGTACTACTGTTGCAAAAGCTAAGTCGTTGCGGTCATTCATTGAGCCGATTATTACCAAGGCTAAAGATGATACCACCCACAACCGTCGTATGGCATTTCGGTCATTACGTAGTAAAACAGCAGTGAGTGAGTTGTTCCGCGAAGTTATTGTAAAAGTTGGTGAGCGTCCGGGTGGTTATACCCGTATTCTGAAAACCGGCAACCGTCTGGGTGATAACGCAGAAATGTGTATCATCGAGCTGGTGGATTACAACGAAAACATGCTGGCAGCTAAAGAAGAAGCTCCAAAGAAAAGTCGTTCCAGAAGAGGTGCTAAAAAGAAAGCTGACGAAAAACCGGCAGCTGCTCCAAAGAAGGAAAAGGCACCTGAAGCTGATAAAACTGAAGAAGCTGTTAAAGCCGATGAGGTTGCAGAAGAAAAGACTGCTGAAGAGCCAAAAGCTGAAGAAAAATCTGATGATCAGCCCGAAGAAAAGGCTGAATAATCGATACAATATTCTACACAGGAAAAAGGGAAGCCAACGGCTTCCCTTTTTTTGTTTTGTACGGGCAGATTTGTAGTAGAATGGACTCCTGAAGCATCAACCTTTTAACGATTTTTTTTGTTATGATATTGAATTGACAGGATTTGAAATATGAGAATATTTAAATAAATTAATTAGATTTGAGAACAACTCAACACCTATTACTATGGACTATATCAAGGAAAAACTCCTGAAGAAGGGGGACCAGGAAAGACAAGTTGTAAAAAAGCTGGCCAAAGAGTATGGTGACCTACAATTGGACACTGTTTCGATGAGCCAGGTGCTGACGGGCATGAAAGGCGTTACAAGCTTGCTTACTGTGACATCAAAATTGGATCCCGAAAACGGAATTCGTTTTCGAGGTTATTCAATCCCCGAGTTACAGGAGAAACTTCCAAAGCTAAATCCGGAAGGAGAACCGTTGCCTGAGGGCTTGTTTTATTTGATGCTGCTGGATGAATTGCCCACCATCGAAGATGTTCATTACCTGAGTAATGAATGGAGTAAACGAAACAAAGTGCCGAGCCATGTATTTGATGTAATCAATGCATTGCCTCCCACCAGTAAACCAATGACGCAATTCAGTACGGCTATTCTGGCCATGGCCACTGAATCGTTATTTCAGAAAGCTTACCGCGAGGGCGCACCTAAAGATGAGTACTGGATTACAACTTACGAAGATGTAATGAACCTCATCGCGCAGCTGCCTACCATTGCTGCCTATATTTACCGTCGAAATTTCCATGGAGGAGATATTATTCCTCCGGATCCGAAACTCGACTGGGCTGCCAATTTTGCACATATGATGGGATACGACAGTGAGGAAGTTTACCGTTTGTTCCGCATGTACCTGTTCCTCCATGCCGATCATGAAGGAGGAAATGTTTCGGCACATGCTACACATTTGGTTTCTTCAGCTTTGAGTAATCCATTTTACGCATATGCCGCTGGTATGACCGGATTAGCTGGTCCGCTTCATGGCTATGCTAACCAGGAAGTGATTCGCTGGATCAAAGGCATGCTTGATGAAATTGGCCCTTGTGGTTGCGCTGACGAGGAAAAGAAAAAGATTGCCGAATATTGTAAGAAATACATTTCGGAAGGGAAAGTAATTCCCGGATTTGGACACGCTGTTTTGCGCGTTACCGATCCTCGTTATACCGCTCAGAAAAAATTCGCTGAGAAATACATTAAAGATGACCATTTGATTGATGTGGTGAACTGCATGTATGAAGTAGTTCCTCCGGTATTGCAGTCATTGGGCAAGGTGAAAAACCCATGGCCGAATGTGGATGCTTATTCCGGATCGCTTTTGACACATTATGGTATTGACGAGTATTTCTTCTATACCGTGATGTTTGGTGTCAGCCGGGCTCTGGGCGTTTTGGCTCAGCTTATTTGGGACCGAATTTATGCGTTACCTATTGAACGTCCGAAATCACAGACCCTGCAGTGGTTTAAAGACCAGGCGGGCATTTGATAATATTTTTGTTTACTCGAAAAAAGATGGGGGATTGGTAAAATCCCCTATTTTTATATCAAAATTTTTGAGAATGGCATTTCAGGGAATTCGCGAGTTTATTGAGCTTTTAGAGCAAAAAGGAGAATTAATCAGAATCAGTGAGTATGTTAATCCTGCATTAGACATACCGGAGATCGTTGACAGAGTGTCTAAATCACCGGGCGGTGGAAAGGCACTACTATTCGAAAATACAGGAAGTGATTTCCCTGTATTGATTAACGCTTTTGGCTCGAATAGTCGCATGGCGCTGGCACTTGGAGCAGATAACCTGAATGCCATTGGTGATGAAATTGAATCGCTTTTCAAAAAACTGGTAAGTCCCAAAGCTGGTTTGATGGAGAAGCTCCGGATGTTACCCATGCTGGGACAAATTTCTTCTTGGATGCCAAAATCCATATCCGGAAAAGGAAAGTGCCAGGAAGTTGTGATGAAAGAACCGGATATGAGAAAATTACCGGTTCTGACCTGCTGGCCGGCAGACGGTGGTCCGTTTATTACCTTACCATGTGTGGTTACCCGCGATCCGGAGACCGGAGTACGAAATGTTGGGATGTACCGAATGCAGCTTTTCGGTCCGAATTTGACAGGGATGCATTGGCACAAGCACAAAACCGGTGCGCGCCATTTCAACGAATACAAGAAACGAGGGGAACGTATGCCCATTTCTGTGGTTTTAGGAGGCGATCCGGCTTATACCTATGCTGCCACTGCTCCGCTCCCCGATAACATCGATGAGTACCTTTTAGCCGGCTTTTTACGTAAGAAAAGGGTTGAATTGGTAAAATGTCTCACCAACGATCTGGAAGTTCCCTCCAATGCCGATTTTGTTATTGAAGGCTATGTCGACCCGGAAGAAGATTTCATCTGGGAAGGACCGTTTGGCGATCACACCGGGTTTTATTCACTGGCGGACTGGTATCCGAAATTTCATGTTACCTGTATTACTCACCGGAAAGATGCGGTTTATCCGGCTACCATTGTTGGCATTCCACCGCAGGAAGATGCTTATATTGGCCGGGCAACTGAACGCATTTTCCTGAGTCCTATGAAGCTGACGATGATTCCGGAAATGGAAGACATGGAATTGCCACCAGCGGGAGTTGCACATAACCTGACGATCTCGAAGATTGACAAAACATTTGCCGGACAAGCTGCGAAGGTAATGAACGCCATGTGGGGAGCCGGGCAGATGATGTTCAATAAAGTGATGATTGTGGCTGACGGACAGACCGACATTCACAATTATCCTGAAATAGCCAGATTAGTTTCCCAGGTCGTCGATCCAGCGCACGATATTTATTTCACGCAAGGACCGATGGATGTGCTCGACCATTCAGCATCCAAGTTTGCCTACGGCTCTAAAATGGGCGTTGATGCCACCCACAAATACGAAGAGGAGCTCTATAATGAGCAGGCAAATTATACTGTTCCAAAAAGTTCGGTTATTTCTGTCGAAGAAATTAAAAAAGAAATCCATGAGGTTTACGATATCAATGCAGAACTGCTCGATATGGGCATTTCGTTTGTGGTGATTTCGGTAAAGAAAAATCAACCGGGAATGGTGAAAGCACTAGGGAAAAAGTTGACCAAACATGAGGCATTCAAGGGCGTTAAATTCATCGCCATTGTGGATGAAGAACTCGATATTCATGACATGAATGCCGTAGGATGGTATGTTTCCGGCAACATTGATCCCAAACGCGATTCCCAAATCTTCGAAGCTGAAAACAACGGAGGTGTTTCTCACCTGGTATTGGATGGAACACGCAAATCCGGCTCGCTCGATAACTTCAAACGCGACTGGCCCAATCCGGTGGTTTCGTCGATGGAAACCATCCGGAAAGTAGATGAACTGTGGCCAACACTTGGCCTGAGTGAATTCATCGAATCGCCATCGTTGCGCTATATTCCTATTCAGAAAGGAGAGGGCGCTATTGCCCGGGAAGAATGAGCCGATAATCAGACAAAAAATCATTCAATCACGCCCGATCCAATTTGCTCATCGTCTGTATACCAGGCAACAAACTGGCCTGCTGTAATGCCACGCTGGTCTTCTTCGAAAAGGATGTAGAGACCTTCTTCGCGCATGTACATTCGGCCTTTTTCAAGGGGTTGACGGTAACGTATCCGGAAGAGAAAGTCCTTTTCTTCTCCAACAGGAACTTCTAAATCGGGTCTGATCCAGTGAATGTCTTCTTTGGGAACAAACAGTCCTGGACGATACAATCCGGGGTGTTTTTTCCCTTCACCCACATACACAATGTTCCGGTTGATATCGGTGGCTAAAACGAAAAGAGGTTCTCCGTACCCGCCAATATTCAATCCTTTGCGCTGACCAATGGTATAGAAGTGCGCACCATTGTGTTCACCAATCACTTTGCCATTCCATGGTTTGTAAGGAAACGCATAGCACAGCTTATTAAAGTTGTCCGGCTTTTTTTCTATGTTTTTTTTCCTTTCCATGAAATCAGCCGGAACTTCTATGACATTCCCTTTCTTCGGCTCCAGTTTTTGTTGAAGAAAAACGGGAAGATCCACTTTCCCGACAAAACAAATCCCCTGCGAATCTTTTCGTTCAGCAGTAATTAATCCCTGCTCACGGGCAATTTCACGTACATCGGGTTTCAGCAAATGACCTATCGGGAACATGGATTTGGCAAGCTGATCCTGATTGAGCTGGCAAAGGAAGTAGCTCTGATCCTTATTTGGATCGGAACCAGCCAGTAAGCGGTAATAAGTTTTTCCATCCTTTATCACTTCAGCTTTCCGGCAATAGTGTCCCGTGGCTACGTAATCAGCACCCAGCTCCATGGCTTTCTCCATGAACATGTCGAACTTGATTTCGCGGTTGCAGAGCACATCGGGGTTGGGGGTATGCCCTTTGCCGTACTCTTCGAACATATAGTCAACGACCCGTTTTCGGTAGAAATCCGACAGATCGACGACATGAAAAGGGATATCAAGTTTCTTCGCAATCATTTCGGCAAAGGTGATATCATCCTCCCAGGTACAACTCGATGTGAGGGTTCCGGTGCGCTCTTTCCAGTTAATCATAAACACACCAATCACTTCATAACCTTGCTGCTTGAGCAGGTACGCGGCAACGCTCGAATCGACGCCGCCAGATAATCCGACTACAACTTTTTCCTTCATGCTAATAAAATCAGCGCAAAGGTATTCTTTTTAAAAGAATTGAACAACGAAAGAGCCGGGAGGTGAGGAGCCCTTAACTTAGATATAATCGATAATGTGATGATGACAGTTGGTGCAGTTTCCTTTTTTGTCCAGCCCCGATATTTCTGTATAGTATCCCGAGCGGTCGATAACCCGTTCATGGCAATTGCTGCAATAGGTGGAGCTACGTTGGGTATCTGCCACATTGCCCAAATAGACGTAGTTCAGGTGACGGACAGCAATTTCGAATAAATCGAGCAATGTATTTACCGGAGTGGCAGCAATGTTCTGTTTGAATGCCGGGAAGTAGCGGGAGAGATGCAGGGGAGTATCTTTTCCTGTTTCACCGGCTATCCAGCGTACCATCTCCTCAAATTCACCAAAATCGTCATTCATGCCGGGAATTACCAGGTTGGTTAGTTCCATATGACTTTCGGATTGAGCGATGATTCGGATGCTGTTTTTCACCGGCTCGAGCTTGGCATGCGTCATCTTGTGGTAAAAGTTTTCCGAAAAGGCTTTCAGATCGACATTGAAAGCGTCAATATATGGTAGAAGTGTTAACAGTGGGTCCCGGTTAATGTAACCATTGGTCACCATCACCGTTTTCAGGCGCGTATTCAGCGCTCTTTTGGCTATTTCGTACATGTATTCATAGGCTATCCCAGGTTCACTGTATGTAAAGGCAATCCCCATGTTACCCTCATTATTCAAGGCTATCTGAACTAATTCTTCCGTCGAGAATAAATTGAAATCGTCAAACTCGTCCGGCGAAACCTGCGAAATGCGATAATTCTGGCAAAAAGAACATTTCAGGTTGCAACCGATGGTTCCAATGGAGAGGATTTTACTCCCGGGATAAAAGTGATAGAGAGGTTTCTTTTCAATCGGATCAACACCATAGGCCGCTACTTTTTCAAAAATCTCGGTGTATAAGTCTCCGCCGACATTCTTCCGAACCCGACAAGCCCCACGTTTTCCTTCATTGATCATGCAGTAGTGGGGGCATAATTTGCACCGGACAATGTTTTGACCGGCCTTTTCGTAGTACAATGCATTCTTCATGGGGGATGGGTTTGCATTCGTCACACATTATCAACAATCCAGACAGTCAGGTAGTTCATTTCCCCGGAAGGACGAAAGAAACGGTCGATGAAGTTACCGGAGGAAAGTCATACCTTGATAGGAAAGTTTGTGGTATTTTTATCGCACCGTAACCATGAACGACATCGATAAAATATTAGCTCAGCGCGACTTTTCCCGTGAAGATATTATCCGTCTGCTTTCGCTGGATGGAGAAGAAAAGGTAATGCTTTTCCGGAAAGCTGCTGCTGTGAAAGCCGAACATACCGGGTCCGAAGTTTACTTTCGCGGCTTGGTCGAGTTTTCAAACATATGCAGTAAGAATTGTTACTACTGCGGCATCCGGAAGGACAATAACGAAGTGCATCGCTACAATCTTTCGGATGAGGAAATTTTGTCGGCTGCCCGTTTTGCCTGGGAAAACCAGTACGGATCTCTGGTTCTGCAATCGGGCGAACTGGCCTCACCGGCATTTGCCAACCGGGTTGAAAACCTGCTGCGCGAAATCAAACAGTTGAGCAATGGAGAGCTCGGTATCACCATTTCACTGGGGGAACAGTCGCCGGAGGTATACCGCCGCTGGTTCGAGGCCGGTGCACACCGTTACTTACTGCGCATCGAGTCATCAACTCCGGAACTGTACCGACGAATCCATCCGAACAATTCATTACATGATTTTGATACTCGTTTAGCCTGCCTGCAGTCGCTGCAGGAAATCGGTTACCAAACCGGAACCGGCGTGATGATTGGCCTGCCTTTTCAAACCCTCGAAAATCTGGCTGACGACCTGCTCTTTTTTCGCCGCTTCGATATCGATATGGTGGGAATGGGACCATATCTCGAACATGCCGAGACACCCCTTTATAGCTACCGCGAAACTTTGCTGCCGTTGCAACAGCGATTCGATCTTTCGCTAAAGATGATTGCCGTATTACGATTGCTCATGCCCGACATCAATATTGCTGCTGCTACAGCCTTGCAGGCTATCGATCCACTGGGTCGGGAAAAGGCTGTGAAAGTAGGTGCCAACGTGATTATGCCAAATATTACTCCCGGTTTGTACCGGAACGACTACGCTCTTTACCAGAATAAACCCTGCATCGACGAAGAACCCGAACAGTGTAAAGGTTGCCTGGATGCCCGTATCGCATTGGCTGAAGGAGAGATTGGTTATGGTAAGTGGGGCGATTCACTCCATTTTCATCGGCGAAGAAAATCAAGCGAAAACACTCCAAATCGATAAAAGAGCTTAAGCTGCAAAGGTGAATTTCGACACCCGCTTTTTACCTCTATTCCTACAACAGTATTCCGGTTACGGCCGTAATGTGGCATCACAAACTGTGGAACGGCAACAGAACTGTGGAATTTGATTCCACAAAGTGTGGAATCTGTCCCACAACTCCCCAATTAACTGGTGGAGTGGCATTATTCTGCAATAAAATATCCTGGCTCTTTTTGTCTGTTTTATAGGCTATTGTGTTGTTTCGTACTGACAGGTATTTTTCGTTCATGGTTTTGGCACAGTATTCCCTTATGAGTTAACAGGTGATTTGATATTAATTTATTGGACGAAAACGAAAGAGAAAAGAGAAATGAGAAAGTTAGCTATTATTTTGCTCGTGTTGCCTTTTTTTACGGCATGTAATCAGAAGGAATTAAAGAAGTTGAAGGAAGAAAATCTGCAACTGACCGAGATAGCGCAGAAGCGTGATTCCACCATCAACGATTTTGTTGAGTCATTTCAGGCCATCGCATCGAACCTGGACTCCATTAAAGTAAAGGAACAATTAATTTCTGTTCAGGCAGCCGGAGAACAGACCGCAGATTCAAAATCACAAATCATGAGTGATTTGAGCCTGGTAAAGAATTTGCTCGCCAAGAACAAATCCGATTTGGCCGATTTGAACAAGAAACTGAAGAACAGTTGGTATCAAAACTCGAAACTGAAAAAGTTGACTGAAAGTCTGCAGAAACAGATTCAGGAAAAAGAAGAGTCCATTGCAAATCTTACCGCACAGGTTAATGAACTGAACGGGAAAGTGGACAATCTGAATGGCCAGGTGGCACAATTGAGCGATACAGTTCAATCGCTGTCGGCAGAAAATCAGTTGAAAGGAAAATTATTGAACGAAAAGACAGATAGACTTCATACCGCTTACTATGTAATCGGTACGACAAAGGAGCTGAGGGATCAGCATGTCATTTCAGCCACAGGAGGCTTACTGGGAATCGGAAGGACAGACAAGTTAAATGACCAAATCGATATGTCAAAATTCACGGCTATCGATATCACCAAGACAACAACGATTCCGGTGAGTGGGAGAAAAATCAGTGTAGTAACAGCACACCCTGCCAATTCTTACAAGATTGAAGGAACTGACAAGGAAGTTGAAGCCATCACGATTACAAATCCTGAAGAATTCTGGAAAGCTTCCAAGTATTTGGTAGTGGCTGAAAGATAATTATTAGGTTTTAAGATTGGTTCTCAAAAGAGCATCCCGCCCGGGATGCTCTTTTAGTTTGTATAAACCTTGGGTAATGTGAAATTGTCCGGTTCAAAGTGTATGATAGTGAGTCGGAGAATTGATTTTCAGGGTTTGCTACATTTTCCTTAACTTGTATAATCGACTACAATCGAACCCCAAAATTTTAAACCAAAATTCTTGGTAAAGACTAACCGAACCTGACAATTCAGTTCTGTTAACTTGAATAGCTTAGCCAGTAGGAGCATCATCGTTTTATTCACCAACAACATTTGGAACAATCGAATAAATAACCAAATCAATTATGGAGGAAAAACAAGATAAAGAAACTTATTGGAGCCGATTTACCGAAGATTTTGAAGAAAGGCAAAGTCATGTGGTTGGTAATGAAGTTCTCCTTTTGGCCCACGAAGAATTATTGAAAGAGACCGATCTTGGGGATGTGCTGGAATTGGGCTGTGGAACCGGATTATACACCGAAACGCTGCAAAAAGTAGCGGACAATGTTGTCGCAACTGATCTCTCGGATGAGATGATTGCTTTTGCCAAAGAAAAAAGGGGAAATCTGAAAAATGTTGTATTTCAAAAAGCGGATGCCCTCAACCTCGAATTTAACGACGAAGCTTTCGATACCGTTTTCATGGCGAATCTGATCCATATCATTGGAGACGCTGAGCGAGTTATTCAGGAGAGCAACCGGGTGCTAAAAAACGGTGGATTGCTGATCATTAACACTTTTGCCATCGATGAGATGAGTTTTTTTAACAAGATTGCCATGGGAATCCGTTACTTAAAAACATTTGGTAAACCTTCTGCCGAAGCTACAAAGGAAAAAACGACCAGAAAAAGTGTAGAGCAGTTGCTCATTAACAATGGCTTTGAAATCTCGAAAAGTCTGATATTGGGAAAAAAATCCAAAGCAATGTATATCAGCAGTCGAAAGAAGTTTAATTAATCGTTGACCTCCGTTTCGAAAAGAAACAGGCCGGAAACCGATTTTGCCAGATTACTGAAAACAGTGTTTTAGATGTTTTTTTGTTAACTTGGGTGAGAGCTAGTTGCTAACAAAATGAAAACAGCCAAAACGACCAAATCTAACAAACAAACTTTTTCTTTACATAGGTCTGGTTTTCACGATTTTGATGTTAGCCTTTCTCAGGCAGGTTGTATGACTAGTCAATTTTTGAGAATTGTTGTAGAACACCATGCCACGTAATCATTCACTGACTCGAAAGTGAATTCTTATATCGCAAAGCTTTGGTCAACCTATGGCATTTTATAGACCATCGAATTAATATTCATTCCAGCCCCAACAGAAGCAAATACCAATGTGTTTCCACTTGTCACCTTCTGATCAGTCAATTTGTTATCAAGTAGTAAGCTAAGCAAAGTCGGAATCGTTGCCACTGAACTATTTCCCAGTTCAGCTATGGTCATTGGCATAATATGTTTAGGAATTTCTTTTTTATTATAGAGCTTGAACAAGCGTGTAAGTATGGCATCGTCCATTTTGGCATTCGCCTGATGTATCAATACTTTATCTACCTGTTCCAATTCTATTTTTGCTTTCTCCAGGCTTTCTTTCACAACCATCGGAACCGTATTCAATGCATATTCATACAATTTACGCCCATGCATTTTTAAAAATAATTCATCTCCTTTATAATCCGGGTTGTTCGATTTGCCCATCCAAAGCAGGAAAGCATGATTTAACGTATCCGATCGGGAAGTATGGGAAAGAATTCCAACAGGCTCATCACTCTCAATCGCTTCCAAAATGGTAGCACCGGCACCGTCAGAATAAATCATGCTATCTCTATCGTGTGGATCGGATATTCGTGAAAGAGTTTCCGCCCCTATTATTAAAGCCCTTTTCGCATCACCTGACCTTAGGAAATAATCTGCCTGTATCATCCCCATGAGCCATCCGGGACAACCAAAAGGCACATCAAATGATATGGTTCTTGGATTCTCAATGCCTAATTTATTTTTAACTCTGGCAGCCAGGCTGGGAACCATGTCCGACTTTCGATTATTATTTTGTACATCCCCGAAATTATGTGCAACAATAATATAATCAAGGCTTTCTTTATCAATCCCTGAATTTATGATCGCATCCTTTGCTGCAAAATAAGCAATATCAGAAGCTTTCAGGTCGTCAGAAACATACCTCCTTTCTTTGATCTCAGTTATTTTCTCAAATTTTTTTATTATTTCTTCATTCGGGGTATTTATTTTATTTCCATCAGAATCATAAAATTCATTTTTAATGAAATCTTCATTTAAAACTCTTTTTTCAGGTATGTAACATCCTGAACCTGTAATAATAGAATATCGTTTTTTCATTCGCTATTAATTATAGTGCAATGTAAACAGAACTAATTTGAGAAAGTAAAACTACAATATATCTTCATATTAATCCCTTATTAGAAGCACACTTGCAATATATCTAAACTAGTACACAATCCAATGGCAACAGAGTTTGTCATGCCAGTTTTATTTTGCCTTTCAGGCAACCTGGTAATTACTCCTAAAAACTAAAATGCGGCGTACTCCCGTACCGCTTCAAACCCGAAGATAGTTAAGCTACTATGCGCTCTATTCGCTCTGTTTTCCGGATTCGTATTTTCAGTCCGATTTTACTTACATTTCGAAGAGCGAACTCCTGTTAAAATTGAGACAAAAATGAAAATAGCGATTTACGGAGCGGGTTCCCTGGGAACCGTTATCGGGGCTTTTTTGACCAAGGCCGGGATGGATGTAGATTTGATCAACCGAAATAAGTTGCATGTGGAAGGGCTGAAAACAAAAGGCGCCCAAATTACCGGCACCGTTGAAATGCAGGTTCCTGTAAAAGCATTGCTGCCGGATGAAATGTCGGAGAAATACGATATTGTTTTCCTGCTAACCAAACAGCTCGAAAACAAAAAGGTCGTTCAGCAAATTGTCCGTTTTCTAAATGAAGATGGCGTGATATGTACCGCTCAGAATGGTTTTCCCGAACTATCGGTTTCAGAAGTGATTGGCGAGGAAAGGACTTTCGGTTCTGCGATTGCCTGGGGTGCAACCTTGATAGGGAATGGTGTGAGTGAATTGACTTCCAGTCCGGACAGTTTAACCTTTAGTATTGGCTCTCTAAGTGACAAAAATGATGAGAAACTACAAGAGATAAAAAAGATATTAGAGGTAGTTGGTACTGTTGAGGTCGAACGGAATTTCGTTGGGGCGCGATGGTCGAAGCTGACCATTAACAGCGCGTTTAGTGGAATGTCGGCTGTGTTGGGGTGTACTTTAGGTGCGGCTGCCAAAAACAAAGAATCAAGGAAATATATTCAAAAAATTATAAAAGAGTGTTTTGATGTCGCAGATGCAGCGGGCATTCAACTGGAACCAGTACAGGGAAAAGATTTGCGAAAACTAATCGATTATACCAACCGGTTGAAACAATGGTTTTCCTTTTTGATTATTCCCATTGCGATAAGAAAGCATGCCCGGTTAAAAGCCAGTATGCTTCAGGACCTGGAGAAAGGCAAACGAACCGAGGTTGACGCGATCAATGGAGTTGTATCCCAGTACGGAAAAGATTATCGGGTACCAACCCCGTACAACGATAAAGTAGTGGAAATCATTCATGGTATTGAAGATGGAAATTACACCCCTTCGTTTGATAATATTCGCTATTTTAAATAGAATCCGCATGTTGGGAGGTATCTCTTTCTATTTTTTGCAGTCTTTCTAACTAAAAATTACTCCCAAAATCCAACAAAAACTCCCTTCAACCGTTAGGAGAATAGTCTTGAAGAGCAATTGATGAACGAATAAACAGACTTATGAAGGGATTAAATACGCGGATGATTCATGGCGACGAAAATGAATCGTACCATGGTGATGTGAGAAGTTTGAAAACACCGGTTTTTCAAACAGCAGCTTATGATTTTGAAGATTCAGCATCAGTAGAACGTGCTTTCCGCGGAGAGAGTGATTCCTTCGTTTATTCGAGGATTTCGAACCCGACGGTGAGGGAGCTGGAGGTTCGGTTGAAATCATTGGCCAATGCGCAAAGCAGCCTGAGTGTGAGTTCGGGAATGGCAGCTATTTCATCAACTGTGCTTTCCATATGCGATACGGGCGATAACATCGTGGCGAGTAAGTACCTATTTGGAAATACCTATTCCTTCTTTTCGAAAACGCTTAAATCATTGGGTATCCACGTAAAGTTTGTCGATCCGGAAAATCCGGATGAAATAGAAGAAGGCATCGATGATAAGACGCGCGCCATCTTTCTGGAAGTCATTACCAATCCGCAACTGATTGTTTTCGATTTTGAGCGGATCTCTCAAATCGCCGAAGAAAAGAAGGTGTTACTGATTCTCGACAACAGTTTGCTGACACCTTATCTCTTTCAAAGTCATAAATACGGAGTCGACATTGAGGTTCTGTCAACCACCAAGTTCATTTCCGGAGGCGCCACGGCGGTCGGAGGCGCCGTTTTTACTTACCCGTCGGATAAGTGGCAGTATATTCCTAAGCTGAAGGAAAACTATAACTTGTATGGGAATGCTGCTTTCGAAAAGAAATTGCGCAAGGAGCTTTTCAGTAACCTGGGATGTTGCTTGTCGCCGCAAAACGCCTGGCTGCAGTTGCTGGGACTGGAAACACTGACGTTAAGAATAGACCGGATTTGCGAGAATGCCGGCAACCTGGCTTCATGGCTTTCTGTGCAGGACAAGGTCCAATGCGTGGAATATTCCTCATTGGACACGTCACCTTACCATCAACTGTCGGATAAGTATTTCAACTCGAAAGTCGGTTGTCTGGTCAGTGTTGAGCTGAAAAGCAAAAAGCAGTGTTTCGATTTCATGGATGCGTTAAAAGTGATAAGGCGCGGCACTAACTTCTGCGATAACAAATCGATGATTATCCATCCCTCATCGACGATATACTGCGATCTCTCGGAGGAAATGAAAGAATCGTTTAAGATACCGGATACGATGCTACGTTTGGGAGTCGGACTGGAAGATATCGAGGATTTAAAAGAGGATATTCAGCAGGCGTTGGATAAATTAGGATGAATTGACTAATTTTCTTCCACCAATCTTGATGGGAGAGAGCGCAACGATTGAATCGACAATTTCATCTTGATGGTATAAGTATTCCTTGAGGATCACGAATATAAAACGACGGCCATGAAAACGATTGTCTTCATTTCTTTCATTTTAGGCTTTTTCACTACATCTGCATTTTCTCAGGATAAGTTATCATTGAAACTCGACACAACCGGCATTGATATATCTGCTTATACCGATTTGGGGAGGTATAGCCAGATGAGCAAACAACATCAGATGACCGCGCCGACACTGGCAGAACTGAATAAGCTATTGAAAGAAAATACGCAAGCCAACGGATTAAAGAACGCTCAAAATCAAGAGGATATACTTCAGAATAACAAGTCATATGACAACATGCCTTGTTTGAAACCCATGCTGGCCGATGCAATGCCGGTAATGAAACCGGATTCGATTGTTCATTACACGCTTCGGATTAAAAAAGTAAAGTAGGACAGGTGTCTAATTATGTGTGTTTTTTCAGGACCAAAAATTCCTTTCTGAAAAGGAAGAAGGCCTGCCCGGGCTTTCATTCCGGTTTAACCGGTAAGATTGAAATGAGGCAGTAAATGTTTCCGCTTATATACTACCTTTGTCTCCATAAACTATCGTGATGCAGGAAAACAAACCCACTTTCAAAAGGCCTTCAAAAAAGCACCAACCCAAGGGACTAACCATTCTTTATGAGGATCGGGATATCCTGGTTGTCGATAAGATGAATGGTTTGCTCACGATGAGTACCGCCAGGGAAAAGGAGAATACCGCTTATTTTCTGTTGACCGACTATGTGAAAAAAGGAAATGCCCGCTCCAAGAGCCGGATATTTATTGTACATCGGCTGGACCGGGAAACTTCCGGAGTATTGGTTTTTGCCAAAAGTGAACCTGTCAAGCGGTATTTGCAGGATAACTGGGCAACATTCCATAAAACTTACTATGCGGTTGTTCACGGTCAACTGGCCGAAAAGGAAGGTATCATTACCTCTTATTTGGTGGAGAACCAGTTGCACCGGATGTATTCCATCAATAATCCTGAAAAGGGGAAATTTTCCAAAACAGGGTACCGGGTCATAAAGGAATCGGACCAGCTTAGCTTGCTGGAAATCGATCTTTTTACCGGAACGAAGAACCAAATCAGGGTTCAGTTCTCTGAAGCTGGGCATCCGGTAGCCGGCGATAAGATGTACGGAGTGAAAGATAAGGGCATTAAACGATTGGCCTTGCATTCCGCATCCTTAACGCTAACCCATCCGTTTTCGAAGGAAACCATGGTTTTTAAAACGGATATTCCGACTTACTTTAAAGTGTTATTGAAGCATTAAGGCTTTCATTACATCCTCATTAACTTTCAGTCCATCCATGAATTCATCTTTTACGTCGTGGGTGCCATCGCAATGTGATTAGTTTCTTATTCTCTTTCTATACCTTTCGATGACAGGATGAGTTATTGCTCATTTGTTGTGAATTGAAGTGGGGAAAATTTCGAACAATACAAACTGGTAGGTACTGGTTGGATATTTGTGTCAAACTTCTTATTTTACTTCCTTGAATTTGATATGTAAATCTAAACCTATGATGAAGAGAATATCATTGATTACTTTCATGTTGGCGCTTCTTTCGCTGACTTCTTTCGGGCAAAAGTATCCGAAGGATTGGGAAAATCCACGCATGATTGAGCGTAACAAACTGGAAGCGCACGCCACGCTTTACCCGTTTCAGGATACGAAAGCTGCGTTGACAATGGACAGGGAACAGAGTCCCTGGTATCAATCGTTGGACGGAACCTGGAAATTTTACTTTGTTCCGAAAGCCGAAGAAGCAACTACCGATCTTGCTAAAAAGGGATTTGACGCTTCCGGATGGGACAACATTTCGGTGCCGTCGAACTGGGAGATGAAAGGATACGGTACCCCGATTTATACCAATATTACTTATCCTTTCCCGGCAAAGCCTCCATTTATTCTTAGAGACGATCCGGTTGGTTCCTATATTCGCGATTTTAATATCCCGGATAATTGGAAGAACAGGGACGTGATTCTGCACTTTGGCGGTGTTTCGTCGGCGATGTATGTGTGGGTAAACGGACAAAAAGTGGGCTACAGCCAGGGAAGCCGGCTTCCGGCTGAATTTGATATCACCGATTACCTCGTACCCGGAAAGAACCGGTTGGCTGTACAGGTGTACCGCTGGAGCGACGGCAGTTACCTGGAAGATCAGGACCACTGGCGAATGAGTGGTATTCACCGGGAAGTTTACCTGGTTGCTCAACCGAAAGTCAATATATATGACTTGGCCGTTCGCACTGATTTGGATGCGGCATATAAAGATGCTGAATTGGAAGTGCGACCACGAATAAAGGTGTTGGATGATACCGATCCGAAAGGATGGACCTTAGGTGCTCAGTTGTATGATGAGCAGGGGAACAAAGTGGAGAATGGAGAGATGACTATCTCCGTGAATCATATTTTACACGAAAGCGTTCCACAGCGGGACAACGTACCATTTGCTTTGTTGAAAGCGCATATTTCCAATCCAGTGAAATGGTCGGCCGAGAATCCGTATCTCTATACATTGGTTGTAACCCTGAAAGATGCTGACGGGAAAACTGTCGATGCTACTAGTACCCACGTTGGCTTCCGGAAGATTGAGTGGAATCATGGCGTGTTTAAAGTAAATGGTCGTCCGGTGAAGCTATACGGTGTGAACCGTCACGATCACAGCGAAGTGAACGGCAAAGCGGTTACCCGGGAAGAAATGCTGGCAGATGTTCTTCTAATGAAACGATTCAACCTGAATGCTGTTCGTACATCGCACTATCCAAACGATCCGTATTTCTACGATATGTGTGATAAGTACGGCATTTATGTACTCGATGAAACTGATTTGGAAACGCACGGCCTTACCGGTTATTTCACGAATAACACCGCATGGACCTACGCATTTGTCGACCGGGCCGTTCGCATGGTGGAACGGGATAAAAACCATCCTGCCATCATTGGTTGGTCGCTTGGAAATGAGTCGGGAGTTGGGCCAAACCATGCAGCTATGGCAGGCTGGATTCGCAGTTATGACCCAACGCGGTTCATTCATTACGAGGGTGCACAGGGCGATCCGACCAGTCCGGACTATGTGCCGATTACCAGTAAAGATTACTGGAAGCGACCTTATGACGCCAACCCCACGGACCGCCAATGGGTCGACGTTGTCAGTCGGATGTACCCGTCGCCTACCTTGCTTGCAGGGTTGGCTAAAAGTCCCTGGATTCACCGTCCCATTATGATGTGTGAATATGCGCACTCCATGGGAAACTCTACCGGCGATTTGAAAAAATACTGGGAAGTCATCCGGTCGCATCCTAATTTGATGGGCGGATTCATCTGGGATTGGATTGATCAGGGCATCCTGGAAAAGGATAAAGACGGAAAACCTTACTGGGCTTACGGTGGTGACTTTGGTGACAAACCGAACGACGGGAACTTCTGTATTAACGGAATTGTGGCACCCGATCGCACGGCCAAGCCGGCGTTGTGGGAATGCAAACACGTTTTCCAGCCAATCAGTGTCCACCCGGTTGATTTGAAGAATCTTGATTTCACTGTTATCAACCGGCAGGATTTTACGGGGCTGGAGCCTTATACACTTAAGTGGTCATTGCTGGAGAACGGAGTTGAGGTGCAGCACGGTGTTGTGCCGACACCAGCTTGCGCTCCGGGAGAAAACGCCCGCTTCCATGTTCCGGTTGACCAAAACAAGCTAAAAAAAGATGCTGAGTACGTACTGAATCTCAGCTGGGAGTTGGCTACGAAAAGTTTATGGGCCGATGCCGGATTCGAAATTGCCTGGAACGAATTTATCCTTCCGGGACACGAAGTAAAACCGGCGGCAGTAGTTTCCGGTAAGGTAACGGCAACTGAGAATGGCAACGATATTACCTTATACGGAAAGAACTTCACGGTAGTGGTGAATAAAGAGAAGGGCGAAGTGTCATCCTATAAAGTAAATGGCAAAGAGCAGTTTGTTAGTCCACTGAAACCGAATTTCTGGCGGGTGCCTACCGACAATGACGAGGCAGGAGGCAATCATATCTTCCGCGATATGCGCGTTTGGAAAGACGCGGTTGCCCATATGACCCTTCAGTCCGCAACCATTGACGAGAACCAGTCGGGCGTGGTTTGTACCTACACTTTGCCGGTGGATGCATCGACATTGAAAGTGCATTATTCAGCAGAAGGCAATGGCACGTTGCAGGTATCGGCGGAAGTCATTAAAGGTGATAATGCTCCTGATTTACCACGCTTCGGATTCACGGTAGAAGTTCCGGGCACGTTGACCGAAACGGCATACTACGGGAAAGGTCCGTGGGAAAATTACTGGGACCGGAAATCAGGTGCGAAACTGGCCTTGTACAAAACACCCACCAGCGATTTACAGTACAAATATGTGCGTCCGCAGGAAAACGGTAACCGGAGTGATGTTCGCTGGTTTGCCCTTACCGGGAAGAACGAAGGTTTGATGGTACGGGGCGAGCCGAAGGTTGATTTCAGCGTGTGGCCTTACACCGCACCCGATTTGGAGCAGGCAAAACACATTGATGAGGTGCCGGTTCGCGATTTCTTCACCGTTCACATCGATTACAAGCAATTGGGAGTTGGCGGCGACGATACCTGGAGCGCCCAGGCCATTGCTCATCCGCCGTACCGGTTATCGGACAAAAGTTATCAATACAGCTTTACCATTCGTCCGGTAAAATCCGTTGCACAGGCAGAGAAACTTTATTAGATCACGGTTCATAAAAACAAAAAACTCCCGGACCATTATGGACGGGAGTTTTTTTTATGGATAATTGGCGAGCGTACGCTGAACCGGATGAATCTGTCAATTTTCTGGAGATCTGCTACCTGCGATTTTGGGGCGTTGAAATTTTCAACAGGTTCCCGCCACTCCGATTGGTGTCGTTGAAATTTTCAACAGGTTCCCGTCGCTCCGATTGGTGTCGTTGAAATTTTCAATAAGCTCTCTTCGCAAAGCGGAAAACTATCTCATTTCGATATTTATCCCCGAAATCCCATCTGGTTTAACAACGACGGAATAAACTTCGGTGCCTGCCTTAATTTGGTCGCCTGCTCGAAAGAATAAGCCAGTTTGATCAGTTCCGGTTCCGACCACGCTGTTCCGATAAAGGATAAACCGATGGGCAGTTCGTGTACAAATCCGGCCGGAACAGTAATGCTCGGATACCCTGAAACGGCCGCCAAATCAGAGCTTCCACCACCAAAGTGGTCACCATTCACCCGGTCGATGGTCCATGACGGGCCATTCGTCGGAGCAATCAGCGCATTCAGGTTATGCTCTTTGATGTTGCTGTCGATATATTTTGCCGGGAGGGTTTTAGTAATTTTAAGTGCGTTCAGGTACTCTTCTTCTGATGGTGTTTTCTCTTCGGCAGTGATGAAAATCCCCTGGTCAAACCATTGCAGCTCTTTAGTGCTATTCTGCTTGTTAAACTCAATGAGTTCTTTCAGATTCTTTCTCGGCGCTTCCGGATGTTCTGCAAGATATTTGTTCAGGTCGTTTTTGAATTCGTAAACCATAACTGTCCATTCGGCTTTCGACCATTCCTGCTGGTCTTTCATGGGCTCCAGTTCTACCATTTCAGCTCCCTGTTGCTTCATGGCATCCATTGCCTGGGTCATGAGGGCATCCACATCCGGGTTAAACCCGAAGTAATCCTTCACGATACCAATTCGTGCCCCGTTTAAGCCGTTTTTATCGAGAAACTGCGTATAGTCGGTTCCTTTCCATTTGGAAGCTGAAAGGGTTGCCTGATCGTTCGCATCGTCGCCAACCAGTGGTCCCAAAAGCGTGGCCGCATCTGTAACGGTACGGGCCATTGGCCCTGCAGTGTCCTGGCTGTGCGAAATGGGGATAATGCCATGTCGGGACCAAAGTCCAACCGTGGGCTTGATACCTACCACGCCGTTTATCCCGGAAGGACAGACAATGGAACCATCTGTTTCGGTACCAATCGCAATGGTACAGAAATTGGATGATACAGCAGCACCTGAGCCTGAGCTGGAGCCGCAAGGGGAGCGATCGATCACATATGGATTACAGGTTTGTCCACCCCGGCCACTCCATCCGCTTGACGAATGATTGGAACGGAAGTTGGCCCATTCGCTGAGATTGGTTTTTCCCAGCAAAACCGCCCCGGCTTCGCGAAGGCGACCGACGATAAAGGCATCGTTTTTAGGATGATTGCCTTCCAGTGCCAGTGAGCCGGCGGTAGTTTGCATTTTGTCACCGGTATCGATATTATCTTTGATTAAAATGGGAATGCCATGCAACGGACCTCTCACTTTTCCGGCTTTCCGTTCTTCATCCAGTTTCCTCGCAATGGCAATGGCATCGGGATTCAGCTCAATGACGGTGTGGAGTGACGGGCCGCTTTGGTCGACGGCCTTAATTCGCTCCAGGTATTTGTTAGCCAGTTGTTCGGCGGTAAGTTCGCCATTTTTCATTTTCTGCTGAAGTAGCTCAACGGTGACTTCATTCAGATCAAACCGGGTGTAATCGGCAGTAGCCGAAGCTGTCTGGCTGTTTTTTTCTTCGCAGGCAGCCAATGGAGACAAAGTGAACGCTGCTCCGCTTAAGGCAGCCGTTTTGAAAAAGCTTCTTCTTCTCATATTTGCAAATTAGAATGGTTGAAATTTCACGCAATATGTCACTCAGGCCGGTCATTTTGAATTCTGGCATAAGATACATTAAAGTAGAATGATTACAAAGAAGGAGCGAATGCCTATCCTAACCGGCTAATCTGTTCAAGCTTTTCGGGCTCATTAATAATGATTTCCCGTCGACGAATGCTGATGATGCCATCACGGATAAAACCATTCAATTGTTTGGAAACACTCTCGCGGCTGGTGCCAATGAGGTAAGAAATTTCGTTTCGGTTCAGCGGAAGACGAAAACGGTTGGAGTGAAAAATGGCTTTAGAAAAATAAAGTAAAGTATCGGCCAGCTTTCCGTAAATCTTTTTCTGCCCCTGACTGATGAACCGGTGGTAATTATTGAGGCTGTCCTTGCTTACTGTCGAGAGGATTTCAAATGCGAATCGTCCGTTATCAAGAATAAATTGTTTGAAGATGGCCACATCGATGAAGCATACAGCCACATCCGTCAACGCTGCATAGGAGTAATGATTCACGCGGTCTCCAAACAGCGAAGGTAAACCAAGGTATGCATGATTTTTAATGATTTGAATGATGTATTCCTGTTGGTTGCCCCCTTTCATATATTCCTTCACCAGGCCGGATTGCAGATAGATGATATGTGAGGTTAGTGAACCTTCCGAGAGAATCTCTTCTCCTTTCCGAAAGATTCCTTCACTGCAGTTTGCTCCTAAAATCCGGAGCTCATCCAGATTCAGCGTCATGGCGGCACATGATTTTTCACTACAAAGAGTGCAGTTGCGTAATAATTGTGCCGACTGGCTTACCTTTCTCATTGATTGTGAAATATTTCACAAAGTTAAGGGAGAACTCTCACAAACACAACACCGGAACATTGGAAGTAAGGTCATACATTTATAATAAGACGAATACTTATGAACAAATTATTGACCATATTATTTGGACTGGGAACAATAGCATTTGTCTATTATGTTGTTATGATTCTGATTGGCTGTGTTTCGTCGGTTTGTGGAGCGGGGTATGATTATTTCTGCGGCACGTATTGTCGAATCGGCCTATTGGTGGGACTGGCACTTGTATCGATGTTCGTATACCAGGTTGTCAGAATCATACAGCACACACGGACAAGCTAAATGTTCGCGTCATCACCCTATTGGGATGTACAGTTGAAGAGAGTAAATGTTCGTAGTTTTACTTTTACAGCAGAGTGATCTGGATTCAGCACAAACCTCTTTTGCTCGAAAGGGGTTTGTTTTTTTGAAAAAGAAAGCCTCGACCAAAATGGCGAGGCAGGAAAGATGTTCTGCAATGAAATAAACTATGCTAGTTTAACATTTACCGCATTCAATCCTTTTTTACCTTCTTTGAGTTCGAAAGTAACTTCGTCATTTTCCTGTATTTCGTCTACCAATCCGGTTACATGGACAAAATACTCATTGTTTGATTCTTCATCTTTAATAAAACCAAAGCCTTTGGTCTTGTTAAAGAACTTAACTGTTCCTTTGTTCATAATTTAATGTTGATAATGTAATACAAACAAATGTACATTAATCAGTGATAAAAAAAACAGGACATACAAAATATTATTGTTTTTTTTAATTCTATATGATGTTTGAAACCAGTTGTTTGTGTTGTATGAATTACAGGAAGATTAGACTGTATGAGACATAACGAACCTGAAGATTTGTTATCCGGGGAGAAAAGAAAACGCCGGTGAAACTCACCGGCGATAGTATATAATGTGATTTTGTTTGCAGAATGAGGTCAGAGATACAAATCCCTTTTGCCTAAAAGGATGTCTTTGTATTCGGCTCTGAATTTCTCCATCAAATGCGGACGACTGCTGAAATAAGGTTCCGCTTCAATTTCAGCAATTTCTTTCAGAATGAGTTCTTCGCCAATGGCTTTGGTTTCCGGCGAAGCATAATCATTCAGATATTCCCGGAAGGTTAGCACGGCGTTTAGCTTACAGAATTTTCCTTCCACGCAATGACTTAGCATGCCCATAATGGTTTCACCCGTTCTTCCGCACCGGTAACCTGCCGTACAGAACGATGAGATATAGCCCATTTCGGCAACTTCACGGATGACATCATCCAGATCACGAGGGTCACCAATGGTAAACTGCTTTTTGTCCAGATCCTCTTCTGTTTTTTGGTCAGAATAAGCGCCGATTCCAATCCGGGTAGAGGCATCGGTTTGGGTGCAACCCAGTTTGATGACTTCTTTTTTCAGTTCGGCTTTCTCGCGGGCCGTTACAATTAATCCGGCAGTTGGTACCGATAACCTTAATACGGCCACCAGTTTCTTGAAATCTTCATCTGAAACCTGATGTGGCAGGTTATTACTTAACGAAGAACCTGAAGCGGGTGTAATTCGCGGGAATGAGATGGTATGTGGTCCTACTCCAAAACGGTTCTCCAAGTCTATGGTATGATACAACAGGCCCATCACTTCAAAACGCCAGTCATACAAACCGAAAAGAGCGCCGATAGCTACATCATCAAGACCGGCATCCATGGCACGGTGCAAAGCGTATAAACGCCAGCGGTAATCACCTTTCAGTGTATTGATGGGATGTACTTTGTTATACGTTTCGTGATGGTATGTTTCCTGAAAAACCTGGTACGTTCCGATTCCGGCCTCTTTTAACCGTTTCAGCTTAGCTGAACTCATCGGGGCGGCATTGATGTTTACCCGACGGATATTGGCCTCGCGGCCAGATACCGGTGCATCACGGTAAACAGAATAGACTGTATTAATAGTGTCGACCATGTAATCCACATCCGATCGCGGATGTTCACCAAATACCAGAATCAGGCGCTTGTGCCCTTCATCAATAACAGATTCGGCTTCCTTTCGGACTTCATCCTGAGTGAGGATACGTCTTTTTTCATCGCAGTTCGCCTCCCGGAAACCGCAATACTCACAATTGTTGACACAAAGATTGGAACAATAGAGCGGTGCAAAAAAAACGATACGGTTATCGTATACTTTTTTCTTCACCTTGAGGGCTGCTTTATTGATTTCGTCCCACAATTCAGGCGATTCGACATTGAGGAGGGCGGCTGTTTCCTCCGGGGCAAGTGTTTTTATCGAGAGAGATTTCTTCAGAATTTCACGAATGTATTCTGGATCGGGATCTTTTGCATTTGCAATTTGTGCATGGATCTTCTCCTCATCAATAAAATCTTTCCCGTCAATCAGGTACTTATCAATTTCGTCCCTGACAATGACATCGTTCTTCCACGCTGCCGCTGACTGATACTGCATGATTGGTTGGTTTTATACTGACAAAGGTATATAAATCCCGCACCAACAGCATGACCTGAATCACGAAAAGCCTCCTCATTTTAAGATTTTTGACAGGTTTTCGGGGCGTCTTCATTTTGCTGATGTAGGAGATAAAAACCCCGGTCGGGTGACAACCGGGGTTTTAAAGATGTTAAATCAATAGCTCGGCATTAGAAACGCTGCCGAGGCGTGTATTTAGTATGAAGCAGATGATGAGAAATTTCACCAAGCGGTTCACCCAGAAAATCCTTATAGATTTTCTGCACTTCCGGATTCTCATGTGATTTCCGGATAGGTTTCCATGCATCTTCTTCGTAAATAGCTTTGGCGCGCTTTTCACGAATTTCCGCATTGGTTGGAATGGGTTGACCACCGCCACCCAGGCAACCGCCCGGACAGGCCATGACTTCCAGGAAATGGAAACTGGCTTTTCCTGCTTTCACAGCATCCATTACTGTTTTTGCGTTGATGAGGCCGTGTGCAATGGCACATCGTAACTCTACACCGTCAAGGAATTTCCACTCTTTCAATGGATTTTCAATTTTAATGGAGGCTTCCTTTACGCCAGTCATTCCCCTGACAGGAGTGATATTCAGGTTTTCGAAGGGAACGGGGCGTCCGGTTACCAACTCATAAGCTGTTCGTAAGGCAGCTTCCATTACACCTCCTGTCACACCGAATATGACAGCAGCTCCGGTCGATTCACCCATTAGCCGGTCAAATTCCATATCTGCCAGATTCATGAAATCGATTCCGGCCTGTTTGATCATGATGGAAAGCTCCCGGGTAGTCAGCACATAATCGACATCGCGATAGCCGCTATCGTGCATTTCTGAACGAGCCGCCTCAAATTTTTTGGCTGTGCAGGGCATGATGGAGACCGAGACAATTTTGCTGGGATCTAAATTCCGAGCTTTGGCGTAGTAGGTTTTCACTAACGCTCCGAACATTTGCTGCGGCGACTTGCATGTCGACAGGTTACCGAGATATTCAGGATACATGTGTTCGATGTATTTGATCCAGCCCGGCGAGCACGAAGTAGCCATTGGAAGTTTCACGTCCGGGTCTTTATCCTTGAGCGCTTTTTTCAGGCGGGTGAGCAACTCGGTGCCTTCTTCCATAATAGTTAAATCGGCTGAGAAATCAGTATCCATAACTGAGTCGAAGCCAAGCCGTTTCAGAGCGGATACCATTTTCCCGGTGACGCGGGATCCTGGGTCAAAACCCAAGTCTTCGCCCAATCCGACACGAACGGCCGGAGCCGTTTGAACAACCACATGTTTTTCCGGATCGGAAATAGCATCCCAAACCTCTTCTACGTAATTCTTTTCAACCAATGCACCGGTTGGGCAACGGTTAACGCATTGTCCGCAATTGGTACAGACGACATCGTTCATGGGTTTTTCGAAGAAGGTAGAGATCTTCATTTTATCACCTTTGTACGCTACCGTCAGCGCATTTACTCCCTGCAATTCGGCACAGGTACGCACACAACGCTGGCAGCGGATACATTTGCTGTCATCCTTAATGATACTGGGTGAGATCATGTCAATGGTATAATCCTTCCAGGGCAGGAGCTCAATAAAGTCCTGGGTCATGATCTTGTACTCCGAAGCCAGTGATTGCAGTTCGCACTTCCCGTTTTTGTAACATTTGGTACAATCGGCATTATGTTCGGAAAGCAACAGTTCAATGATGTGTTTTCTGGAGTTGCGCACTTTGAGGCTATTCGTCAGGATATCCATTCCATCCTCGCACGGAGTGGCACAAGCCGCCGATAAGCGTTTCTGTCCGGCCACTTCTACCACGCAAACGCGGCAGTTACCCGCCACGCATAAATCTTTGTGGTAACAGAGGGTAGGAATGGTGACATTCACTTTGCTGGCAGCCTCCAGAATAGTGGTTCCGGGTTTTACATCTACCGGAAAACCATTAATATTTACTTGAATTTTTTGGGTCATGATTTTCAGTTTGAATGGTTCACGATTAGTAGATCATCTCTTCCCGGAAATTTTCCACGATGGATGCAAATGAGTTGGCCACCGATTGGCCCAGTCCGCATTTGGCTGTAAGTTGCATCGTTTCCGAAAGTTTGAGCAGCTTTTCGAGGTATTGTGCAGGACGTTCTCCTCGCTTCACTGCCTTAATTCCGATAAGGAGCTGTTGACAGCCGACGCGGCATGGTGTGCACTGTCCACAGGATTCTTCTCTGAAAAATTCAAGGTAGTTGTCCAGCACATTGAACATGGATCGCGAACTATTGAAGATCATCATCGATCCCCCGGTAGGAAGGGATATTCCCGTTAATTTTCCCTGATAACCGATAGCGGTTTCCTGGAATTTTTTTCTCGGAACCAGAAATCCGGAAGCTCCACCTACCTGAACGGCTTTGGTGTCACCGTCACCGAATTCATTTACAAAATCCTGAAGACTCATTCCTAACTCCAGTTCATAAATACCTGGCTTGGGAGTATCGCCCGATACCGAGAACAACTTGGTTCCACGGGAGAACTGAACCCCCAGATCGTAGAATTTTTTGGAGCCGTATTTAAAAATGGTGAAGGTATGCGCCAGTGTTTCTACATTATTAATGACGGTAGGTTTATCCATGTACCCTTTAATGGTCGGGTAGGGAGGTTTATTACGCGGTTCGCCGCGATGTCCTTCCAGCGATTCGAATAAAGCGGTTTCTTCACCGCAGATGTAAGCACCACTTCCCATGAATACTTCGACAGAAAAATCAAGTTTAATTTTCTTACAGTAGTATTCAAATTCGGAAATGGATTTCTCCAATGCTTCTTTGAGTGAATGATATTCACCGCGAAGGTAAATAATGCCTTTTTTGCTTCCAATAATGTGTGCGCAAACAGCCATCGCTGTAAGCACTTTATAAGGTACTCTGGAGAGAATTTCCCGGTCTTTGAAGGTTCCGGGTTCTCCTTCATCGGCATTGCAAATGACATATTTTTCAGCTGATTTGGCTTCAGCCGTAATTTTCCATTTCAAGCCGGTAGGGAATCCAGCGCCGCCACGTCCCTTCAGTTCCGAACTAATGAGCTCATTGATGATGTCCTGTGGTGTGCGTTTAATGGTCTTGGTGAGGATTTCTTCCCAGTCATTTTCGTTGCGGAAAATGAAATCGGCTCGTTTCAACAGATGATATGATTCAGCCATTTGGATTGATTTTTTGGTTTGGTTTGAAAAGTTACTTCATCATGTATTCCGACAGGAGCTCACGGACTTTCTCAGGCGTCAGATCGGTATACACTTCCTCATTGATAAGCATGGCCGGCGCCTTGTGGCAAAGTCCAAGGCAGTTGGTTTCGACCAGTGAGAAACGGCCATCAGGAGTAGTTTCGCCCGTCGATATTTTGAGCATATCCTGTATGGCCAGAAGCACCTGGTTTTTCCCTTTCATCGAGCAGGATATGGTTTTGCAAATCCTGATGACGAAACGGCCCATTTTCCGGTGTTCGAGGAATGAATAGAAAGTGGCTGTTCCATAGACTTCCGCTGCCGGCAGGTCAAGTTCCCGTGCAATTTCAATCATGGAATGTTCTGAAAGGTAACGTTCCTGTTCAACAACTCCTTGAAGTACAGGTAGCAGACTTTCGCGCTTACGGCCATGTTTTACCGCCAGCTCTTTGATTAGCGATTGGATTGGATCCATAATAGTGATGATTTATAGTGAAGAAAAATGATGTCTGCGTAAAGGGCTCTCTCCTGTATCATCTACGTTTCTTTCGAATTTAGATAGAATTCGAAAGAAAAACTATATGCTGAAAAGCAAGATTTTATTATAAGTTGAAATATGCGGGCATAAATAAGTTGTAATGATTTGAAAATAGTGAAAAGCTGAAGAAAAACATAGCAAAAATCATAAAAAAAAACGGCCCATAAAAGGGCCGTATATGTTGATATTCAGACGTTAACATATGTCAATTTACTCTTTTGAGTGATGTGTGGGGCAACCTGCTTTGTATTCAGAAATGATTTTACGCACATCTCCCTGAGCCACACGGCCATAGACCTTTTCACCAACCATGAGTACCGGAGCCAGCCCACAGGCACCTACGCAGCGTAAACTGGAAAGGGAAAATAACCCGTCCGGAGTGGTTTCTCCCTCCTCGATATTGAGCTGACGCTTTATTTCATTGAGGATATTTTCAGCTCCCCGAACGTAGCAAGCGGTTCCCATGCAAAGTGAAATTGGATATTTGCCCTTCGGTTTCATAGTAAAGAAAGAGTAGAAAGTAACCACACCATACACTTTGGCTACTGACACATCCAGCTCTTTGGCAATCAGTTCCTGAATTTCTGCCGGAAGGTAACCAAACTGGCTCTGAACGGCATGTAATATATTAATGAGCTCGCCTTCCTGGTAATTAAACCGGCGGCATATCTTTTTCACCAGTGCAATGGCATTCTCCGATAATTGCACTTTATGGTTTTTCAAATTTTTGGTTATTTCCATGACTGGTTATTTTATTTCGTCGGTTTCTGAAAAATCTCCATCCTGCTCAAATACAGTCGAACGGTCAAAATACTTGGTGTGCAGCAAGTGATGTGCTTTTTCACTCATCGGTTCACCCAGATATTCTTCGTATAACTGGTAAATGAAAGGGTTCTCATGTGATTTACGAATCGGCTTGTTTCGGTCTTCCTGATAGATTGCCTGCTGACGTTTCTTCAGAATTTCCGATTTGCCATGATGGAACGGCTGTCCACCACCGCCAATACAACCTCCCGGACACGACATAATCTCAATGGCGTGGAACTGGCTTCTTCCGGCAGCAATTTCCTCCAGCAGCTTACGTGCATTTCCCAAACCATGCGCGATACCGATGTGCAATGGCAGTCCACCAAAATCGATGATGGCATGTCGGAGACCTTCCATACCGCGTAGTTCTTCGAATTCCACCTTCGGAAGCGGCTTCTTCGTGTACAACTCGTAGGCAGTACGAACAGCTGCTTCAATCACACCTCCGGTTGTTCCGAAGATAACCGATGCACCAGTGGACATTCCCATGGGTTGATCGAATTCTTCGTCGGGCAATGTGTTGAAATCGATGTTGGCTAATTTAATCAGGTGCGAAAGCTCGCGGGTAGTGAGTACGAAATCCACATCGGAATTGCCGTCAACAGCAAACTCTTCGCGACCACGTTCGTATTTCTTAGCCACACATGGCATGATGGAAACAACGACCAACTTTTTCCGGTCGACATTTAGTTTCTCCGCAAAATAGTTTTTCGCAACCGCGCCAAACATCTGTTGCGGTGATTTGGCTGATGACGGAACATCGAGCAATGACGGGAAATTATGTTCGATGAATTTGACCCATGCCGGACAACAAGAAGTAAGAATAGGCAACTTCACTGTTGAGTCGCCGTTGAGGTGACGCGTTAACCGATCGAGCAACTCGGTTCCCTCTTCCATAATGGTGAGGTCGGCAGCAAAATCAGTATCAAACACATAGTCAAATCCCAGGCGGCGCAAAGCTGCTGCCATTTTGCCGGTCACCAGGGTGCCGGCTTCGTAGCCAAATTCTTCGCCCAAAGCAGCACGAACAGCCGGTGCTGTTTGAACAACAACCGTTTTATCAGGATTTGATAATGCACGGATAACGGCTCCGGTTTGGTCCCGCTCTGTCAATGCACCTACCGGACACACAGCCACACACTGTCCGCAATAGGTACAGGCCGAATCCTGCAAATCCTGTTCAAAGGCAGGCGAGACAACAGAGTTGAAACCACGGTTAATGGCTGATAGAACGCCAACAGTTTGTACTTCGTTACACATGGTTTCGCAGCGACGGCACATGATACATTTGTCCATGTCGCGAATAATGGCCGGCGATTTGTCTTCACGGTGCACCGATTTTTCTCCTGAGAAATGCAATTCTCGGATGCCCATTTTGATGGCCAGACTTTGCAAATCACAGTTACCTGATTTGGCACAAGTGAGACATTCGGCAGGGTGATCACTCAGAATCAGTTCAACGATGGTCCGGCGGGTATTAATCACACGGATGGACGATGATTTGATGACCATTCCGTCGGTTGCCTCGGTTACACAGGAGGGAGCCAGGTTTTTACGACCTTGTATTTCCACAAGGCAAACGCGACAACCTCCGGGTTTATTTTCTATTTCCAGGTTGTCCAGTTTCATGTGGCAGAGGGTGGGGATTTCGACACCCACTTTGGCCGCTGCCTCTAAAACAGTTGTTCCTTTGGGAACTTCAACAGTTTTATTATCGATGGTTAATGTTACCATTTTCATTTTTCAGATGATTTTCGGATTGGTCAATCAGGCCACTGAGATGGCTTCGAATTTACATTTCTCCATACATGCACCGCATTTAATGCATTTCACCGGGTCGATCTCGTGCGGCTTCTTGCGTTCGCCTTCGATGGCGGCAACCGGGCAAATACGTGAGCAAAGTGTACAGCCTGTACATTTCACCGGGTCGATAACATATTGCATCATGGCCTTACATTGACCGGCCGGGCAGCGTTTGTCTTCGACGTGTGCAAGATATTCGTCCCAGAAGTTATCCATGGTTGACAAAATAGGGTTGGGAGAGGTTTGTCCCAGTCCGCAAAGCGACGAATCTTTCACCACATTGCTAAGAAGTTTCAAGCGGTTTAAGTCTTCTTTTGTGCCATTTCCTTTGGAAATTTTGTCGAGAATTTCCCACAAGCGTTTGTTCCCGATGCGGCATGGGTTACATTTTCCACATGATTCATCGAGTGTAAATTCAAGGTAGAATTTGGCGATGGAAACCATACAGTCGTCTTCGTCCATCACAATCATACCGCCGGAACCCATCATGGAGCCGGCTTCTGTCAGACTTTCATAGTCAATCGGGGTATCCAAAAAGTTCTTAGTCAAACAGCCGCCGGAGGGACCTCCGGTTTGCACGGCCTTAAACTCTTTCCCGTTTTTTATACCGCCGCCGATATCATAAATCACCTCGCGTAGGGTAGTGCCCATAGGTACTTCGATCAGCCCTACGTTGTTGATTTTTCCTGCTAAGGCAAAAACCTTAGTCCCTTTTGATTTCTCGGTGCCGATACTACTGAACCATTTTGCTCCTTTATTAATAATGGAAGGGATGTTGGCATAGGTTTCCACGTTATTCACGTTGGTCGGTTTGCCCAGATACCCTTTTTCGGCGGGGAACGGTGGTTTGAAAGTTGGTTCACCACGCTTTCCTTCCATCGAATGAATAAGGGCGGTTTCCTCACCACAAACAAACGCACCGGCACCATATCGGAGATCAATTTCAAAATTGAATCCGGTATTCAGGATATTTTCTCCGAGTAGACCGTAATTACGGGCCTGCTCCAATGCAATCTTTAGTCGCTTGATGGCCAGTGGGTATTCCGCCCGGATATACACCAATCCTTTGTCGGCACCAATGCAGTAACCACAAATGGCCATGGCTTCGATGACTGAGTGCGGATCACCTTCGAGGATGGAGCGGTCCATGAAGGCACCCGGATCACCTTCGTCGGCGTTACAAACCACATATTTTTGGTCGGCGATACTTTTGCTGGTCAGTTCCCACTTGGTTCCGGTTGGGAAGCCTGCACCACCCCGGCCACGTAGTCCCGATTTTTTAATCTCTTTGATCACCTGCTCGGGCGTCATTTCTCCCAGGCAAGTGGCTAATGCAGCGTAACCATCGCGGGCTACGTATTCATCGACGTTTTCAGGATTGATAAAGCCGCAGTTCCGAAGGGCGATTCGGACCTGTTTTTTATAGAAATCCATGTGCTTGGAATCGGATACCTTTTTCCCGGTTTCGGGAGCCACGTAAAGCAGATGATCTACTTTTCGTCCTTTGATAATGTGCTCCTCGATAATCTCCCGGGCATCGGCAGCCTGTACCTGAACATAGAAGGTATTGTCGGGTAGTATTTTCACCACCGGGCCTTTTTCACAAAATCCGAAACAACCGGTGGAAACGACCTGGATCTCTTTTTCGAGGCCTTTATCCGCGAGAAGCGAGACCAACTCATCATGGAGGGTAGCACCTTCGGATGAGCGGCAGCCTGTTCCGCCACATACCAGGATGTTCATTCTGTAATCTGTCATAACAAGGTTTTTGGAAAAGCGATTAGACGTTAAATTGATTGATGATTGACCGGAATAATGCCATCGATTAATTCCTGATTCACGACATATTTGTCGATAATTTCCCGGGCGCGTTCTTCTTTCACTTCGCCAAATACAATGGGTTCTTTCCCTGGAAGGGTAACTTCCACTGTCGGCTCGGCATAACAATAGCCCATGCATCCGGTTTGCGTAACAACGGCATCTACTCCCTGTTGATCGAGTTGCTCAATCAGTACGCGCATGGTTTCGCGGGCGCCGGAAGCGATACCACATGTCGCCATAGCCACCTTGATGCGCACCAGGTCTTCAGATTTGTCGCTGTTTTCGCGAAGCTTCATCCGGGTTTGCACCTCTTCACGCAACTTACGCAGCTCTTCTAATGATTTGATTTTGCTCATAATTGATCTATTGGTTATAATCCTGAATGGTTTGTAGGTTTTCTCGTATGTGTTTGATTAAGAATTCTCTTACTTCGTTATTGGTTATCGGAACATCTTCCAGTATCTGTTTTACTTCGTCAGTATCGATGTTGAACTCCCCTCTGTCGGTGAGATAATTAAACTTGAACCGGATAGTTGGATTGGAGGCAAACAGCATCACCAGCGTGCCTGCCATGTCACCTAATGGCTGTCGATCGATATGGTTATTAACCAGCAGAGCCTCCACCCGGCAACCGTTTCCCACAGATGAACTGAGCATCAGTTTCCCTCCGGTTTGCTCTGCATTTTGCTTCAGGAGTGGAAGTCCGAGTCCCACTTTTCGCGTCGTGCGCGATGTGTAGAATGGATCAAGGGCTTTTTTCATCTCTTCCGGTGTCATTCCTTTCCCGTTATCACAGATAAGAATACGGAACTCATTCTTTTGTGCATAATCCTCAATGGTGATTTCGATTCGGGTTGATTGGGCCCGAATGGAATTCTGGACGATGTCGAGAATATGTAATGAGAGCTCCTTCATCACGTCTGTTTCTTACTTGTTCTTCAGGTAGGCCCGAATGGCCTCAAATGAATTCTCTTCCAGTTCGAAAACGGTGGTAGCCCTTCCAATATCTTTGGGATAATGCGCATCCGATGAGCGGAGAAAATATTTTCCACACAATTCCGGATAGTTCCGGCAAATTTCAGTTTCCGACATGCGATACGAAATTTCCAGTGCATCGCACTGCAGGTTTTCAGGAATGAATCCCAACCGGTCGAGAATGCCGCTGAACGGACGATCGATGTGTGCCGGGATGAATAATCCGTTCAATTTATGAACCACTGCCTCCACTTCGGTGATGCCGGCATGAAGAGCAGAGATAAGCAACCGGTCTTCAGTGTAAACAATATGCTCATTTTCATCGACCACGACCTGATCTCCAAAAATGACGACATCGTTTTCTTCATCCGGCAAACGGTCATCAAGAAATTGCTGAAAAGCATTGGTCGCCTCATCATTCCCGAAAAGGCAAAGGCAATGTACCTCCTCGCGCGTGTTCACCTCGGCTCCGGTGAGTACGGTGATTCCAGCTTCCTTTCCAAGCTTTTTTATCAATCCGGCTTGCCGGGTACTGTTATGGTCGGCTACCGCGATGATGTCGATCTTCCGTTCCTTTGCTTCGCGGATAATCCGGGTCGGACTCATGTCCAGACTTCCGCAAGGCGAAAGAAGAGAATGAATATGTAAATCGGCCCGGTAGGATTTCATGATTTAGGAATTTAAGAGTTGATACAATTTGCCGGCTATTTCGAAAGTGCTCAACTTGGTGCCGAGAACCGGAATATCTTCTTCGTTGGCTTTCTCCAGCATATCTTCTTCTGGTCGGTTTCCATTGACCAGAATAACAGCAGCCAAATCCTTCAGCGATGCGATGGCCATCACATTCAGGTGGGTTTGCAGGGTGATCCAAGCCATTCCTTCCGTGGCATTCCCCATGACATCGCTCAGCAGGTCGGAAACGTATCCTCCGTTCACTTCGCGATCAAATCCTTTTTCTCCTCCAAAGATTCTTAGTTCAAGGGCCTGTTGTACATCTTTTACATTCATTTTTTCCAGGTTATTTTTGGTTTGATTCCTTCGTTCGGCAGCCTCCTGCCGCATCAGTTCATATCTTACTCTGCAATAATAACTAGTACAAATTGGCATCTTCTTCTTCGTTCATTAGCCCAGGGCCATTATCATTTTTCGCACCATGTTTCGAACAATCCACATCGAAACGGTTCTCTCCCCATTTCTTTTCCAGATTACGGAAAGCTTTCTCAGCCGAAATTTTCCCTTCTTTCTGCCACAACTGCTGTATGTAAATGCAATCGGTCATCCGCGCTTCGTGTCGGACCATGTCTTCGGCCAGAGCCAAACATGATGGTGCTCCGCAGGCACCGCAATCGATTCCCGGCAGGTGACACATGATGGATCGGGCCTTTTGCATTTTCTCGAAAGCCTTTTCCATATCGGTATCCAGATGCACCATTGGTCGGGGCTGAACCGGAGCAATGCGTAATTTCTCGGCAATTTCTTCCATTCCGGAAGATGATTGGGCCTTTGGGAATGTTTTGGCACGTTTGTGCTGACGGTCGGCTGTAAGAAAACGATTACCCGTCATCATGATGCCGCCGGCGCAACCTTCTTCACATGCCCTGAGCTCCAGAAAGTCAATATCCGGAAGGTCACCATCTTCCAGCCGTTCCAAAATCCGGATAACATTATGCATGCCATCTACCGATAGTGATTTTCCTTCGAAAGCCACTTTTTCTCCTTCCGGAAGACTCCAGAGAATTCCTTCGCTTGAAATTTCGTGACGGCAATCGCAGGAGTGTAGTACCCCTTTTGTCCCGGGGGCATTAGACATTACCCGGTTGTATATTTCACTCATGTTAATAATGCCGTCGACGATTGATTTTTTCTCACCCACCGGGCTCTTCACGGCAGCAATTTTTGCAGCACATGGTGTGATATAAAAAATTCCGGCGTCCGACGGGTCAATTCCCTCTTCGGCTAATCGCATCCTGACGTACCACGCTGCTAAATCGTGCGGAGCATTGCGCAAAACCAGATGATCGGTTAGTGCGGGGTATTTTACCTGAATTAGTCGCACTGTTGCCGGACAGAATGAGGAAATGATCGGTCCTTCACCATCGTATTCGTTTTTGACAAAATCTTTGATGGAATCGATGAGTACTGAAATGGGCTGCTCTACTTCGCATGTGTGAGTAAAACCAATTTGCTTCAGTACTGCATATATCTGTTCTTCAGAAATATTTTCAGGAAACTGGCTGACCAAAACAGCCGGAAACAAAGCTACGCGGTATTTGTAATCGAAAATGCGTGAAAGGTCATCCTGCTCCACATAAAATGCCTGGTAGGGACAAGCCCGGTGGCATTCGCCGCAATCGACACAACGGCCGGGGATGATGGTCGCTTTCCCGTTCCGTATTCGGATGGCTTCGGTGGGGCAAACCTTCAGGCAGTGTGTACAGGCCCGGCATTTATCCGGGTCGATTTTAATGGCGTGGTGCAGTTGGTTCGATTGATTCATGGTTTGGCAAAATAGTTAGTAATATGTACCGTGGTTCCTTCACCGACCAGACTCTCGATATGCAGTTTATCTGCGTTCTTTTTAATGTTTGGTAATCCCATTCCGGCACCAAATCCCATGGCCCGAACCTCTTCGGAGGCTGTTGAAAATCCCTCCTGCATGGCCTGAGGAATATCTTTAATGCCAGGACCCTTATCTCTTAACTCAATTTCCACCTTGTCGGGATAAAGGTCGATGCTGATGATTCCCTGTCGGGCATGTGCCACAATATTAACTTCCGCTTCGTACAACGCAACCACAATACGACGGATAATCATTGGCGGAACGCCGAGTTGTTTCAGCACTTTTTTCACTTCACTCGATGCTGCCCCCGCTTTGGTAAAATTGCCGCCTTCGACCTGGAAATTCAGTTTCATCAATACACTGGTTTTAATCCAGCATTATATAATAAGCCGGACGTTCTAAAAAGTGAGTACCCAGTTACAATGAGTACCATATCATTTTCTTTGGCCAGTTTTATCATTTCCGGGGTAATTTTCTTATTCCTGACAAACAGAATAAATTCGATATCCGCCATTTCAGCTGTCCGGATCGTCTGAGGATTTGTTAAGCCGGTTATTAGCATTAGATCCTCGATGTTGATGGTCAAAACATCACTCATCAAATCCGAACTGAAGCCATATGTGACAGTTCGTCTGAGTTTTTCTTCACCGCAGATCACTCTGCCGTTAACTATCTCAACAATATGGGCAAGCTCCATAGTTGGGTATTAAGGTTTGGTTTTCCTGTGGTAAAAATAGGAAAGAGGAATTCCCTAATACATGATTTTCATAAACTTTTACACGCTGATACACTGATTTTAATCAGTTCTAAACAAGAGGGGAACAGCAGGAAAAATAAATCAGAGGGGAAGGTAAAAAAAGGGAAATAAAAAACCCGGCATTTGCCGGGTTGAAGAGGAAATCAAATCATTGGATATTTCTTTATTATCTCGGTGGAGTTCATTAGAATATCGACATATTGTGCCCGCTTGTATGCGTAAGGATCCTGCAGGTTCTTCATGGCCAGTTTCCCACGAAACTCCTCAACGGATTTATAACCTTTTTCGTCCATCCATTGTTCGAGTGTATCGAGCATTTTGGTGATGGAACCGGCTTTATTGCGGAATATGGTACTCACAACCTGTACCGTTTTTGCACCCGCCAGCAACATCTTAATGACATCTTTACCATCAGAAATACCGCGACTGGCACAAATATCACCTTTCAAATGGCCATAAAGTAAACCGGCAAACCGTAGGGTAATCTGATAATCTTTTTCGTGTGTCAGATCGAATGGATAGAAAAATTCTTCAGTTTCAATATTAATTTCCGGTTGGAAGAAGCGGTTGAATAGAACAACGGCATCGGCTTTGGCCTTATCCAGCTGCTGAACAAAATTGAGAGGATTGCTGTAGAATGAGGAAATTTTCACACTAACCGGAATTTTAACGGCCTTTTTAACTTGTTTAAGAATGGTTAGTTGATGCTCTTCGATGCTTACTCCGGCTTTATTCAAATCGGTTGGCACGCTGTAGAAATTCAGTTCCAGTCCGGCTATCCCTGTTTCTTCCAGTTGTTTGGCATATTCCACCCAAGTGGAATCGTAAATGGCATTTAAACTGGCGAATACCGGAATATCCACATTGTCTACCATTTTTTTTAGTTGGTAAAGATGTTCCTTGGCACCTGCATGTTTGATATTCGGGAAGATATCAATCATTTCGGCATGCCTTTCGTCGTATTCCCCGAGCATATCATCCAACTGAGCTTCTTCGAGATGAATTTGTTCTTCGAAGAGGGAGCGGTAAACGATGGCGCCGACTCCGGCCCGTTCAATTTTTTTAACGGTTTCGAGCTTGTCAACAATACTGCTGGCTCCGAGGATAATGGGGTTTTTCAGCTGTACCCCCATGTACGTTGTTTTGAGATCCGCCATGTTCTATTTAATTTAGTATTATTTATATGTAACAAGTTAAATCTTCAATTCGTTCAAAGCGGGTGGGTTAGCACTGATGTTTTTAGGCATTTTTAATAATTATATAGGTGATTGATAGGATTCCTTTACCCATAGAAAGTTATAGAATAATTGCTTTTTAACAAAAAAAGGAGGTGACCATTTCGGTCATCTCCTTTTAAATATTTGCGTGAGTTGGATTAAAATATGTGATAAGCAACTGTAACACCGGCCATGACGATGGACGCCATGGTCATTAGTTTTATCAGGATATTCAATGATGGGCCGGAAGTATCCTTAAATGGATCACCAACCGTATCACCTACAACTCCTGCTTTGTGAGCAGGACTGCCTTTTCCTCCAAGGTTTCCTTTTTCGATATACTTCTTCGCGTTGTCCCAGGCTCCCCCTGAATTATTTAACATACATGCCAACGTGAAACCAGTTGTCAGACCGCCAGCCAAAAGGCCGATTACTCCTGCTACGCCAAATACAAGTCCAACAGCTACAGGTACAAAAATAGCCAGCAGTGAAGGCAGAATCATTTCTCGTTGCGCCCCTTTGGTCGAGATTTCGACACAGCGGGCATAATCTGGTTTACCAGTTCCTTCCATAATACCTGGAATTTCACGGAACTGACGACGCACTTCATCAACCATAGCGCCAGCAGAACGGCCAACAGCCTTCATGGTCATGGCACTGAAAACAAATGCCATCATAGCTCCAATGAACAATCCGCCCAAAAGAAGAGGGTTGAACAGCGTCAGACTATATGCATCCACAAAATCCTGAATATTGGCTGTGGCAATGGCAACAGCTGTTTTTCCAGCAGTAACAATTGGAGCATGATCGTTATAAAACAATACGTTACCAACTTCTTTAAAACCATCTCCGGCCAGTTTCCCCAGCCAAAGTTTGATTTCTTCCATATAGGCAGCCAGTAGTGCCATTGCCGTTAAAGCAGCAGAACCAATAGCGAAACCTTTACCGGTAGCGGCAGTTGTATTTCCAAGCATATCCAGCGCGTCAGTACGTTGCCGTACCTCAGGTGCCAATTCCGACATCTCTGCATTTCCACCGGCATTGTCGGCAATGGGGCCAAAAGCATCAGTGGCAAGAGTGATTCCCAAGGTTGAAAGCATACCCACTGCAGCAAAACCGATACCGTAAACGCCGCTGGCAAAATCGTGGAATCCACCACTGAATCCGTAGGCTGCAATAATACCAAGCACAATGGTTAACACAGGAATCCATGTGGAAAACATTCCCACAGCCATTCCTTCGATAATGGTTGTTGCAGGTCCCTGCAGACCTTGTTTTGCAATTCCCCGGGTAGGTTTGTACTCGTCAGAAGTGAAGTATTCCGTTCCCTGTCCAATGATGACTCCGGCAATCAGGCCGGCGATAACAGAGCCAAATACTCCCCAACTTATCCAGTCAAATTGAGCGAGCAATGCAAGCACTATAAGAATCATAATGGAGCTACCCCCTGTTCCCAAAAGTAAAGCATTCAACAGGTTTTTTTGAGTCGCTGATTCTTTTGCCCTTACCAGGAAAATTCCGACTACGGAAAGAATAATACCTACCGCTGCCACAATCATCGGGGCAATAACAGCTTTAGTCTGGTCCGCTCCGGTTAATCCGGGAAGGGCCGCACCCAGGGCAGCTGTAGCAAGAATGGAACCGCAATACGATTCATAGAGATCAGCTCCCATACCGGCAACATCACCTACATTATCACCCACGTTATCGGCTATGGTTGCCGGGTTTCGTGGATCGTCTTCCGGGATACCGGCTTCCACTTTCCCAACCAGGTCGGCACCCACATCAGCTGCCTTAGTGAAAATACCGCCGCCTACACGGGCAAACAAAGCCTGTGTGGAAGCACCCATACCAAATGTCAGCATAGTAGCAGTAATTTCAATCAGTTTTTCATGTTCACTGGTTCCTGCATGGACGAACGTCAGGCCCAGCCAGGAAACACCTTCCTGCATGTGAGCAGTGGTATATACCAGTTTGCTCAGAATAAGGTACCAGATGGAAATATCGAGCAGACCAAAACCTACTACGACAAGGCCCATCACTGCTCCGCTTCGGAAGGCGATTTTTAATCCCTTGTTCAGCGAATCAGAAGCTCCATGGGCGGTACGGGCAGAGGCATAGGTTGCCGTCCGCATTCCCAGAAAACCGGAAAGTCCGGAGAAAAATCCTCCTGTCAGGAAAGCTACTGGGACGAAGGGGTTTTGAACCCCAAGGTAAGCGAGTATCCCCAGCAGGATGACCAGCACAATGAAAACCTGTCCCACCACCTTATATTGTCGGGTGAGATAAGCCATGGCTCCTTCACGTACGTGTTGGGCAATTTCAATCATTTTTGGAGTCCCTTCAGGGTTGGACATCATGTTTTTAAAGAATATCCAGGCAAACAAAAGGGCAAATAATGAGGCGGCCGGAATCAGCCAGAAAACGGAATGGATCATAACAGACGCTTTAAATTTATTGGTTTGATTAAGGGGAATTCCCCGTTTTTGATTATTTGGTTAATTGATAATTATAATGAGGTTTGGCTAACAAATTCTTTCCAGTTTCGGAATGAAAATAGATATTTAAAAGGAATGGGGGTGTTTTATAATTATGTTGTAAAGCAGGTTTTCAGATCTCGTTTGCGGTAACGGGCGTCTATTGCTGTTTTACAGCAGGTTCCGGAATGGGATCTTGAATAGATTTTTTTTCGTGATGGAAAATAGTTTTTCCCCGCCATCTTCCCGACAGGTAATAGATATATGAACCAATGGCTCCCACTACCCAGGCAATGGGAATAGCCCACCAGATTCCACTCACTCCAAGTGGCCCCCTGGAAAGGAACCAGGAAAGCGGAAGTCGGATTACCCATAAGGTGACAACGGTGATATACATTGGGATGAGTGTGTCGCCGGCACCGCGTAACATGCCAATCACGGAAAACATGGCGGCAAACGCAAGATAGAATGAACTAACAATGACCAGGTAATTTTCACCGATATGAATCACCGCCGGGTCAGCGGTGAACATCCGCATAAGGAATTCGCCCAGAAAAATAATCAGCAGAGAAATAATGATGCTGTATATCACTGAAATGATCATTGTTGACCGAAATCCGTTCCTGGCGCGTTGCTCTTCATTGGCTCCCAGGTTCTGACCGACGAAAGAAGACAGTGCCGAGGCAAAATTCATGGCCGGCATTTTTGCCAACGAATCGATTCGTAGGGCTACGGTATAAGCAGCAACGGCGTTGGTACCGAATCCATTGACGATTCCCATAATCGCCATGGCCCCAACAGCTACAAATGATTGTTGGAATCCGGTAGGTAAACCTATTCGAACACAACTTTTAAATATGGATTTGTCGAACTGAAGATGTGTTAGTGTAATTTTTACTAGTGCATGCGTCCGATTCAGGTAAACAATGGCTGTAATAAACGCTCCAGTCTGCGAAATGACTGTGGCCAGCGCAACACCTCCAACACCCCATTTAAAAACTATCACAAAAAGTAAATCCAGTACGATGTTGGCCAGCGTGGCAATAATCATGAAATACAGTGGCGTTTTGGAATCGCCCAAACCACGCAGTATGGAGGCAATGCCATTGAAGCCGAAAAAGGCAAACAACCCGATTAAATAGATATGAAGGTAAGTTTGAGCCTGCGGCAGAATCTCTTCAGGTAATTGTAATAGTCTGAAAATTGATGCAGAAAAGACGATGCCCAGTGCAGCAAGAATTATGGCTGCACCAATAAAAAAAATGAAAATGGTATCGATGGTACGTCGAACCTCATCTGTTTTTTTTGCTCCGAAAAATTGAGAGATGACAATGGAAGCTCCCGAACCCACACCAATCACCAGCGCGATGAGCGTGAAGATGACTGGAAAGGACGCACCTACGGCCGCCAGAGCTTCCTTGCCAAGGTAGTTTCCTACTATCACGCTGTCGACAATGTTGTACAGATTCTGAAAAACATTACCGGCAAGCATGGGCAAGGCAAACCCGACGATTAGTTTTGTTTCATTTCCCTTCGTCAAATCTCTCATCGCGGTGCAATAAATCCTTTTCCCCGCCTAATTGATTAATCAGGGAAATATTTGAGTGGACTATTTTATCTCTGCAAAAGCAAAGATGGGATTAAAAACAGTAACGAACCGAAAGTGCCAGATCTAAGTTGAGGTTGTCTCCTTGCGGATTGATGAATCCCAGTTGCGGACGGGTATCGATGGCCACCTGCAGTGGGATTTCGAAGTTGTATTCGATTCCGGCTGTTCCGGCAATGGTCAGGAATAAGCCACTGTCGCCGTAATCGGTATAATTACTCCGGTAGCTCCATGAACCAATTCCGGCACCGGCACCTGCATACCAGTTGAAGCCGCCATCGAGGTGCCAAACCCATTGGTGAACCCCCGTAATGGCCCAGCTATTCCAGCTGTTTCCGGAACGAACTCCCAGATCAGCTTCCAAACGGGTCATTGGTGTAAGGGTGTATTGGTAACTGATTTCGGTTCCAAAATTGGCATTGTCACCCAATCGCAAACCCAAAGCATGCTGGTGATTAATCTGTGCATTGGCAAAACCGAATGTGCCGGCAATAAGCAAAATGGCTAAGTAAATCTTTTTCATGGTCATGATTTTTTCGGCAGCAAAATTAAGTCATTTTTGGAAACAGGAAACAGACATCGAAAAAAGAGAAGATAATTAATCCGGGTTGCGAGGCCTGAAAAAACTTGCGATATTCGGGTTGAAATATAATTTGTATGAAAAAACAGATCCTATTTGTTTGTTTGGGAAATATTTGCCGGTCACCCAGTGCCGAGGCGGTGATGAACGCATACATTAAGAAGGAAAACCTGGGAAACGAGATTACATGCGATTCGGCAGGTATCATTGGTTACCACGAAGGCGAACCGGCGGATCAGCGGATGCAATCGCATGCCATTAAGCGTGGCTACAATCTGACCAGTATTTCGCGTCCGGTCAATCCGGATGTAGATTTCGATCGCTTCGATATGGTGATTGGAATGGATGACCAGAATATTCGGGACTTGCAGTCGTTGGCACGAACTGAATCTGATCGGAAGAAAATATACAAGATGACAGACTTCCTGGAGGAGTTTGGTTACGACTCTGTTCCCGATCCTTATTACGGCGGTGAAGAGGGATTTGAACTGGTTCTCGATTTGCTTGAAGACGCCTGCAACGGTTTGATAAAGCACATAAGAAATGGGGAGTGAGCAGGAAATAATTGCACGCATTGAAGATTGGGCAGGCGAACGAATCACCGGGACGCAGTCAATCGGTGGAGGATGTATTGCCAATGCCCGAAGAGTAACTACCGGGTCTGGTCGTTCATTTTTCCTTAAATCAGGGTTCGATAACTCCATGTTCCGGAATGAGGCCAACGGATTGCGAGAGTTGGCGAAGGCAAAAGCCGTTCGTGTACCGGAAGTGCTGTTACAGGGCGATGATTTTCTTTTGCTGGAATTTATCCCGCAAGGCGAAAGGAAAAGAAATTTCTTCGAAGACTTTGGCCGGCAGTTCGCGCAAATGCACCGTTATCAGGCTGAACAGTTTGGATTTTATGAAGACAATTTCATTGGAGCTACGCCCCAAATAAATATCCCGGTAGGAGAAGAGGCAACCAATTGGACTTCATTTTATATGAATAAGCGATTGCTGTTTCAATTTCAGTTGGCCGAACGCAATGGTTATGCTGATGAAAAGCTCCGCGCCGGATTCCGCAAGTTGGAAGAAAAGGTTGAAGATATCCTGGCGGGAAGTGAAGAACCTCCAACCTTATTGCACGGAGATTTGTGGAGTGGTAATTACATGAGTGACGAAAATGGTGAACCAGTCATCATCGATCCGGCGGTGTATTATGGTCACCGTGAAGCCGATTTGGCTATGACAAAACTGTTCGGCGGTTTTTCATCGGAATTTTTTGCCACTTACCGCGAAGCATATCCATTGCCTGATGGCTATGAATACCGCGAGAACATTTACCTGCTCTATCACGTGATGAACCACCTGAACTTATTTGGAAGTAGTTACTATGGTCAAGCTGTCAGGCTGATACAGAGCTATTTTTAGCCTGCCTATTTCTCGCCTTTTTTGTCATTCCTGACAGAAATTTTCCAATAGCGTAAGGAAAGCGATAAGAGAGCCAGATGAAAACAGTTGATTTAAAGTCGGGAGTGATTATTTTTTTCTTCGAGCCAATTCTTTGTGCTAGCCGGTATCCTACTTTTTCAGGAGCTTCCATCATCTCTGGCGGAATGCCAAGTGGCGCGGAAGAACTTGTTCGGGTTAATGGCGGGTGAATCAGATTGACCGAAATGGAATCGGCAGCCAGTTCAAGTGCCAGTGTTTTGGTTAACGCTTCAATGGCTCCTTTAGAGGCAGTGTAGCCACTCAGTTCAGAGAAGCCAGTTACTCCAACACCAGATGTGAAATTATGAATAATCCCGCTTCCTTGTTTTCGCATGGCGGGTAGTACGGACTGAATGGTTCGAATGTAGCCCAACAGATTAACATCCAATTCTTGCTGAATTGACTGGATTGTTCGCTCTTCGAATTTTTTAAAAATCGCGGAGCAGGCATTATTAATAAGAATGTCTATTGTACCCCAATTGTCTAACACTTTTTGTACACTCTTTTGTACATCTTCATCTGCAGTTACATTGCAAAATAAAAACAGAAAAGTCTCGGGAAAATGCATTTCCAGCAGTTTCGTTTCACCGGTGTAGATATCAAGGATAGCGACTTGGTCACCTTGTTCCAACAGGGCTTTTGCCAGAAAATAACCAATCCCGTTGGCCCCTCCTGTGATGATGATTATTCGCGGTATTGTTCCATTTCTTTTTAGTTTGTTCATATGGTTTGTCGTTTTGGTTGACAGTGAAAAGTTCGGTATTTAATTATTTGCTGAATCATTTCCCTGGTAATAATTGTTTCTTTGGCTGATATTAATTTTAGGCATAGTTTTGCACCTCTTTTAACAATTGACACCTGATTCATGCAGACCAAACTCAGCAGTACGATTTTCCTGGCCATTTTAGCTTGTTTGTTATGGGCATCGGCTTTTGTTGGAATCAAAATTGGCTTACCATATACCACGCCCCTTCAGTTTGCCGGAATCCGATTCTTCATCTCCGGCTTGATTATTCTACCGTTTTGCTCCCAACGGAAGGATTATTTCCGCATTATTCTGAAAAACTGGAAGGTGGTGTTTATTATTACACTGTTGCAGACCTTCGTACATTACTCTCTGTTTTATACCGGAATATCAATGGTCCCGGGAGCTTTAGGTGCCATTGTGGTTGGGTCGGGACCTGTGTTTGTTGCTATTGTGGCTCATTTTAGTATGCCCGATGACAAGATGAGTTTGAAAAAAGCAGGCGTTATTCTGCTGGGATTGACCGGTGTTGTTTTGGTTAGCCTGGAACGGGGCAGCCTTTCCGGCGAAGGAAAACTGATACTGGTCGGCATTGCGTTACTGATACTGACCAACATCAATTCAGGATTTACCAACATTATTGTCGCTAAGGATAAAGACAAAGTTCCGCCGCTGGTGCTCAGTTCTGCCAGTATGATTGTGGGTGGCGTGATGCTTTTCCTGTTTTCCATTCCCATTGAGGGGCTCCATTTTTCGGCCAAGCCTTTTGAATATTATGCCGCGTTAGCCTGGCTAAGTTTTCTTTCGGCCGCTGCTTTCTCCATTTGGTTTACACTTTTAAAACGTCCGGGGGTAAAAGTTTCGGACCTGAACATGTGGAAATTTATTATCCCGGTTTTTGGAGCCATTTTCGCCTGGATTTTACTGCCTGATGAGCATCCCGATGTTCTTTCCATTACCGGAATGATCATTACCGGCAGTTCTCTTTTCCTCCTCAATTATCTGAATCGAAAAAAAAATCATTCGGTAAAGGCCTGATTTCGCGAGAATAGACTATTTGGTTTGACCGTCTGGTTAAATATTTTGGTCAAAATATTTGGAAGGTCACCGAAATGATCTACTTTTGACCATGTGGTTAAACCGAAAAGTTAAGTACCATGACAAGTGAAACAACAGAAAAAAAAATACTGGATGCTGCTCGTGACGTTTTTATAAGAAAAGGGATGGACGGTGCCAGAATGCAGGAAATAGCCGATGAGGCTGGAATTAATAAGTCGTTGCTTCATTACTACTTTCGTTCGAAGCAGAAATTATTTGAAGCGATCTTTCAGGAGGCATTTGGTCTGTTAATTCCTGAGGTAATGAAGATATTTAAAGAAGAAGACTCTTTGCTGAATAAGATCGACCGCGTTGTTGATCGGTATGTTAACGTGTTTAGCAACAATCCGTTCCTACCCCAGTTTTTAATCGGAGAAATCAACCGTGAACCAGAAAAATTTGTAAAATTTCTCCAGGACAGTGGGATCGATCCAGTGTTTCTGCAGAATGTGGTTGATAAAGAGGTGGAAGCCGGAAATATCAATCCGATTAAAGCTGCGGATCTAATTCCGAATATGATAGGAATGGTTCTTCTGCCTTTTGCCGCTCGTCCATTGCTTCAGACGATCTTCTTTCATGGTGACAGTGAGCAATACGACGAATACCTGAATGAAAGACGTAACACAGTCAGTGCTTTTATAAAACAGGCATTGACCCGGAAGCCGCTTGATAGCAATGTTAGCCGTTAATCCAATATGTCTGGATTTTCAAAATTGAGTTGATAAACAGCATTTTATAGCAAAGAAAAAACCTAAATCATTTGCACATGGGAGAAAGAAAAACAAAATCCGGGAAGGAGAGAGGAAATCATCTGGTTTGCCTGCTGTTCGGTCACGATTTTGATCCGATCAAAGCCTGTTCAGATGAGGATGAATATTGCCACCGCTGCGGAAAAAAATGTGACGAGCATGATCGGTGGTTTGAATGGAAGTGGTGGCTGAAATGGAAGATGTTGCCAGTGAAAAGATGGATGTTACGCATCAATGGCTCCAGGGATAATTATACTTTCTGATTTGCCGCTGACAGAAGAAAAACGGCCATTTTCTTTTCTGCCGAAAGGAAAAAAATTAATGATGATAACAAGGAAACTCAAATATAACGATCCTGATATCGTTCGGGACGATGTGATTTTGTATTGACCACAAAAAACAAATGATTACCATATGAAACGATTATTAATCTTACTCATTTTACCAGTTCAGATGGCTTTTGGCCAAACGGGGCAGGTCACCATTGAGGAGTGCTACAAGCAGGCTCGTGAGAATTATCCAAAGTTGGGTGATTTGGATCGGGAGCAACAGATGAATGATCTGAAAACAAAAAATCTGGATGCAAACTGGTTGCCAACGGTGAACCTGAATGGCCAGGCTACCTATCAGAGCGATGTTACCAGTGTACCGGTTGCCCTTCCGGGAATCAATATTCCGACACCTTCCAAAGATCAATATAAGGCGTATCTCGATCTTCGTCAGAATATTTACGACGGTGGATTGACCAAAGCACAGAAAGAGGTCGATGCGGCCAATACTGCAACCGATAAGCAGAAGCTGGAAGTGGAAATGTACTCATTGAACGATCGCGTTAATCAACTTTACTTTGGTATTATTCTCATGGAGAAGAGTCACAAAGTACTGGAGTTGAAAAAGCAGAACATTTCGGAACGGCTCCGCGTGTTGGAATCGGGATTCAAAAACGGGATGGTTCAGGCCCGGAATGTGGAAACGTTGCGAGCGGAGAAAATTCTTACCGGTCAGCAAATCGAAGAGGTGGACGCGAACCGCATGGCTGCCATCAAATCATTAGCTGTATTAACTGGGTTAACGGTTGATGAAAACACGCAATTTCAGGCACCGGCCATCGTACAGGAGAATAAAGATTGGCAGCGACCCGAGTTGAAGCTCTACAACCAGATGGAAAACTCCATCGACAAAAATGCCGATTTGATTGCGAAGACGAGGAATCCGAAAGTATTTGGTTTTGGGCAGTTAGGTTACGGAAAGCCAGGATTGAACATGTTTAAAACATCGTTCGCTACATACTATTATGTCGGAGTCGGTCTTTCGTGGAATGTGTTCGATTGGAAGCAAAGCCGTCGGGAACGAGAGGTTCTCGACCTCCAGAAACAGATGGTAAACTCTTCAAGGGAAACCTTTACGCAGAACGTTAACATGGCCTTGGCACAGGCATCCGAAAATATTCAGAAGCTGGAATCATTGATAAATACGGATGAGAAATTGGTCAGTATCCGTGACAAAGTAGCCACTCAATCAGCTTCGCAACTGGAAAATGGTGTGATTACTTCAGCTGATTATGTCACCGATTTAAATGCTGAGATTCAGGCACGAATCAATCTGGAATCAAGGAAAGTTCAATATTTACAGGCCGTTGCCAATTACAATACATTAACAGGAAATCTCTCAAATAACTGATAAAGATGAAACGGATAATGAAACGAAAATATCTTTTTGCCTTTGCAGCCGCCATCCTGCTGATGGGATGCAACCGAAACGATAAACTTTCGGATGCGTACGGAAACTTTGAAGTGGATGATGTCATCGTATCATCCGAAGTGGCTGGAAAACTGCTTCAATTTGATTTGAGTGAAGGTGATCAGCTGAAAGCCGGAGCTCAGATAGGGCTGGTAGATACCACACAGCTTTACCTGAAAAAGGCACAACTTGAAGCACAAAAAGCATCTATTCAATCGAAAATGGCCAGCATACAAACACAGATTGCCGTAGTAAAACAGCAACGTGCCAACCTGGAAGTCGATAAAAACCGGGTAACGAAAATGCTGGCCGACAGTGCTGCCACGCAAAAGCAGATGGATGATATTACTGGAGGAATCGATGTTTTTGAAAAGCAAATAGCCAATATTCGTACCCAGGAAATTTCCCTGAAAAAGGAAATCGATGTGGTTGATGCGCAGGTGGCACAAATTGAAGATCAGTTGGGGAAATGTCGCATTACTACACCTATTGCCGGTACTGTACTGGAGAAATATAAAGAGATGGGAGAGTTGGTAAATCCGGGACAGTCGCTCTTTAAAATTGCCGATTTGTCGTATCTGAACCTTAAGATATACATCAGCGGGGCACAGTTGGCACATGTAAAGATTGGTCAGCAAGTGTCGGTCCTCATCGATAATTCAAAGACGACCGATACCAAACTGACGGGGACAATTACCTGGATTTCATCGGAAGCAGAATTCACCCCGAAGATTATTCAGACCAAAGAGGAGCGGGTGAAACTGGTTTATGCAGTGAAAGTGAAGGTGCCGAACGACGGTAGTCTTAAAATCGGCATGCCAGGCGAGGTCCGGTTTAATCAGGCAAACTGATAATAAAAGACATTACCGGAAGTTTCTACGAGCTTTTGGGTCTTTATTATATTCTCAAAACCATGAAAATGGGGAAGTTGGTGAAAACCGGCTTCCTCTAATAAAGGCAAAGGTTACTGAAGTACGATTTGGAATTATGAATCATTTAAGACTGAAACAACGATGATATCAGTCGGGAATATTGAAAAAAGTTACGGTGAGGTCAAAGCACTGCGCGGCGTTTCGCTCGAAGTGAATGAAGGCGAACTGTTTGGCTTGATTGGTCCTGACGGTGCAGGCAAAACCTCACTGATACGCATATTGGTCACCTTGCTAAAGCCCGATGTAGGAAGTGCAACCGTGAACGAGCTTGATGTGGTGAAGGATTTCAGAAAGCTGCGGAAAGAAATCGGCTACATGCCCGGTCGTTTTTCGCTTTATCCTGACTTGACGGTTGAGGAGAACATGACCTTTTTTGCTACGGTTTTCGGAACGACCATCGAGGAAAACTACCACCTGGTGAAAGACATTTACCAGCAAATCGAACCTTTCAAAGAGCGGTTGGCCGGAAGACTTTCAGGTGGAATGAAACAAAAACTGGCACTTTCCTGTGCGTTGATTCATGCGCCGAAAGTGCTGGTGCTCGATGAACCAACAACGGGAGTCGATGCGGTTTCCCGGAAGGAATTCTGGGAAATGCTTAAACGATTGCAGAAAATGGGTATTACCATTCTCGTTTCAACTCCCTACATGGACGAAGCCAATTTGTGTGATCGGGTAGCACTGATACAGGATGGCAAAATTCTGACCATTGACACTCCGGAAAAGGTAACCCAAAGTTTCGGGTATAAGTTGTGGGCCATCCGCTCCGACAACATGTATTTGTGTATCCGTCATCTGCGGGAGCACCCCGGGGCTGAATCAGTTTTCGGATTTGGTGAGTATTTGCATGTTACATGGAAAAATCAGGATATGAAGGCGGATGAAATGGAGAAATATCTGAGTGATTTGGGGCATACCAACGTGGAGGTCAAACGAACAGAGCCGGGTATTGAAGACGTGTTTATGGACCTGATGCAAAAACATGATAACTGATATGGAAAACGAAAATACAGTCATCCGGGTACGCGATTTGGTCAAGAAATTCGGGCAGTTTGTTGCAGATGATCACTTAAGTTTCGATGTCTATAAAGGCGAAATTTTTGGTTTTCTCGGAGCCAATGGTGCCGGAAAAACAACGGCGATCAGAATGTTGTGTGGATTGTTGGAGCCCACGTCGGGTGAGTTGACTGTAGCTGGACTGGATGGTTTCAAACAACGCGAAGCTATCAAACGGCGGATTGGTTACATGTCGCAGAAATTTTCACTCTACGAGGATTTGACGGTTAATGAAAACATTCGGTTGTTTGCCGGAATTTACGGAATTCCGACCCGTGTGCGGAAAGAAAAAACGGAAGAGTTACTGGAAAAACTGGAACTCACTTCGGCACGCAAAAAGTTGGTGCGTGATTTGCCCCTGGGGTGGAAACAGAAACTGGCTTTTTCACTGGCTATCATCCACGATCCGTCCATCGTTTTTCTTGACGAACCTTCGGGAGGTGTCGACCCGGTGACCCGCCGCCGCTTTTGGGATTTGATTTACGAAGCTGCGCACGAAGGAATCACCGTTTTTGTCACAACGCATTACATGGACGAGGCAGAATATTGCGACCGGGTGGCGATCATGTCGGCCGGCAAAATTGTAGCACTCGATACACCTGATGCACTGAAAAAGGAATGGGATGCGACCAGCATGGACGGTGTATTTCTGAAACTGGCCCGCTCAAATGAGTAACCGTTATTCATGAATCTCGATAGAATAAGATATATATGAAACAATTAAGTGGATTTATAAGAAAAGAGTTTCGCCACATCTTTCGTGATCCGCGAACGATGATTATTCTGTTCGGCATCCCGATTGTGCAGCTCCTCTTGTTCGGTTACGTGATTACCACCGAAATCAAAGATGCGCGCATTGCCATTCTGGATAAATCGAATGATGAGGTTACCCGTGAAATCACACATAAATTGCTGTCGTCAGGCTACTTCAAGCTCGATGCGATGCTGGATAACGAAGGTCAGATTGACAATATCTTCCGCCAGGGAAATGTAAAGGAAGTAGTGGTTTTTCAGGATGATTTTGGGAAGAAACTCGAACGCGACGGGCAGGCTGATGTGCAGGTTATTGCCGATGCATCGGACCCGAACACTGCCCAGTTGCTTTCCAATTATACCAACGCCATTGTGCAGGATTACCTGCAAAAGAAATTCATCAATTATAAAATGCCACTGGAGATAAAGCCGCAGGTGCGCATGTTGTTCAACGAAAGTTTGGTGGGAGCATTCATGTATGTTCCCGGGACGATGGCGCTAATTCTGATTATCATTTCGGCTATGATGACTTCCATTACGATTGTGCGCGAAAAAGAAATGGGAACTATGGAAATATTGCTGGTTTCGCCGTTGAAATCGCACCATATCATCATCGGGAAAGTCACTCCCTATCTGATTTTATCCGTGATTAACGCCATCACTATTGTGATTTTGGGAAACCTGGTCTTTGGCGTTCCGGTCAGGGGAAGTCTTATTCTACTGATGTTTGTGGTCATTCTCTACATTATGCTGGCACTGTCGTTGGGTATCCTGATTTCGACCATCGCTGCCAGTCAGTTTTCCGCCATGTTTGTCTCGATAATGGCGCTCATGCTGCCAACGATGTTGCTATCGGGTTTTATTTACCCGATCACGAATATGCCGGTTGTTCTGCAGGTTTTGTCAAACATCATGCCGGCGCGTTGGTTCATCGAAGCGGTTAAGGCCGTGATGTTGAAAGGTGTTGGGATTGGTTACATCTGGAAGCAGCTGCTAATCATGACAGGAATGACGGTTATCTTCCTTGGTATTAGTGTGAGGAAGTTCAAGTTGCGGTTGGAGTAGGAAACCTGATTAAGAAATTAAACAGTTAGTAAGATGAAACGAACATGAAATTTAGCATGCTAGATTACACAAAGGGTATGAATAAAGTTCATTGTGAGTTCCATACGTTACAATTGAAAGTTATAACACAAAACGTATGAAAATATTACGATATCTTCTGCAAAAGGAATTCATCCAGATTCTACGGAACAAATCGATGTGGCCCGTCATTTTTGTGATGCCAATCGTCCAGATGCTTATTCTGGTGAATGCGGCTACGCTGGAGTTGAAAAATGCGGATGTGTACATTGTCGATCAGGACATGAGTGATGCTTCGCGCCAGCTTGTTAATAAACTTGAAGGCAATCCGTTTTTCAATGTGACCAGTGTTGCTGATGCAGATTTCGATGCAGATGATCAGTTGTTGCATGGAAAAGCGAATGTAGTTCTCGATATTCCGCAGAATTTTGAACGTGACTTGAAACGTAATAACAGTGCATCGTTGCAGTTGCGCGTGGATGCCATCAATGGTATGGCCGCCGAACTGACATGGTCGTACATGAATTCACTGATTCGGAGCTACAACAATAACATCCGGGCCAACTGGATGGGAATTTCGAAATTCGATCCGCCGCAGAAAATCGTGGTCTCTCAGCGGTACTGGTATAACCCGACACTCATCTATGCCTTCTATATGGCTCCTGGGGTTCTGGTCATTTTAGTCACCCTCATCGGGATGTTCCTGTCAGCTGTCAACCTGGTGCGCGAAAAGGAGATTGGCACCATGGAACAGTTGAATGTCACGCCTATCAAGAAGTACCAGTTCATTGCTGCCAAGATGATTCCCTTTTTGGTGATTGCCCTGTTGGTGTTATCATTTGGTTTGCTGATTGCCAAGCTGGTATTTAATCTTCCCTTCCGGGGAAACATACTCGTCCTCTACGGATTTACAACCGTCTTCCTGTTAGGCGTGATGGGATTGGGATTGTTGATATCGGTGGTTTCCGATACCCAACAACAGGTATTCTTCGTGAGTTACTTCTTCCTGCTTGTATTTATTTTGATGAGCGGATTGTTCACTCCGGTGGAGAGTATGCCAAAATGGGCACAATGGCTCGATCACCTTAATCCGTTGTATTACATGATGAAAGTAATTCGGAATGTCGTTTTGAAAGGCTCTGGTTTCTTCGACCTGAAATTTGAATTCCTTTCCATGTTGGGGTACGGTGTTGCCATGTTCTCACTGGCGGTCATGCGTTACCGGAAAACTGCATAAAACTTAATACCTTCATATGTTTCGAACGCCTTTCGGCGGATAAGTTGCTTCGACAACTTGTTCCCGGAAGGTTTTTTTATGCGGAAAATATGCAGTTTTACACGTTCCCTGAAATTATTCTCTTTCAAAATGAAACAAAAGTGGTATGATAATGGATATACATAAAGTTGAAAGGAATGATTTTAAATCTTTTTATATATCTGCTTTGAATAATTATTTTTGTGTCAAACCAAACCAGGGGAAGTAATTATGTCAAGAATATTTCCGGTCTTATTGCTGGCATGCATTACGATGTTGGCAGGTCCTGTATGGGCCGTTGAACACAGTTCCGCTTCCGCGGGGACAAATCAACGTCATGAGCAGCCAGTGAATCCGATGGATACGTTAAAGTGGAGTGTGAATTATCTGAACCGGATCATGTACTCGGGTGGGGAGTGGTATCTTACCGATCGTACTTATCAGAAAGCTATAAAAGGCGTATTGAATTATGCCGAGAATCAACCCATTGATACATCAGTGGTGGAAATGCAAAAATTGTTGTCCGATTACGGAGTCGTATATATTTACGATCGCCGGCCTCAGGATATCCGTAATCCGCAGAATGTTCCCGGTTATACTACGCCCGATGAACTCGATAGCCAGGTTGAATCACTGAAGAAACAATGGACCGATAGCTTACAGCATAGCATGATTGAGGTGCCCGAATCACTGGTAGAAAATGTGGAGAAAGAGGTTCGGTTAATTCCGGCCATGGATCCCCAGAGACTGTTAAGTGACTCACTCAAACAAATGCCGGTTGCATTCCGCAGGTGCCTTACCCGGCAGTTTACCAAACTCGGAGTTGCCGATTCTGTGTCGACTACAGCTTTCGATTCTATCCGCGCCAGCGTGGTCGAATCCTGCCGCTTGAAATACAATGATTCAGTTTTAACGACCTACCGCGATTCGGTCATCGCAAAATACCGATCTGAATATATTCAGCAATTCATTGATTCAGCAGCATTGGCCTACCGAAAGAAGATCGAACAACGCAATTACGATCGTCTTTCATATTACAACGATGGAGTTGTGGCATCAGTGAATGATTCGTTGCGTTTGGCGCTGCAGTTTCTTACGCAGCATGCAGCTCTTGATTCTGTGAAGCTAAGTATGACCAACCTGGCCGGCGAGGAAAAATCGATTTGGACAGCGAACCGTCCCATGCCGCCCATTCGGTTTTACCTGAAGAATGTGCAGAACGATTCGTTGGGAGTTATCGTGAATAACAGCGGAAAAGGGAAAGTAAATATTATCATCGATGATGGAGTGCAAATTCAACGGTTCACAACGACCAACCGCCGCGAAATAACCATCAAGAGGGAAGAACCAGACCAAAATCTTCTGGCTATGCCAACCATTACACCCAAATTGTCGCCATGGGAAATGGGCGGAGACGGAACTATTGGCTTTACGCAAACAACGTTAAAGAATTGGGCTAAAGGAGGTGAAAGTTCGTTAGCGACATTAGGAGTTGCCAAATACCATGTCAATTATTCCAAGAAAAAGATGAAATGGGAAAATAATCTGGAACTCCGATATGGAATGAACCGGACTGATACCAAGGGATTGCAGAAAAACGATGATAAGGTTGAATACCAATCCCGGTTAGGATACTCGGCATTTAACCGGTGGTATTATTCGGGCGATTTCGATTTTAAAACACAGATGACCCGGGGGTATTCCGATCCCGATCACCAGAAGCCGATTTCGGCCTTTATGGCTCCGGGATACGTAACATTTTCCATCGGTTTGGATTATAAGCCTAATGCCGATTTCTCGTTGTTTATCTCACCGCTTACATCTAAAACCACCTATGTGAATGATACCACGCTTATCGATCCGACAAACTATGGCTTAAAAGCCGGTCAGAAAAAACTGTGGGAACCTGGTTTTATTGTGAAAACGAGTTTCAAGAAGGATATCATCGAGAATATTCATTATGAAACAGCAGGACAGATGTTTGTCAACTACAGGTATCCGTTCACGAAGTTCGATTTTGACTGGGAACAGACTTTGGTGATGAAGGTAACCCGCAGTATTAATACCCGTATTATGACGCACCTTATTTACGACGATAACGTGAAATTTCCGGTATACAACGATGCAGGTGAGGTGATAAAGAAAGTGCCCAAGTGGCAGTTCCAGGAACTCTTTACCGTTGGGTTCACATACGAGTTTTAAAGACTGATTACCGCTAGTGTTTACTTTACTGGCATTGCAATAACAGACAGAGTCAGAAGAGGGAGGACGGCATATTCTTGCGTGGAGCGTCAATTCGTAATTTGTATATTAAAGGATGTAATAAGAACAGCTGAAAATTCGCTGTTCTTATTATATGGATTGCCGCAAATGGTTTCCTTATTTTTTATCAGCAAAATTCTGAAACGAGTTATTCTTAAAGGTCCATTTCAAGCTCCAAAGCAGTGTTGTATGTAGATTCAGGTACTTGGTAATTAATTCGATAGTGATTGGCTTCTTCCGTCGGGTTTGGATTGTTAACTATTCCACATCACTTCAATCTCTTCAAGTGATTTTCCAGTAGTTTCGGGAACCAATTTCCAGGTGATCCACAAATAGGGAATGCACATTAGAGCAAAAAGAAAAAACAATCCGGTTGCCGATAGTGACGACATAAGCCACGGAGTAAGTTGCCCAATCAGGTAGGTGCCTATCCAAAGTGAGAAACCGGCAATCGACATAGCGGCTCCACGTACTTTTGTGGGATACATCTCTGAAAGCAAGACCCAGATGACCACACAAATTGATATTGCACATCCGAAAATATACGCTAGAATCAGGAATAGTAAGGTGACAGGAGGAACAATTGTTCCGGTTTTATTGATTTGAAAATACAGTCCAATCAGAATAAGTGAAACCAGCATACCTGTTACACCATAATAGATTAGTTTTTTTCGGCCAATCTTGTCAATAAGCCAAATTGCAATTACTGTAGAAATTACATTTATTAACCCGACAAAAACCTGGTAAAAGAGTGAATCGCCTTCAGAAAGTCCTGTTTGTTCAAAAATACTTGGTCCGTAATATAATACAGCGTTTACTCCCATGAATTGTCCTAAAATAGCCAACGAGATACCAATAATCATAGGAGTGCGATATCCGTTTTTAAATAAAAGCCTCCAGTTTGATTGACCTTCGTTCTTCAGTGCAAGTTTAATTTCGTTCAATTGTGATACCGCGCTTTCTTTACCCTGGATACGACTAAGTATTTTCAGTGATTGAACGTTTTTATTCTTCACACTTAACCAGCGGGGACTTTCAGGAATAAAAAACAAGGTAATAAAGAAAAGCAGAGCTGGAATTGATTCTGCTCCTAGCATGGATCTCCATACTTCACTAATAAAGATCTTGTTTATCCAGCTGGTATGTAGTGCGATATCAGCCTGCATGCTTTGTGCATTTATTTTAAGAGCATAGTTCACCAGGTAAGCCCCGAGGAAGCCTATGGTGATGGCCAACTGGTATAGCGATACAAGTCTTCCACGGTAGTTGGGTAGCGATATTTCTGAGATATACAACGGTGAGATAATTGATGCTACACCTATGCCAACTCCCCCGATGATACGATAAAATATAAGTGCTTGCTCGTTTAATGATAACATGCAGCCAATAGCTGATGCAGAGAATAAGGCGGCTGCAACAAAGAGTACAGGTCTGCGACCGAATAGATCACTAAGCCTACCCGCCACTAGTACGCCTGCAATTGATCCAAGTAATGCACTTCCGACATACCAGCCGGATTGTATCTCATTCATGTTGAATTGTATAGATACACTTTTAATTGTGCCGGAAATCACAGCTGTATCATATCCGAAAAGAAAACCACCTAGTGCAGCGACTATTGATAAAAACAGCAAATAGCCCATGTTCCCTTTTTTCATATTTTCTTTTTCCACGATGGTGAATTTAGTTTGGTTATCTCTAATTAAATCATAAGTTGAGGTATTCCTTATAACGGTTATATAGGTGCCCGGCTTGAAGGTATGCAGATTGCGGACTCATGAAATGTGAAAATTCAAATGTGATTCCCTTATCGTAGCCTGCTCGTTGAGCTGCTTCCAGTTTTAATCGGAGTTTGTCAAATTTGATGGGTAAAAACCGAATTGGCATGTCCCTGTCAAAAGTCTCTGCATTGGTCCAACATTCGATATTGTATTTTTGGGCCAATTCTTTATTAACCGTAAAAAACGCATCCAATTCATCGTAATCAATGTGCCCATCCTGAAAAGCACAGGCATCTACGACATCATGAATGCCATTGAAAATTTCATCCCATTCTTCTTTGTGTTCCTGGACAGAGACGGAATTACTCTTTGTTAGATTTCCTGAAGCAGCTTCTACTGCTTTTTTTCCATCAATCCAGGGTGAAATAAGCGTTGGCAATCCATTGGATATATCTTTGCATTGTTTCCCCATGGTATGAAATGCCCCAATAACTCCTTTTGTTCTACGACTAATTTCACCACTTAGGTACCACCCTTGGAAGCTTTTAAATCGCATTCCGTAGTTTTGCCAAACTTCATCTATGACGTATTTATTATCTTCGACTTCAAACGTCATATCGCCAGTGTCCCAATATTTACCCGAGTCGTAGAGTCCGAAGTAAAACTTCATCTGATATTTCTCTGCCAGGCGCAGGAATAGTTCCAACGTATCAACGGATGGTTTGTAGCATCCTTTTTTCAGAAGATAAGCAGACGGATATGTAATAAACTTCCGGTATCCGGATCTGATCATAATAACCGTATCGATGCCAATGGCTTTCATGTGTTGAAAATCGGCGTCCCATTCTTTTTCTCCCCAATTTTGATGAGGTATATCGTGCGATATCTCATCCAAAAAGGTCCCCGTAATTTTTAATCCGTTTTCTCTCGGGACAATGTAATTCTCTGAGGCAGAATAATGTTTTGGCCCCGGTTCTTCAGATTGGCCAAGAAGTTGCGTCCCTGTTATGGCCAGAGCACTTGTGGCGCCTAGTTTCTTCAGGAAATTACGACGTGAGTCTTCTTTGTTGTTCATATCATCGGTTGTTGGGTTATATACTTTGGTGTACGCGTTTTGCCGAATACAAATAGAAATCTCAAAACTTGTTTCGGGAATTTGATAGAGTTGCTGTGTCTTTCTGTTTCGGCGACGGCGCGGACAAAGTCTTCCAGATTTCATACATGGCTCTTGGAACGTGGAAGCTGCCTTTCCATTTTCCTCCTTTCAGGGTTAGTAGTGGTTCTCCATTCCTCTTTAAATATCCAAACCATTCACCATGTTCAGTGTCCTTAAAGTGCTCCCATGTGTACTTGTGCAACTTCTCAAACCAATCTTTACATGCTGGGTTGCCAGTAAGTTTGTAACATTTTGCCATGGCAATCAGTGTTTCCAGATGAACCCACCATAACTTTTGGTCCCACTCGAGTTGCTGAGGAGGGTAGCCTTTGATATCTTGAAAATAGAAGATCCCACCATATTTTTTATCCCAGCCATATTCGGTATTGCGGAGCAAAATTTCTTCGACCTGGCTAATCAATTTCTGATCGTTATACCTGACAGCTAAGTCCATCAAAAACCACATTGATTCATTTACGTGACCCGGGTTAACCACTCGTCCTTCGAAACTGTCTATAAAACTTCCTTCCGGAGAAACGTTTTCAAGAATAAGTCCAGTATCTTTTTGATAAAAATTTGTCATAATATTATTAATCAATTCAGGAACTATTTGTCCTGTAATCTGGCTACCTAGAATATCTTCGAGTGATAGAGATAGATTACATAATATCATGGGTAGGGCAAAGCTCATCAATGGCCTTGTTCCCGGAACGGATTTATCATATTTACCCTTCGGGTGATCTTGTCGCTGAAGAATCTGGTGATAGGTTGAGACTGCAATTTGCTTAAATTCTTCGTCTTTAGTGGCTTTGTAAAGTTCCCCAAAGGCGAGAGCCGCAAAACAATCAGAGAATATGTTGTAGGCTTGTACTAGGGGGGTGCCTTCCTGTGTGAGGGAAAAGTACCAGTTCCCTTCTATATCTCTACCATATTTTTTCAGGAAATTGGCACCAGCTAGTGCGATATCAAGCCATTCTTCTTTCCTTTCAACTTTATTGTACATCATAGCAAACATCCAAACCTGTCGGCCTTGTAACCAGATGAATTTGTCCGTGTCAAATACAGCCCCTTCCCTTGTGAGGCAGGTGAAGTATCCTCCAAATTTCTTGTCGATAGAGTATTTCATCCAAAAAGGGATGACGTTCTCAAGCAGTTCATTTTTATACAACTCAGCATATTGGTTCAGTTCAGTATTATTCATGGGTTTTAAGATTTATTTTGCGGCTTTTGGGCAGGCTCTGATTTCAGATTTACGAGAAAATTAATCAGATTTATATTAATAATATGTGACCGAATCAGATTATTCTTTACTACACCTGTTCCGCAATTATACGATCATTGTTTCATACAAATAAAAATAAAATATTTAAATAATTACAGCCAAATTAATAAAAAATATTATTTAATAATATGCAGTAATTAAATTTGATGTCATCTAATTCGTTTGTATGGTTAATCGAATGTCGGTTTTGGCAGGTTGATGTTGTTATGGAATGCATTGTATGTTATATTTTAGTTAGTTTTTAATAAATTTGTAATGGTAATTAAAGTTGACCAGTGTCTGGTTAGTTAAATCGTATATTTAATCATTTCTATGCAGCATAAATTTTTTGAATCGGAAATTGAAAGTAAGATTGATTTAACAAGGAAGAATATTATTCGCTTCTATGTTGTCAATGGATCAAGTACAATTGCAGAATTGGCTAAGGAGTTGGATTTGAGCGTTCCTACCACAACAAAGCTGATAGGTGAATTGATTGAAGATGGTTTTGTTCAAGACTTTGGAAAACAAGAGACGGGTGGTGGTCGACGTCCGAATTTGTATGGCTTGAGTCCTGATTCAGGTTATTTTGTTGGGGTGGATGTAAAGCGTTTTCGGGTTAATATTGCATTGGTTAACTTTAAGGGAGAGACAGTTAAGTATGAAGATGGAATTCCTTACCGGTTAGAAAATACTCCTGAAGCATTGAATCAGCTTTGTGATATTATTAGTTCATTTATTTCCAATCAATCGACGATCCAGGAAAAGATTTTGTGTGTCGGGGTCAATGTTAGTGGACGTGTAAATAATTTGTCCGGATACAGTTACAGCTATTTTTATTTTGAAGAAAAGCCATTGAGCGAGTTGATTGAAGAGCGTATTGGGGTGCGGACTTTTATTGACAATGACTCGCGGTCGATGGCATACGGTGAGTATATTAGTGGGGTTGCCAAAGGTGAGAAGAGCATGATTTTTGTAAATATTGGCTGGGGTGTGGGAATTGGAATTGTGATTGATGGTAATTTGTACTATGGCAAATCGGGATTTTCAGGAGAATTTGGCCATGTTTATTCATTTGATAATGAGATAATTTGTCATTGTGGCAAGAAGGGGTGTCTGGAAACAGAGGCCTCGGGCCTGGCCATTCATCGGATATTTTTGGAGCGGGTTCAAAATGGCAGTAATACCATTTTGCAGAGTAAGCTTGAGACTAATGAACCTCTGTTACTTGAGGACATTATTAATGCTACTTTGGAAGAAGATGTGCTGTCTATTGAGATTATTGAAGAGATTGGAAATAAGATTGGGCGTTCAATCTCTGGATTGATTAATTTATTTAATCCTGAATTGTTGGTTATAGGAGGAACGGTTTCCCTTGCTGGTGATTATATTTTACTTCCTATTAAAAGTGCTGTAAAAAAGTATTCGTTAAACCTTGTCAATAAAGATACAGAGATAAAACTCTCTAAGTTAGGCGAGAAGGCGGGCGCTGTCGGTGCAGGTTTGTTGGCGAGAGAGCGTGTTCTTGGTTTTTCTTCCTGATTGGTGTTCCTCCCTGTCGTAGGTAATTTTACTCTTCTCTAGCAGTCCACACATTGATTGAATTCGGTCCTCTTCTGTTCAGTCATTTTGATTCTGAACCTTGATTATGTATTTGTCTGCTTGGATTTTAATAATGTTTTTGTGTGAAAATGATCAGCTAATGGTTGATTGACTACGCTGTAAAATGTCTTTCGGGACACTGCGTTTGTCTCCTTTTGCTTCTATATCCCCGACCTGCCTTATAATGTAATATTGAAGTTTGTTTGTGCATAAGATGCATCATCTGAGTATGTTGTTGAGGTGGTGCGTCTTGCTGATCCTGAGTTCATTGATTGGCAATGAACAACGAATGTTGATTCCTGTGCAGACTTAGCTGAACGTAATTCAATTCCTGGTAATCGCAGATATACCATTCTCCTATTGCTTACGTCAAGTCATATTTCACCATAATTGCAACTAAAAATTAAAATATATTAAAAAATAATTGCAATTATTAAAATATGACGTATTTTTACAATGATTAAATAAAATAATTTTCAAAATCAAAAGAGATGAGATCGTTTTATTTTATAATCACTTTAATGTGGAAGTAAGGATGGTCATTTCTTGTAATATTCGATAGGTCAGTATTTTATTTAATGTTTGGGCCGGGTAAGTTGATTATCCGGGATAGGCAACGGTTCTTATGATTATATCTGCTTTTAATATGATGTAGTCGGTTGCTTATGTGCTTTTAACAATTAACCAAATCAAACATCTAATCGCTCATTAAAACTAAACATTATGAAACATTTGCTAAAAGGAATACTGCTTATTCTTTTGCTTTTTGGCGGCTTGCTGTATTCTCAGGAAGCCCATTCCCAAGTGAAAGTAAGCGGAAATGTAGTTGACCGAAATGGGGCACCACTTGTTGGAGTGAATGTCGTCATTATGGGTACCACCGTTGGGACGACTACTGATTTCGATGGGAAATATTCAATTACAGTTCCAACTGATGATTCAGTCTTGAGATACTCTTTTATTGGATATGTAAATCAGGAGATAAGTGTTGATGGTAGAACCAATATTGATGTCACACTTAACGAAGACACTCAAGGAATTGATGAGGTCGTAATCGTTGGATATGGTTCAATGAAAAAGAGTGATTTAACCGGAGCAGTCACTAGCATAAAGGGGAAGGAACTTGCGGATATTCCGGTTCGTTCTGCTACTGAAGCATTGCAGGGAAAAATGGCTGGTGTCACAATCACTTCGACAGGGGGTAGTCCTGGTACTGCTCCATCTGTTCGCATTAGGGGTATTGGCACCGTTAATGGGAATGATCCATTATATGTAGTGGATGGTTTTCCTCAATCTGATATTGGCTGGTTGAATCAGAGTGATATTGCTTCCATGGAGGTTCTGAAAGATGCTTCTGCTGAGGCAATATACGGTTCTCGGGGAGCAAATGGGGTCATTATTATTACAACGAAAAAGGGAACAATGGGTGATGCTCATAATCTGAGTGTAAATCTTGACGTGTACTACGGTGTTCAAAATGTTACGAAGAAATTTGACATGATGAATGCTGAGGAGTTTATTGATTATCGGAATCTGGCATATACGAATGGAACAGGACAACCATGGAGTACACCGGCGGAAAAGCAGTCGATGTTGACTTTTTTGCAGGATAATTTCGGTAATACGAATGGAACGAACTGGCAGGATGAAATATTTCAGAGTGCTCCTATTCAAAATTATAATGTATCCATTTCAAACGGAACAAAAAAATCATCCTATTATACCTCTTTAGGATATATGAAACAGGATGGTATTGTGAAAGAGTCAGATTTTGAAAGAATATCATGGAGGACGACTGTTGATAATCAACTGACATCGTGGGCTAAACTGTCAGGAAATTTTTCAGTCGTTTATCAATCCAGGAGGAATGTGGTTGAAAATACAATTTACAATGGTACCATTTTCTGTGCGCTGACAGCCGATCCAGTCACTCCGGTTTATAGAACAAATCTAAGTAATATTCCGGATTACCTAAGTAATCTGATTTTAACTGATAAAATCGACGCGAGTAATCCTTATTCATTTTACAGCCCAGTATTCTTTAATAACAGGCACAATCCAGTTGCTCAATTGGCGGTGAATAAGGATAATGTATGGAAAGATGTTACTTTCAGAGGTGGCCTTAATCTGGATATTAATGTAACAAGCTGGTTAAAGTATCGGGGAACAGTTAATACCTCCATTTATAGGGCAACTCCTGAATATTTTACACCATCCTATTACATCGGTGCATACCAAAATGATGTGGACGGATATGTTGGAAATGCATCCTATTCGACCAATTATACAGTAATTGATAACCTGTTTACCTTCGATAAGACATATGATTGGAAGGGTAAACAGCATACTACCCTTATGTTGGGTAATTCAGTTGAGATGACAAAAACCAGCAACTTTAGTGCTGGAAAGACCGGAATTGTTACAAACATTGAATCTCAGAAGGTAATTGATGCGGCGACCAAAACAGCAACTGCTTCAGGAACGAAATATGATGGATATTTAGTTTCCTATTTCGGAAGGCTTTTTCAATCGTGGCGAGATAAATATATGCTGACGGCCACGGTTCGATATGATGGCTCTTCGAATTTCGATGCCGGACACAAATGGGGAGTTTTCCCTTCAGTTTCAGGAGCATGGTCTTTTGGTGAAGAGAATTTTGTGAAAAATGCCTTTGGTAAGTCGTTTTCAAGAGGAAAAGTCAGGGCCAGCTGGGGGCAAATCGGTAACCAGGCAATTGATGGAGGAGCATATCGGTCAACATATAGTTTGAATAGTGGATACTATTTATATGGTGGTGGATTTCAGCTAGCCGGTGGCAAAAGCTATATGGGGAACCCGGATGTAAAGTGGGAGACAACAGAACAAACTGATATTGGAATAGAAATGGGATTTTTTGATAACAGATTGACGCTGACATCAGACTATTTCTATAAGAAAACGAGAGATATGTTGCTTCAGGTTCCTCTTCCTCAATACCTGGGTTATACAAACGATCCATGGGCCAATGCCGGAAGTATTGAAAACAAGGGAGTCGAGTTTACATTGAACTATACAGGCGAACTGGGAGAGTTAAAGTATAATCTTAGAGGTAATATATTCTCATATTCGAATAAAGTTTTGTCACTAGGTGGTGGACAACCTTTATATGGAGTTGGGTACGATGATAAAACGATTACAAAAACTGAAGTAGGTCAACCATTAGGATATTTCTATGGATTAAAGACGGACGGCATATTTCAGTCTCAGCAGGAAATAGATAGTTATGTAAATGCTAATGGGAATAGTGTTGTTCAGGATCAGGCTCGCCCCGGTGATTTGAGATATGTGGATGTTAACCTGGACGGACAGATTACGGATGCGGATCGTACGAATATTGGTAGTCCA
>ENA-ORXD01000271-ORXD01000271.1-sediment-metagenome-genome-assembly--contig:-NODE-271-length-76221-cov-8.358965_pt1 | contig 76221 bp, 57 predicted proteins | sample MGYA00237862_ERZ511471 | MGnify/ENA metagenome assembly ERZ511471
AAAAGAAAATCAATAACATACAAAATATTTCAAAGAACATTTAACAATTATTGTTAATTAGATTGTAAATCTAAATGTACACGAAGGTTTATTCATTCATTCACATACTCACTTACAAAGACTATTTCTCCATTTTTATTATCTTTGCCCCCGGTTTTAACCCGGTTGGTAAATCAGAGAAACACTATGGATAAACATACACTCACCCATTTACGAGAACTTGAGTCGGAATCAATTTATGTAATAAGGGAAGTTGCAGCGCAGTTTGAGAAACCTGCCCTGTTGTTTTCCGGCGGAAAAGACTCAATAGTGATGTATTACCTGGCACGAAAAGCTTTCTGGCCTTTGAAGGTTCCTTTTCCCTGTCTCCATATAGATACAGGCCATAATTTCCCGGAAACTCTTGAATTCAGGGATCAGCTGATGGAAAAAACAGGCGGACGGTGTATTGCGCGCCTTGTTCAGGATACGATTGATTCAGGCAGGGTGACGGAGGAAAAGGGCGTGAATGCAAGCCGTAATGTTTTACAGACCGTTACCTTACTGGATGCCATTGAAGAATTTAAATTCGATGCAGCGTTGGGGGGAGGAAGGAGAGATGAGGAGAAGGCACGGGCAAAAGAACGGTTCTTTTCACACAGGGATGAATTCGGACAATGGGACCCGAAAAACCAGCGGCCCGAACTCTGGAATATTTTCAACGGCAAAAAACACATGGGAGAACACTTCAGGGTATTTCCACTTAGCAACTGGACGGAAATGGATGTATGGCAATATATTTATCTCGATGACGTTGAAATCCCTGATCTTTACTTCACTCATAAAAGAGAGGTTTTTTTCAGGGACGGCGTTTACCTGGCCACTGCCCCGTTCATGCAGTTAAAGGAAAACGAGAAACCCGAAGTGCTGGACGTCAGGTGCCGGACTATTGGTGATATAACATGCACCGGACTGACACTCTCTACTGCTAATACCCTCGAGGACATTATAAATGAAGTTGCAGCAACCAGAGTTACCGAACGCGGCGGAAGGTATGATGACAAGAGGTCGGAAGCAGCCATGGAGGACAGGAAGAAGGAGGGATATTTTTAAATTGCATTCCTTCGTGTCCCTTTGTGCCATCCTTCGTGTACCTTCGTGGTTAAATACGAATTATAAGTTAACCACAAAGGACACAAAGTACACACAAAGGGACACGAAGGGTAACATAAATACACATAAACCCACATGATAAAAGAAAAAGAAAGTCCAACCCCCGGGTACCTGGATATGCAACTGCTCAGGTTTACTACTGCCGGTAGTGTTGATGACGGGAAAAGCACCCTGATAGGGAGGCTGTTGTATGACAGTAAGTCAATCTTTGAGGACCAGCTGGAAGCGGTTAAACTGGCCAGTGAGAGACGCGGTGAAGAACATGTTAACCTGTCGCTGTTAACCGACGGACTCAGGGCAGAACGCGAGCAGGGTATAACCATAGATGTGGCCTATCGTTATTTTGCCACACCGAAAAGGAAGTTTATAATTGCCGACACGCCGGGTCATATTCAATATACGCGGAATATGGTCACCGGTGCATCAACGGCAAATCTCGCCATCATTCTCATTGATGCCCGCAACGGGGTGCTGGAACAGACTATCAGGCATGCTTATATTGCTTCTTTGCTCAGGATCCCACATATCGTCATCTGTGTTAACAAGATGGATCTGGTCGGGTACAGTGAGGATGTTTTTGAGAGTATCAAAGCACGCTTTGATGAAATTGCGATGAAGCTTGATGTGCAGGATGTCAGGTTTATTCCTATCAGTGCATTGAATGGTGATAATGTTGTGAAGAGATCAAAGAATATGGACTGGTACCAGGGCCCTACCCTGCTCTATCTTCTTGAAACCATTCATATATCGAGTGATCTGAATCTGGTTGACGGCAGATTCCCGGTACAGTATGTTATCCGGCCGCAAACAGATGAATATCATGATTACCGGGGATATGCCGGGCGTATAGCCAGCGGTATCTTTAAAAAGGGTGATCTGGTTAAAGTTTTTCCGGCCGGACTCACTTCAACCATTGCATCAATAGATACCATGAAAGGAGAGCTGGATTCAGCATTTGCCCCGATGTCGGTTACTCTGCAACTTGCCGATGATATAGATATAAGCCGTGGTGATATGATCACCCTGAATAACCGTGAACCTGAAATGGGTCAGGATATTGAAATCATTGTTAGCTGGCTGAATGAAAAACCCCTGACTCTGAATACGAAATACACGCTCAGACATACCACCAACGATGTAAAATGTGTTATAAAAGAGGTTGTTTATAAGATGAATATAAACAACCTGGTAAAAAATCATGAAGATAAAAGCATTGGCCTGAATGAGATAGGCCGTATCAAACTACGTACCACAAAACCGCTCCTGTATGATTCTTACCGGATAAACAGGCAAACGGGAAGTGTGATACTTATAGATGAGGGGACGCATAATACGGTGGGGGCGGGAATGATAATATAGGGATCACGGGACGAAGGGGACGAAGGAAAAAAAGGGTGTCTGAACACAGACACCCTTTTTTATAAGCTTATTGTACGGGATTATTATTCGGGAATCCGAAGAAATGGTCTCATATTAAAACCATAATCCGTAATATCAATGGCTGCCTTTTTAGTGGGCGGAGCCTTCTTTAATGTCATAACAATAGGCATCCCGGTAAAACAACCTACAGATACACAAAAGCTGCCAACATTCACTACCATAACTCCTGTACAGGTATTTACCGTACCGGAAATTTTAGACCAGGTAGGTTGCTGGTAACCAAAAATTGATGGAGCCATTAACTGTGACGCGGGTAGTCCCGCAACACTATAATCATAGGTTGAAAGTTCAACTTTCAGTTTCCAGGTTCCCGTATACATGAAAATACCATCAATTACGAGACCGACATATGGTCCGGTATAATCCGGGTCCTGGTATACCTCAACCTGCCATGCTTCCAGGTCGGGAGTCCAGAATTCCGTATAATCCATAATACCTATGAAATCATCCAGCACAAATTCACAAGGTACGAGAATAACCAAATTAGCGACACCTCCTTTTAGGATATCTATCTGGCTTCTCACACTGGGGGTAATCGCATTTGCACCTGTAACAGTAAATCCAGGAAGGTACGTGCCATCAGAGAGTTCAATACTGGTGAACAGGTTGAAAACATCATCTTCCTGAATATCACCGGCACTATTTAATTCTGCAACAGCATCAACAATATCCTGGCCGGTAATGGTTATATCCGAAGGGACGGAAGTAACTGATTTAACGACATATTGTTTTGTATAGTCGCCATTATATACGACAATCACATCAATTTTATTAAATGTACCTTCAAAAAGCAGGTCAACAGTAGCCTGAACCTGGTATCCTGCAGGATCTGACACATTAATAAATGGATCTGTACCGTCAGTATCTATAATCAACAAGCCTGTATTAGCATCCATGATGTCATCAGGCATTTTGCCATTTTCATCTCCTTCACATCCTGTAAAGAAAAGACTGACTGACAAAATCATTAATATATAAAAGACATATTTCATAATATTTTCAGATTAAAAGTTTATTATTTTACTACATCCCAGAATATTCGACTTGTTGTAATATTCTTCTGTGGTGGTGCATTATTATTCAAAGTCAGCTCAACAGAATAATAAGGCCACGATAACGGATAATCTCTTGTTCTCTGAACAGGAACAGGACCACTTCCATCCGGACCACCAGTTACAAAGCCTCCGGGAGCATGTGAAGCATTTGAAGGATCAAACATTACAGGATAACCTGTTCTTCTGTAATCAGTATACTGATCATGTGAAGTACCAAAGCTGGATATCCACTTCTGGGTCATAATAATTTCCAGTTTTTTTGCAGCTGATCCTGCATCATATTCACTCATAACAGAAGTAACATAAGCTCCGGTACCTGGAACTGCAGGAACAGTCTGGGTTCCTTTACACAGATCCACGACTTCGTCTACCTGTTCAAATGAGGCATTAATAGCACTTACCAATAATGCACGTGCGTCACCGGTTCTTTTACCAACTGAAACTAATTCGGCTTCGAGATAGAGCCTGTCAGCATATGTAAGTAATCTCATTGGTGCTGCTCCTGTTCCGTCAGCTGTACTTAGACCGGAGGATTTCGATGTAGCATTATCATATTTTCCACCTACAGGATAAATTCCAACCATCGTAAAGGTGGCACGACCTGCATGATCCCTGTTTTTTCCGGTGGAACCGAAATATATAGAAATAAAATCACCATTTCTGTATTCAGGACTATTTTCAGATGCGGCACCTCCGATTTTCTGATTTACAAAATAATATGGGATCCTTGGATCCACAACATTAGTGAGAATAGCAGGATTTTCACCATTCATTAGTTCGTAGAACCACGGGCTTATATACATACTTATCTGACCTCCACCATACTCTGAAACAAAGCAGGGATGTCTGTCATCAGGAGATGAAGATGTACCGTAAGGTATAATAAAACTTCCCGACCAATCCTCGATAAGAACATCAGTGTCTAAAAGTTCATCAACTTTAGCCTGGTTAAATAAATTATCGACATTTCTAACCTGGGTATAAAGCTTCAGGAGAATAGTCCGGTTTGCCCTCATCCATTTGTCCATTTTGTCATCATCGTCATAGCCATTATAAATAATATCATCATCTCCTGGTTTACGCGGATCAGTTGACTCTGTCCCTAAATCAGTATATGCCTCTTCGAGAAGAGCGATAAGATCTGCATATATTGCAGCATCATCGTCAAAGACAGGATGTATTACACCTTTTTGAATTGCTTCAGAATATGGAATATCTCCCCACAAATCCACCATCACACTATAAAGATAAGCTTTTAGTGTTTTCCCTATACCTGCATAATAAGTATTCTCTACTTCTTCAGCAATATCTATCAGAAGCTCGATTTCTTTCATGGCATCAGCATAAAATCTGTACCAACGACCAACAACATAAGCAGAACCCTGCAGGAGATAACCGTCTTCGGGTTGACGTGTCGTCAGTTGGTGTGTATATACAGCAGAAACCCAACCGACGTATCCGAAATCATAAGATAAGATATCTGCAATATTACGCTGGATCCCCGGTAATAACTGCTGAATATTTGGTTCAGCCGGATTATTGGGATCCTTGTTTATATCCAGAAAATCTTCGCAGCCTGCAACCGCAATAAGCAAGGCGGCAAGCAAAAAGACCTTTATTTTCTTCATAATAGTAAAATTTATTAATTAGTTAATTAAAAGGAACACCTCAAGTTAAACCCAATTCTTCTTACTGAAGGAGCTACAGAATATTCTACACCCTGAACATTTGAACTTCCATAACCGTTAACATCCATATCATGATTGGTATATTTTGGTATGTTCGGGCTCCAATACCACAGGTTTCTCCCCGTAACACTTATATGAACGCCTCCAAACGGTGTCCTTTGCAGGATGCTTTTTGGCAGTTCATAACCAAGTGAAACTTCTCTGAGTCTGTAAGTTGTTCCATCATAAACATTCCATTCACCGGCTGAGTTAATGGCAAATGACTCTCCAAAATACAGATCATTAACAGCAACCTGGCTGACATTGGGAATTTTGTTACCGGAACCATCAAGCAAAGGTAATCCTGTATTTGGATCACCATAATAACCGGGGATAATCACATTCTTTTCACGATCCTCTGTATCCTTTGTAACACCTCGTCCAAGCAGGGAAACAATAGAATTGGAATAAACATCTCCACCTTTACGATAATCGAAAAGCACACTGAGTGCAAGTCCTTTGAACTTAAAGGTATTACTGAGACTTGTCAGAAAATCAGGATTAGGATCACCGTAATAATCCTGATCTGTAGAACGGATCAAAAGACCTGTTCCCGGATCAATAAGCAGGTTCCCTTCATCATCTCTGTAGTTTACATCACCATAAAAAACACCATAAGGCTTTCCAACTGCGACAACCACATATGGATCACCGAATAATGCGCCAATGGTAGCTCTTTCAACATCGCCAAAGATAGATTTTACTTCAGACCTGTTACGGGTATATTGTAAATACATGTTCCATTCAAAACCTGAGAAAGTTTTCACAGGATTCAGATCTAACCCAATTTCCACCCCTTTATTATTAAGTTCCCCAACATTACTATACTGTGCAGTATAACCGGATGAAGGAGCCACGTCAATAGCAAGGATTTGATCTGTTGAAGTATTGTTATACCATGTAAAGTCCAAACCAACTTTCCCGTTTAAAAATACTAACTGAGTACCTGCTTCCAATTCACTTTTAAACTCAGGAGATAAACTCGGAGAGAAACCGGTGTTTGGAGTATACATGGATGCCTGCCCCAAAATCGGAAGGTCTAGTTCATATACATCGAAAATATAATATGGTGGTGCATCATTACCCACTTTACCCCAGCTTAAACGAAGTTTTCCCAGGTTGAAAAAATCACTTCTAATATTTTCAAAGGCTTCGGTAAAAAGAAATGATAATGAGGCAGCAGGATAAAAGTATGAATTATTATCAAGTGGCAGAGTGGATGACCAGTCATTTCTACCAACCAGGTTCAGGAAAAGATAATTATCATATCCAACAGTAAGATCTCCGAATGCACCAATTAGCCTCCTTTGAGTAATACCTCCCCCATAAGGAACAACATTAAGAGTATTATTTAAATCATAAATACCGGGGACAACTATGCTTTTTCCCTGAAATGCTTTTCTGTCGGAGCTTCTTTGGTTAATATTATTACCCAGTAAACCTGTAACACTAATTTTTTCTCCGAAGTTATGATTTAATGTAATTATAAAGTTCGATTCGAGTTCAGTAAACTTATAATCATCGGTAACAATTCCGCCAAGTCCTTCATAACCTCTTGAATAAAGATCAATAATCTGTTTACGGAACTGATGAAAAGTATTGGCTCCCAATTTATAGGATAAACTCATCCAGCTTGTTACATCATAACTAAGTTGCATATTTGCTGTAATACGATCCATATCTGTAATATTCTGATTATGCTTCCAAGACCAGAGAGGATTATCGTACTGACTTGGAGAATGAGACATAGGCTCACCATTTACAGTTTCGTATGGATCCATTATCCATGTGCGGCCTAACCAGAGGGCACGGGCAAAACCGGAAGCAGCTTCCGGAGAATCGGCCTGGTTATTTCCAAAGATACCTCCAATCTGTTTACTATTGGTATAGGCAACAGACCCGTTTACTTTAAGCCCGTTCTGTAATAAAGTAGAACCACCTGCACTGACTGAGTACCTGTCGAAAGAAGAATGAGGAATGTAACCATCATTATTCATGGCTGAGGCAGTAAAATTAACAGCTGACCTTTCTGTACCTCCCTTAATATTGACTGAATTATCATATACATATCCCGTTCTGAAGAGATCCTTTACATTATTGGGCTGAGGAACATAAGGTATCATATCTCCAAACCCAAATTCCTTATAAGCATCATTCCAGACAGGGATAGAATCCATTGAATCAAATCTGGCGCCCCAGGAACCATTGGAATTCTGGTATTCAAAATCCACACCGTTCCCGTATGTATTTTGATATACAGGGAATTTTGCCAGTGATTCAAAGTTTATTGAACTGTTGACAGTTACTTCCATGCCTTTATTTCCTGCAGAAGCATTTCCTGATTTTGTAGAGATAACTACCACACCGTTCATGGCCCTTGAACCATAAAGAGCCGCAGCAGCAGCACCTTTCAGAACCGACATAGATTGAATATCATTTGGATCAAGCGTGGATATACCACTTCCGTATGCCCCACCCCCAAGATCCATATCTGTTGTTTCCACCATTGTATTACTATAAGGTATCCCGTCAACAACAAACAAAGGTTCATTATTTCCATAAAAAGAAGATGCTCCCCTTATGGTTATACGTGAAGCAGAGCCAGGCGAACCACCGGAACTACGGATTTCCACCCCGGGAATTTTTCCCTGCAACGCTCTCAGAAGGTCGGGTTCCGATCGCTGAATGGCTTCATCAGCAGAAATATCCACCACTGAATACCCCAGTGCTTTCTGTTGCCTTGAAATTCCAATGGCAGTTACCACTACCTCGTCCAGCTTCAGGGCATCAACATCCAGGATCACATTAATGACTGTCTGGCCGCTAATTGCAACTTCCTGTGTTTTCATACCCACAAAGCTGTAAACCAGGGTTGTCGCAGAAGCCGGTACCGATAGCGTGTAATTACCATAAACATCAGTTACCGTACCAATTGTTGTACCTTTAACAACAACGGATACTCCAGGCAACGGCAGACCATCATCCGACCCGGTCACGTTACCTGTAATCTGTACACTCTGCGCCTGCAAAGCAAAGCCTACAAACGCAAAAAGTGCCAGTAAAACGGCAAATCTTTTCATAGATACAAATTTTAGGTTTATAAATAGTTAATAATAAAAATATCTTTGACTTCAAATGTAAAAAAAAAAACATAATAAAAAACAAGTCCTTATTAAATAAAGGATACAGAACAATTAAAATTTTCAAAATATATAGATATTAGCATATAATTACAAATTGTTATGTAACTGATATTCATGTGTTTAGAAAATTAGCAATATTTATATCCCATTGAATAAAAAAAATATGTTTTTTAATATGTTTTTTCTGGTAATTGTTTATAATAAAGGGACAAAGGGGACAAATGTTAAATAATGATTGTCCATTCTACTTTTTGTGTTTATTTTTGTTTATTGTGTATGAGGGGATGGGAAGAGGGATTACGGGATCACGGGATCACGGGATCGGGTTGGAGAATATATATTAAGATAACCGGGTTGGAGCAACTCAAGGATCACCCGTCACTTGTCACTTGTCCCTTGTCCCTTGTCCCTTGTCCCTTGTCCCTTTACTTAAATATATTTTGAAAATGAAACCGCACATAAAAGTAATAGCTCCATTCCTTAGCATGATCAAGCTTCTCGTTTTGATGGGTTTGCTTTCCTCAACTTCCTGTGAAAGAAAGGATGATGATATCGTAAGTAAGGAAATAAGGGAAGTAAATGAATGGATACTGGAAAATATGGAAATCGTTTACTTCTGGAATGACAAGATACCAGGAGGACTCAAACCGGGACAGGAACCTGATCCTGAAGAGTTTTTCTATAAAATGATCTATAACGAGGAGGATAAATGGTCGTATATTACTCCTGATCTTGACGCACTTATGGCGGATCTGGAAGGAACGCCTTTATCCACCGGAATTTCGCCTGCATTTGCAAGGTTTGGGGAAACCCAGGTTGTCCTTGTTGTTGAATACGTCTATCCCGGGTCGCCTGCCGACCAGGCAGGGGTACAAAGAGGAGACCTTATCCTTACCATCAATGATCAGCAAATGAATTTAACCAATTATTATGAGCTTTTCACTCAGCCGGTCATTACAGCAGCCAAAGGGATGATTTCAGGAAATACTGTAGTTCCCACAGGAGAATCCTTCTACCTTGTTGCGGAAATTATTGAGGCCAACCCGTTGATATACCACGATATCATTGATATAAGCGGAAGTAAAACCGGATATATTGTTTACAGCAGCTTTACATCAGGGGTAAATGATAAATACATTGAAGATATTGACAATATTTTCGGGGAATTTAAAAGGGAAGGGATCACGGAACTGATCGTAGATCTTCGGTACAACCGTGGTGGCGAGATTGATGTTGCAGCGTACATCGCATCTGCAATAGCTCCCTGGTCGGTCATGAACAGTAATGAAGTGCTGGTGCAATATGTTTATAATAAGGTGCTTGGTGATTACTTCAAAAGCCCGGGTACCGACCCCGGATACCTGGGAGAGAAATTTCCCGCAAATGAGAATAACCTGAATTTCAACAAAGTGTATTTCCTTACCGGATGGAAAACCGCTTCTGCCAGCGAACTCATTATAATAGGATTAAAACCCTATATGAATGTGGTACAGATAGGAGAAAGCACCTACGGGAAATACACCGCTTCATGGGTAATTACCGACACAAACAATCCTCCCCGACATAAATGGGCAATGATGCCGATAATATTAAAATACGCCAACAAGGACGGATTCACAGATTTCAAAAACGGATTGTCACCCGACTATAGTGTTGAGGATTTTATTTTTAACTTCAGGCCTTTCGGTGATCCCGGAGATCCGGTTTTAGCAAAGGCTAAGGAACTTATCGGGGGAATAACCGTAAAGTCTGCACCAATTAAGCAATATGATATTACTTACACAAATCTGGAAGATAAGGATATGAAAAGGAAGAGCCGGTTGGTGGTTGGGAAATAAGCAAGTGGTTACGTGGATGAGTGTTTATGTGGATGAGTGTGCTTTGACCAGATTCCCGACAGTGCCAACCAAAGCTTCAGCGAAGGTTGGTTTCAGATTCCAGATTCCAAATTCCAAATTCAAGATTCAAGATTCAAGATTCAAGGTTTCAGGTTCCAGGTTCCAGGTTCCAGGTTCCGGATTCCAAATTCCAGATTGCTTATTGCTAACCTACAGCCCGGTAGCTGAGCTTGCCGAAGCTGCCGAAGCTGCCGAAGCCCGGATTCCAAATTTCAGGTTCCAAATTTCAGGTTTCATTTTTTACTGACTTTTTTCCATTTAACTCTCTGCCTTTTACCTTTTACCTTTTACCTACTGATTCTGCCGACCCACCCACTCCGGAACAACTTCTTCCAGGAACCTATTCTTTTCCCTTTGCATCTCCTTTGCATTCAGACCTATATATTCCTGAGCTTTTTCTTTGGATAAGATATCGGGATAAGTAACTTCTCCGGGATGTCCAAGTTGCGCAAGGACTCTGGCCAGTTTGATCCTGGCTTCCTGGGCCCTGGTTATGCCGGTGGCAATGATGCGTAACGTTTCAACAGGTGAATGAAAGGAGTTGCCGTGACCTGCAGCTGCAAAATCCCATCGCCACTGGGCATGCCTTATCAGGGTAAGAATATCCTTCATGTTGTTTTCCATGACCCCCATATCCCATGCTTTTTTTGCTTCAACATGAGCTCGGGCTAATATTATTTCAAGATTTCTCTGGTTTTCCTTTATTTTATCCTGCCGGGAATACACATCGGCAATAAGGCGTTCGGTTTCCTGGCGGTGACAAACCTGGCAAGAGGCGTTAATATTATTCAAGGGACTCTGGACATGGTGATTAGTAAATTTCTGTCCGCCTTCACTGATATAAGGCATGTGACAATCGGCACATGACACTCCCCTTGAAGCGTGCGTGCCTGTTGTATAAATTTCATAATCGGGATGTTGCGCCTTTAACATCGGGGCACGGCTCAAACTGTGTGTCCAGTCAGCAAAAGCAATATTATCATAATACGCTTCCATTTCATCAACGGAGAAACCTTTATCCCAGGGGAAAGTAAGATACTGAACACCCTCCACCTTTCCGGGGTTGAAATAGTACTCCACATGACATTGCGCACAAACCAGCGAGCGCATCTCCTGGTGTGAAACCTTTTCAATATCCTTACCCATTCTCTGGAAGGCTTCAATCAAAGCAGGACGGGAGATTCTCAGATTCATTGTTTTTGCATCATGGCAATCGGCACAACCTATAGGATTCAACACCTCATGGCCCAGGGTTTCCCAAGTTCCCCGGTAAAACTCTGCCACCCCCATCTGATTCATCAGGCGCGGAACATCCGGACTTTTACATGTCCAGCAGGTATTAGGCATGGGACTTACGTGTCCGTCAACGGGAGCACCCGTGCGAAGAGTTTCCCAAACATCGGAAACTGAATAATAGTGTCCGCGTGCCTGTTTATAGTCCTTAGAAAAGCTATACCCTGCCCATAATATAACCATCTCCGGATATTCTTTCAACAGGTCAACCGTAGCCGCACCATTATATTTGCTGCGGAAGGTTGTATCGGCAGTTTTAAGGTACGACTGGTATTGCCGTGGGAAATTCTGTCCCCACAACTCGTTCCGGGGCTCAAACTGGTCGAGTTTAACCTGCGGAGTATAAGCAAATACAGCCTCAGCCCTTCTTTCCATTATGGACGAGGCAAGCAGACCCAGCATAAATACTATTAGCAGGGTGGAAAGGAAGATGATCCAGCCCAGGAGGGGCTTTTCTTTGATTTTTTGACTTAATGGTTTCATATAAAATAGTTTTTTGGGGATCACGATATCACGGGATCATGGAACTGTATAATCTTTCAACCCTCTGTACTTATAGTATTCTTTGCGGCTAAGTAACCACGTAACCACTTAACCACTTAACCACTTAACCACGTAACCACTTGATCACTTTGCCCCTTGATCCCGTGATCCCGTGATAGCGTGATCCCTTTTTCCACCTTCTCTCTTAATCCACTCCGGCACAGGGCTTCCGGGAAGAGGCACTCTTGCATCAGGTGCCGAGGCCAGTCCTTTTACCCTGCCATGCGGAGTTTCAATATGACAATCGATACAATTTCTTTTTTTACGGTTGGCATAAAGATTATCTGTCATCAGAAGAAGTTTATCATCTCTGAGCAGATCATTATGACAACGAATGCAATTGTTTTGAACTGCTTTTTTCCCTGCATCCTTGATAAAAATAACCTGGGGTTCTTTCCTCAGAGTGAAGATGGTGGCATGACGCAAGCCATCCATAGCTTTAAAGTAATATTTATTAAATACATTGTTATGCGGAACGTGACAGTCATTACAGTTGGTAAACTCTCTATGAGCGCTGTGTGTCCATGTTGCATATTGCGGAGCCATGATATGACAATTCACGCAGGTTTCGGGTTTATCTGACAAATAGGAAGGGGCGTTGGAAATATAAAACGCATAAAGAAACAAGCCGCAGAAAATGCCGGCAGTTATGATCACCGGTACTTTCCACTCAGGAGGTGGAATAAATTTATTAAGAAGATTCTGAAAATTCATGCCACTACTTTGCTTCAAAAATAAGTAAACAAGAGATATAAAACAAGAGGGGGAAGTGGTTCAGTGGATGAGTGGTTGAGTGGTTACGTGGTTGAGTGGATAAAACGGATTATTTGAGTAATTGAGTAATTGAGTAATTGAGTAATTGAGTAATTGAGTATTTGAGTATTTGAGTATTTGAGTATTTGAGTAGAGGCACACAGCTATGCGTTACACGAAGAAGTGACATGTGACATGTGACGTGGTTAAGTGGTTACGTAGGGGCAAAGCTATGTCTTTGCCCTTTTTAAGGGATCACGATATCATGGTGAACCCCGGCGGGGTATCAATATAATAGCCAGGGGTGGCAACCCCTGGAAAAATGACGAAATGAAAATCCGCCGAACAGAAATCGGAACTTAATATCGATTGGCTTATTGAGGCGGAACAGAAATAGTTAATATAAGGAACAGTAATTAAAACACATTCAGTATTAACAAAAGAATGTAAACTTTTTCCAGGACGACAAAATCGAATCCATAACAATTTGTATATAAGAGAAATCGTTGTGGCAAAGTTATGTCATTGCGTAACAAATTCTGAAATATGGTATATAATTGTAAGATTTTATATATTTTTGCAATCCGTTCTTAAACGCAGCAACGGTGGATATAACCCGTTTTCACTGAAGCAATGGTGGATAAAACGGTGTGTGATCCCGACTAACCGTCGGGATTAGCTGGCGCATCCCGACAGGAAGTGTCGGGAGGGTCGGAAGCCAGCTTACATAAAATACAATCGGGGTGTGGCGCAGTTGGCTAGCGCACTTGCATGGGGTGCAAGGGGTCGGAAGTTCGAGTCTTCTCACCCCGACTTTTTAAAAATCAGACCGTTGTAAATCAGTAAATTACAACGGTCTTTTTCTTTGTAAGCCAAATATCAAGCCAATATTTTCTATAGTTTTCAAATTGAGCTAACCTTCATTAAATGTTATTAACAGGGGATTTTATACAGTATAGTCAAATAAAGTACCTGAAGTCATACGGCTTATTCCCCAATTCTTCCAATTGCTTTCCCATTACTGAGAGTCGTTTGGCGAAATCAATGGTTACAGGAAAAGTTTTATAGAGTTCCGCTCCATTCCAGTTTACTTTCGTAAGTTTTAAAATGTCCTCTGCAACTGTTTCAATAGGGTCTATACCTCTAAAACGTTTAATTAAGAGCGGAGTAGGTATTCCCCTTTTGCCTTGATAATACTTTCCATTCAGCTCTTTGTTCTGAACTAATCCATGTGTCCACAATAGAAAACTGAATTCATCCAATTGTACAATTGTTCCCCGCTCAATTGGATATCCATCAAACCCATGCTTGGCATCATTTGTTTTAATCAACTTTATGGCACGCCAATTACTGAATTGCTGTACCTGAAGCAACTCAATATTATCGATACCTTCAAGAGCATTTGAAATGCCTTCCATTTCTTCTCCAGTAAAGTGTGTTGTTTTATGGATAACCAGTTTCTTTAATCCGATTACTGGGTCAATTTTATGATATGTGTTTCTTATGTTACTGATTAAACGAAACGCATCCTCTTTACTCATGAAGGGATTCCGGTTGTAAAATATTGGCTTTTCAATTGGCTGTAACAGGAATCTCAATCCATTGCCATTACCATCAAATAGTTGACTGCTTCCTAAAACGACCTTGCTCCTTGATTTATTCCGAATAGCATATCCTAATCCGATAAAGGCAGTCTCCGAGTTATTTGTTTTAACTTTCCAAGGAGTGCCATTCGCTTTAACATATAAACCTAATGACAACCACCAACGAATTTTTGCTTGGTCATTATAGTTCAAAGATTTGTCTTCAATAATCTGAATTTTCAGACCTTTCTTTACGCAATATAACTTCAGGGAATCATGAAGGTCAAAATAAGTTTCAACATTTTTTAATTCCCTAAACCTTTTCCAAACATCCGGAATATATATTAATGTGCAGTCAATATCTGTACTTAGTGAGGCAAGTTTATCTATTTTGCTTTTCAGATAATCATAAAACTGAAAAATTGAGAATTGCTTAACTTCGTTTCCGTTTAACAATACTACGTATTCACTCTGAATAGAGCGTGGAACAATAAGGAGTTTCTTATATATATCATCAAATCCCGTGTAATCCTTCAAATACTCTTTTTCCCAGATTGGCGAAGCAGCGTTAAGTAAAGTATCCAAGTGAGCTTTTACTCTTTCAAATCCAAAATCTGGTGAGATAATTGCCAAATTTATCTTTCGGGGAGTAGTCCCCTTTCCAAAACTATTATCTAACGGACTATACATTTTAAGTCCATTTATGGGATGTATTGATTTATACGACTCATCCTGATGATGGAAATAGATAAATGGTTCTGGTAGTTTTGTATAACCCTCAAAACAATAGAGGTTATCCTTTACTTTAATGGCTGCTGTTGAAAAGTAGTCATTCAACTTTATCTCAAAATCACCCAGTTTGAAATTTAAGTGGTTATTCTTTTCTTTTATTTTTTTTAACCACCAATCAAGTTTTCTACCGTACCTATCATTGTACCTGTTTGAAAGTATGGTATTTGATAAATAGGTAGCAGATATTTTCGATGGCTCTGTACCTACTTTAGTGGTTATATGTAATGTTGGATTTATTAATAGAAAGAGTTCATTGGAAACAAATTCGACTTTTAGTTCGAAAGCTTCGTAAATGATTAATTCACTTGGAATAGAGAAGTTCCTATTCCATTTTTTAATCGAATCAATTTCAACTTGACTTACTGTCAGTTCTGCAAGAAAAAATTTTCTAATACTTCTCCCTTTGGAGTAGAGAGAGAATCCATAATCAGTTGTAAGTGACCTTTCAATAAAATCATAAATTAATCCCAAGTAAAACGAATCAGTGTGAAATAATAAGTATTGTGGAATATCCGAGATTTTCAATTCTTCAATTAACAATCCATTGAATACTTTTCTTATTTCATCTTCGTCCCCAAAAAGCCAGAGGACATCTTTTTTGCCAAAAGCTGCTACGATATTTGTATTTGTTACGAGTTCACGTAATCTTTTCCATTTACCTTCTCCTGTAATCGTTGTTCTTGTTGAAAGGACACTCTTAGGAAAGCGTTCTGCTTTAATTGAATTTAAAAGTATAGGAATCGTTTCAGTATTATTTTGGGGTAATTTGAAACTTCGTCTCTGTTCAAACCTTTCTTTTGCAATTGAATCAATGCTTTCATTTACTATCTCACATGATTTATATACTTCGTGCATGAAATAATCGAAGCTGTCAATCTCTAAAAAGCCAGAGCGATTATCTATTACGTTGGCTCTCTCTATAAGGTTTATAAGTCTATTATTTGGTACAACGTCACGTGGGATACACCATATTAAGCCTTTAGGAAATGGGTTTTGCTGTTCCAATGCTTTTTCAAGAGTATTCATTACAGATTCATCGTTGCCGGAATAGCCAAGTACTATCAGACCTCTTCTTTGTGAAGCATCCAAAAAATATTTATGCAAACTTCCCTCTAAGGACTGAAGCTCTTCTGTCGTATTTTGCAATGGGTCGTACCGAAAATCACCATGAAGTTTAACAATAGTTGGTATGTCGGAATTGAAACCCCTTACTGAAGGGGCATTTTCAGGGGACACTATTTGACAACTCCTATAATTGAGGGCATTAATTGCTTTTTCAATGAGGTCATCGAAATTGGTCGTCCATACTATGTTAAATTTCCGATTTTCCACTAATGCCGCAAGACAAAGAAACCCTATTGATGGTTTCTTATCTCTCACTAAATGCGTAAGAAACTCCTTCCGGACGAATTGGTCAGGATAGCACTCTTCGAAATAAAAAGAGTAGGGATTGGAAATATCCCGGTCACCTCGTTGGTCGAAATATGCCTGAATTATCCTTCGGTTATCTTCAATTTTTAAATCAGTGAATCTTTTCCCATCAATGATTCCTTTGCTGTTTAATATCTCACGTTTAAAATGCCATATTAAATCATTTCCTGTTGGTATACCAGAATTTATAGAAGCACCAGAACCAACAAATAAATCAAAAGATTGATTTGAAATAACTCGGAAACTGCGTAAAAAAATGTCTCTTTGAATTCTAATCATTGGAAGAATGTGATTTCTTTCTTTTTTTAAACTAAAAACATAACATAATTCCTATGTTATTATATGGTGACAAGAGAAAATAATGTGCCTACCTCATATTATCCCATTTCGTCCCCTGCCAATGGCTAATCACACCTTCATTTGCACAGACCGGACAATACCAACGGATTTCTCCCTTTGCCCTGCTAAGTGCAGAGTTTATTGTTCCATGACAACCTTTGTGAAAGCATCTGATTTCAGTTGCCGTCAGTGTAAGGGGACAGGTCTTTGTAGTTGAATCAACCACCAGAGCAAGAAAATTTGCAAGTTCTCTGGCTTCCTTGGGCATCTGCTTTGGAATGTTTCCTTGTTCATCAAGGAAGTGGGTCATGTTGGAGATGTACATCTGAGTAATGTGGTTGAACTAATATTATTATCAAATATTTTCTACTCTACGACTAACGAAAACTTTCAGAATTTCAATGGTTTTCATTTTTATTGCTTCATGAAGGTCTCCGACATTAGTTTTAAAGTACTTTTTTTCAGAAGGCATAATCATTCCTTCCTCAATTGCTCCAAGTACCAAATCATCGTAGTGCTTATCAACAAAAGTCCTGAACTCGTGTAATTCCCAGTTTTTATAACTATCATCCTCAAAGCAATAGTCATTCAAGAGACTTGCAAATTCTTCACTAATTAGGAATATCCTTGAGTCAGTTAACTTCAACTTTTCCATTATGATTCATTAATTAATGTTATTTTTTTTACTCTTCCTCAAAGTCCAATCCCAATTGCTTTGCAGCCTCTTTTGCATTCTTATATTGCTGCTTCGTTTCATCCAAAGGACTGCTTTCTGTGGTTTTGATTTTGAATTTCACATCAATGTCCAACTTATTTCCTGACATAGCAAATGGTGTAATAAAACAGGTAAAGAGTTCATGGTACTTTTCTACAGGGACTTTACCGGAGACCGTGATTGATTTGAACTTCCTTATGGTTTCTGGTTTCTCACCCATTTTCCCACCTTCTGGTTCATCAACAGGGCGTGTTCCACCATCTCCTTCTGGAATTTTTCCATCAGGCGTAGTTGGTTCAGGAATCACTGGAACAGGTTTCAAGCTTTTATCGAGAAGGTAATATGAATTGTTGGTCACCTCAAAATAGGGCACTGTTTCCTTGTAATATACGTGGGTAAATTCCTTACCGTCCCCTGTTGCGATACAAAACTCACCATTAGTACAATACCTAAGAAGGCTGGTTTGAACTGCACTTACTCCGGATATCATTGGCTTGTCATCAAACCGTATAAATGCCTCGTATACATCCTTTGTTTTTATTGGATTTTCAACGGTAGGCAAAAGATTATTCGACCGAAGAATATTAAGTCCGACTGAATCTAACAGCCATTCTTCTTCTTTTAATAGCGACATGACGTTGTTGTTTACCTGACTGTCCAAACTATCCTTAAACTGCCTTAAAAGCAGCTTTTCGAAGCCATTCTTAACCGAATGTTTGACAACAATAGAATATGCTGCCACCATTGATTTGTCACTTTCATTTGACGATTCTTTTATCCTTCGGTCAATGTCTTCCCTCTGGTCTTTTTCCAACTGACTTGCATATTCGCCTCGTATTTTTGAGCAAGCAAGATATTCACGTACATCCGATTGAAGTTTGCCATAAGTAACCTCTGAGCAAACAAGAAACAGCATAGTATTTCTATATACCCTCTCACTATTCCCTTTTTTGGTCGCTATTCTTTCAATTACAGGCTTGGTATTCCCATTTAACTTGTCAGGATTTGCCAAGTATTTCGGATGCAAGATGACAAGTGTTGGTTTTTGTTGTTCTGGAATTATTTCTTCTGCAGGGTCGACAAGAACGTTGAAAAGCTGAATACCTCTTGACTTTTCATTAAGTCTTCTGATTATGTCATTTTCAATATCGGGATTTGATATATCCCCTTTTGCTTGGTTTATCAGGATATTTATGTTTGGCTTGGTATGAAACCAATATCGCCTTTGTCCTGTTGTGCTATAATAAAGATAATGTGCACTTTCTTCCAATAAATCAAGCGCAGTATGAATGTTGTTATGGTTAAATGAATTTGGTTTGATAGATGCTAATTTAAGTTCCTGAACGCTTGTTCCCTTGTTTGAACCAGTACTTCCGAAACTTCCAAGCAAAATGGTAGCTGCCAGTCCTTCTGCCAAATTGTAATCACCCAACTCTTTCTTTGATTTATCAATACGAAATGCGTTTGAACTTTTTCCTGATACATCAGCCGTTATGACTGCATCATAACCATTGCCATAAAGTTTCTTTAACTGACCTGACAGAGCATCAAGATTTGCAAAATTCACATCAGAAATATGTATTAGTGCATTTGTTCCAGTCAGGGATTCTTGCCTTCTCCAGAGGTCGGTTACAATTGATGCAAGAAGTCTTAATACCCCCCTTGTACGTTGGAAATTGTGGTTGCTTGCCCATTTGATGCGAAATACATCAATTAATTCAGGATGGAAAGGATATGATTTCTTGATGCGTTCCTTGTATTCAGAACGAGGTGCATAATCTGGAACTTCAGATTTCAATTCAGTGTAAAGTTCAGAGTACTTACTTACTACTTTATTAATCACATCTGAAGAGTCAATGTTCTCGAATAGTCTGTAGCGTATAACCTCAAATATTTCCTCGTCAGCTACAGGTTTTGTATCCGCACCAACTCTACCAAGTCTACTCGACAAACTATTCAGGATTTGTGCAGCCTTATCAGAATTGGCTACTTCTTCAACCGACGCAGGAAGTGTGGCTACTACAACACAATTATTCATACTTGCTACAGTTTCGGATAATTCCTGAATAAATGATATTGTCTGGTCAGATAGCGATGCTCCACCAACCTGAACACCGGATGCAGCAACACAGTAATCTGCCAGTTCATCAATAAGAATAAGTGTATTGTCTGTTTTTTTCAGAACATCTTTAAAAATACCTTTGGGTGCGGTTCTGTTCTCATCATTTGGTCGAACAACTTCATAGCCTGCCTTACCTGCCAATTGATAAGCTAATTCACCCCATAGCGTACGAATGGTCAACCCATCATCAGTCTTTCTTCCCTGAGTCGGGTCATTGGTTCTGTTCGTAAAAACAGCAACTGATGCATTTTCAAAATCTGGTCTGCCAATATAATCCAGAAGGGTCTCAGTATGTAGCAGATTGCCAAGTTTTTTACCTGATTTTGCAATATGGTAAAGAGAAATCAATGTGTGAGTTTTCCCGCCCCCGAAACCCGTTTGCAGTGAAATTACCCTGTTTTCGGAATCTTCTTTACCATTTAAGCCTTTAATAACTCTCTTAGCAATGTTTTTAAGACCTTCTGTGAAATATGTTTTTGAGAAGAATACACTTGGATTCTGGTATACTTCTCTTCCATGACCAAGGACAACTTCGGCAAGATTTGCAGCGAATACCGATTCGTCAAGATTACCCTGTCGAATGTCAAGATGTGGTGTGACATTTTTAAACCACGGGACTAAGCCATAGGATGATTTTGTCTCGTGAACAACCGCTTCACTGATTTCACCCTTTTGAAGCCGCTCTATTTCAACTTTTACTTCTTTTAATTTTAATATATTGGCTATGTCTACCATATTATCAAATGCTCTGCGTATATCACGTTCCTCAACTTCCTGAAAATGGTTGCATTTGTGCCTGACATCTGCTATTTCCTGAAGCCATGTTGGAAGTTTGCTTGTATCCTTCCCAAAATCAGGTTTTAGCAATTCTTTGTATTTAATTGCAAATGATTTCAAATGATGAAAATCAATCAGATTAACGGGTGGAGTACCGTTCCCGATGCCCAAATCCCAATTTTCCTTTTGTCCATCACTTAACGCCTCATAAAACCATTTATCCCATTTATCACCAGCCTTTTCACTGAGTCTTAAAACTATGTATGGTCGGAATGTTTCAATGAACAAACCAAGTGCTTTAAAAAGTGATTCTTTTGTCATTTCAATATGGTATTAAAACAGTTGACCTTGTTCTCCAACGGACTGTTGGATATTTTTACTTTCACGTATGAGACTGTCTTTATTTAATAATAGACCAGAAGCCTGTTTATAGTCATCACTACCCGGTGGTAAAATTTCGCATAATGACGTAATCACACGCCAGAATGAACTGTCAGGCGATGCAGCGACTTTCGCAATATACTCAAGCAAAGCATTTCTGTTTGTTCCCTCGTATAAAGCCATTGCTTTATGAACAAAATCAATAATGAAACTGTGACTACCTTCACCGATTCGGTGATTTATCCTCAGACGTTCCCTATATCCTGCTAATTCTTGCCTATTACCCTTCTTAATAAAGAGATTATGCGCAAATAAATCAGAAACGTTAATCGTCAATCCGACACGTGCAAATTTTGCAGCATCATCGAAATCACTTTCTGTAAATCCAAATAGCTGCAACCACCCTATATAAAATTTGGTAAAATCATCCCCATCAAAACCACTAAGCAATGCATTGAATGCACTTTCTTTAGCCATCTCAAGCAACTCAGCGACAGTTATTTCACTTCCATCTGCTTTTTCAACTCGTTCATATTGTCCAAAAACACTAACTGCCTGACCAAAGCAAGCAGTCAACAAATCAGCTCCTCTAAATCCTAAACTGTACAATTTTTTAACCTCATTCCCCACTGTATAATCAATATCTTTTCTGATGACCTTATATTCACCAATTCCACCACGAAGAATTGGTTTGCATGAAACGGTTACAGACGATGAAAGAAAGGCACTTTTTGCTTTTACTCCTGCTGCACTTCTTTCAGTATCAATTGCCCAACTTCCTGTTATATTCATCCTCGCTCCGAGAATCGAATTGCACAATGTTGACCATGCTTCTGTACTTTGATGCGCATACATAATACTGATTACGTCCGATGTCTGCTGTTCAATTGCGTCAAAAATTTGAGTTAGTTTGTTCTCGAAATGCAATTTGGCTTTATTTATGTCACCATTATGATGATGTTTTAAGGCAGTACATTCCTCAGTTTTTGGTGTCTGGGGTGTGGAAAAATCCAATGGATATAAATCGCTTATAGTTCTTTTATACCAGACATAAAAGAAATCTGATAAATCAGCATATGCAATTGCATCATAATATGGTGGGTCAGTGACTACACAAGTAAGGGATTTTGACTCAAATTGCGCCTTGTCTCCACTTGATGTGTGATTACAGACTGAAGGGAATTGCGATAGAGATTCACTTTCGATATACCTCAATATCCAATCTAACTGGTTCAATGCGCCACCACCTGTTATTGCAAATACGTTACTTTCTGGATAATCAAAAACCATTGGAATAGCCTGTCTTCCAAAAACATGTTCTATTTTCTCGCCAATTACATTCCATAACCCGAACATATTTGTACGTGGTGTAATTCGATTTATTAGAATAGCAAGATATGTAATGACTGCTTTATAATATTCACTCTCGTACCCATTAACCAAAGGTTTAAAGTCATTTAACTTTGAAATCAATGTCTGAATTGCCAATAATTGACGGTATGAGAACATATCACCGAAACTTTTATAACCCCAGAGAGGGATTTTAAGGTTTTGTGAATCGTTTGGCGGCATTAATTCATTAGGTCTTTCAATGTCTTTAGGGATAGACTCAATTACTTTAAGTTCATTATCAGTTGGTTTCCTATATTCTTTCCCATCTACTCCGTCCCAAATTACTGCCACCAACCGCTCCTTTGTTGTCCCGTTATAAAACTGCTTTTTTAATGTATCTACCTCAGTAACGTTGTTGCAACAAGGACATAACAGATTGGCTCTTACTAACCATCCATCAGCCTCAGTTTTTCCATGAATAATATCAAACTCAATAGAATTGCCATTTATTATTGGTTTGAGATATACTTGTTTTGACTTCGTATTAGCAAGATAAAATTGTCGTAATAACGGGACTTCTGCTTTACAGCTGGGATTGCTACAAACAGCCGTTTTTACCCAATAATATGCAATTGGTTTTTGCCCCTTCGTATCTGAAGGATAAAAATGACCGATTTCTTTTTCTACGGAAGCCAGTATTTTTTTTGCATAGAATTCTACATCAAATGAGAGCCTATTAGAAATTATTACGCCTTTGGGAGTGCCATTTTCATATATTTTTCTCTCGTTTGGGATTTTGTTGAATTCTTGTTCTCCATAGAGGTTTATAAACTCAGATTTACTAAAAGTTATCTGCTTACCAAATTTCTGTGGAAATTCAGCACTGCCTTTTTGGATTATGTGGGCTACTGGATTTATATCATTTCCAAAACTTCTACAACCTAATCTTGCTGCTTCTAAAGGGATAGCACCACCCCCAGCAAATGGGTCAAAAATTTTGGGCATTCTTCCCAGAAACGCATTAATCGCACTCTGAAGTTTCTCTTCTTTTAATTTTACCTTCTCGGAACAAACATGCCTATCTTCGGTTTTATATAATTCAGCTTCAGCATTTATTATCAGATTAAAATATACATCAAATTCTTTAAGTAAGGTTTCTGCCGTATATTCATTTGATTGATTGTATGCTACCCATATTAGTTTACGTGCTTTGTTAATAATTTCTTCATTATTTCTATTTTCCCATTTTATCAAACTTGCATCACTAATCTGGTCTTTTGCGTCAGTTTTTCTCCCATTTCTTTCATTAAAAATATATTTGTCCGAGAATTTCCCAATGAACATCAATAACCTATTTCTTTGGTTATCTTCCATAGAATCGATTGCTGAAGTAAAGGGGATATCATCATAAGGTTTGTAAGGGTCGCCAACGTTGCCTTTCTTTCCAAGTAAAATTTCAACAGCATCTTTAAATATGGAAGGACAGTTCCTATCTAATGGGTCGGGAACTAAACTGGCAAATACTACTGCACGACAAACAGGTAGCGGTCTTCTTGCCCACCAGACTTGAAGTGTCGAAATATGACCATGTCTAATAGATTTATCTCTTATACTTTCTGCCGATATCTCTTTTATCGGCATAGCGACTTCAATGAGTTTTTTGGGTTTCTCCATCTCAATTAATTTTCTGTTTCCATTCTTCCATCGGAAGATAATACTGCACACCTTTTGATTTCAATTCAAACTTCAATGTATTGGCAGGATTCTGAATACGGTATAGTTGCGGAAGGGATTTACAATTCATGACCATATATAACCATGCTGCATCACCTAACTGCGCCAGTCGGTTCATTTCATTTTCTGAAAGCATAACTCCACCTTCAGCACTTCGTCCTTTTACTTCAATATAACGCTTAAACTCATCCGGATTGGTTGACCGAATGTCATATCCTTCATTGTTTTTTGACACGTCTTCAGGTCGCCATCCATTTTCAATTTCATAATTCATAGCAACTCCCATAGCAATGGCTTCGACCTCGTCATCCCTGCTCATTCCGTATTCGTTCTGGTATTCAACTTGAGATAATGGCACGACATAGGCACATCCAAGCACTTCTGGTGCTTTCGGTGATAATTGCGTCATTAGGTCAAGGTTGTCCAAACGACTACGTTTCTTAGCAATTAATTCATTGATTCGTTCCTGCCTTTTCAAGATTTTTTCCTGCGCTTTCATGTCTCCAATAAGAACCTTACCCTGCAGTTCTTGAATATCTATTTGCATATCCATTATGACATGAGTAAAAGCAGTATCCAGATATTCTTTCCTTCTTTCAGTATCTTCTGATACTCGTTTCTTCGTTTCTTCAAACTGGTTAAGCGTAATGGCTTCAAAACTCCACTCAACGACAGCATCCTGATTAATTATTTCAGGCGGTTCAATTGGTTTTGTGAACATTGCTGGTGGATGCAAATCAATAAACTTAGCGGGTGAAGTGATTTGAAAATCGGCATTGCTTGATTTCTGTACAAGCAAAAGCCTTTCATCAGCAACGCTGTCAGTATCCTTGTGGGGACGGTTGTCCGTAATTTGGGATTTTACAAAGAATGCGAAATAGTCTTCCTTATCGATAGGAGAGATTAAGACTGTGCCTTTCAGCATGTCTTCCCGATATAGACTTCGGATTACCTTTACAAGGCTATCAAATACTGGATTACTTGGATTAATGTAATGCACCTTCCCTAAGTCACCGATGTTTAAATATTCGAGGAAAACCTGTTTGTCAAAGCAGAATTGAATTTGCCTGATGGTATCTGCGAAAATGTTATAATCATGCCTTAAAGTTTGAGCCAGCACATCAGGAAGTTTATCAATCCTAAAGATTGATTTCCTGATTTCCGTGAAATCACCACCAATATGCTTAAATGCTTTCTCGAAGAACAGACGGATATAGATTGGCTGCAAACGTTTTTCATCTGAATGTTCTTTAAGTATGCGTGCATCCTTGAAGTCAATTGTACTGTGAGCCAGCTTCTCTTTTTGTTCTGTTATCTTTTCCTTGAATTGAGCCTTTAATTGCTCGTCATCTTGGGCAAGGAATTCGTCCAATTTGCTTTGTTTTCCAGCAAACACTGAATTCATAACCTCGTCCAAGCTAACATCTGCTAAGACATCTTGAATAACATCATACACCCTGTCATCTCCCATGCTGTCACGAATGACATCAAGTTTGGTGAGTAGTGTTTCAAGAACCCTACCTTCTCTTGTATTGCTGGCAACCACATTGAAAACCAAAACATCTTCCTTCTGACCAAACCTATGAATCCTTCCCATTCGTTGTTCAAGCCTGTTCGGATTCCAAGGGATGTCCCAGTTGATAAGTAATCTACAGAATTGAAGATTGATACCTTCGCCTGCTGCATCGGTGGCTATTAAAATCTGTGCATCAGGTGTAGCAAACTTCCATTGTGCTTCTCTTCTTTCATCAACCGTTTTACCACCATGTATGGTCACAACTTTATAACCACCGCTTTTTGAAAGTCTTTCTTCGAGATAAATTAATGTGTCCTTGTGCTCGGTGAAAATGACAAGTTTTTCTCCATCAATTACTTTTTGCGAAATCAACAGCCTCTGAAGTTCCTTGAATTTCTGTTCTTCCTGATATCTTTTGTACAGGCTATCAGCCATATCGAACAGTCTTTTTACTTCCTTGGCTTCTTCATAGATTTCCTGTATACTTGTGGCTGTTGTAAACAGCCTGAACTTCTTTGGGTCTGATAATATGTTTTCCAGAGCATCTCTTTCCTCGTCATCCAATTCATCATAGTCTTCTATGCCGTCAATATCGAACCCTTCCAGTTTATGACGCTGTGACCATAAATTCGGATTCTTGTTAAGTTCATCAACAATACCCTGAAGTGCGTTCCACCTTCTGTATAGGGTATTCTTAATTGCATAAATTGAACTGACAAGCCTTCTTTGCATTACAGCCAATGCTAAAGACACGTGAATATTTCTTGACTCGCTTGCTTCTTCCTTCTTCTTGGTCAGGTAAGTTGTTACAGCATCATACAATCCCTTTTCCTCTGGGGTCAGGTTGTAAGAAACTGTTCGTGTATACCTGTCTTTGTACAATGGCTTTCCCTGCCAGTCTTTCATGTCTTCTTTCAGACGTCTGATAAAGAATTTATTGATTCCATTCTTCTCAAGTTCCTTTATCCGAGTTGACGCAACTTCTTCGGTTGCGAAAATATCTTCATCGAGCAATTGAAGAAGTTTTTTAAATGTATCAGTTCTGCCTCTGTGTGGTGTGGCTGTTAGCAATAAGAGATGTTCACATTGGTGTGATAGAGATTGTGCTGCTTGATATCGTTTTGATTTATAAACTTTAGTTCCATAATCGTAGGCAGATAGCCTGTGTGCTTCATCAAACACAATCATATCCCAGTGTGAATTAAGTGCCACATTAAGCACATCCTCTCTTGATATAAAATCAATTGAAGTTACGATTCGGTCAGTATTATGGAAAATATTTGGGTCGGCAGAAAACATGCCTCTGTTTGCCAGAGTGAACTGGAGATTGAATTTAGACAGCATTTCGTCTTCCTGCCATTGTTTCGTAAGACCACCGGGTGTTATGATGAGAATCCTGCCAAGCAGACCTCTCATCATTAATTCTTTTATGACCAGTCCTGTCATTATGGTCTTTCCTGCACCTGTGTCATCAGCAAGAAGGAAGCGTATTTTTGGTAGTGGCAGCAGGAATTTGTACACTGCTTCCACCTGATGTGGCAACGGGTCAACTATACTGCAATTAACCGCAAACAGGGGGTCAAACTGATAAGCAGAATTAATTCTTTCAGCTTCAGCGAAGAGGGCAAACTTAACTGGGTCACCTTTGAAATTAAACGAACCTTCTTCGGTCAGGATTTCAAGGTTTTCATATTCATCCAGTGATATAACTTTGGTGTTTGCTCTGTTAGTATTCACCCCAGTAAATGAAAGCGAAACCATTGAACCAAGTTTCTGAACCTTGTTTATTGTAACTGGTTCAGCAGGTATAAGGTTTTTGACAATTTGACCTTTCTCTACCATGTTATGCTTTTAATTGTTTTAATGTTTCCTGCAGTGCGTCTTTTATGAATGGTTGGTTGTTAAAATCATGAAGGATTTTTTCGGATATAAACTTGATTTGGAGCTCCTTGTAGTCAAGTCCAAGAGCATCTGCCAATCCTTCAATCATTGATACATTTATTTGCCTTTCTCCGAGCTCCATCTTTGAAAGAGTGCTGGTATCAATGTCTAAGCGATGGGCAACCTTACGCTGAGGTATCTTTTTCTGTTCCCGAATGTGTTTCAGGTAACTTCCAAATGTCATACTTTTCATTTTGACTTTGTTGATTAGACAAGTATGTCAAATTTAGCAATTGATTTTTGTAAATCATTACTGCAAACAAAGAATTATTGGATGATTTTGTTAATTGATTATTAGAGTAATAGGCTAATAACTGAAAATGCAGGGACATTAATAATCCCTGCATCTCGGCTTATAGAACTTACTTCATCCTATTCAAATAAATGATTCCAATGAAACCATTACTTTACTCTAATCCTTGTTTAATTGCCAGATTTATGTCATCAACTCATTATAAGTTATTCTCCAAGACTGAGTGTCATCACCAATGGACTGAACAATTCGACTGGATTTGCTTATGCAATAGCAGGTGACTCGTTTCTTGCCCTTTCTGATTGTATCATAGCCAATTTCAGCCATAAGTTTGCCAATCACCAATATGTTAATACGCTTGCTGGCATGGGGAAATTTGCCCAGTAACGCATTTACCAAATCAAGATTGGTTATCAAAAATGTTTCACCTACCGTCTCCGGCTTCTCCACATATTCATCCAAAATCAAATCAACATCTGAATACTGGACATAATCAGAATATAAATGCTTTAATTCCTGCTTATTATCCTGCTGATAAGAATATGGGAAACCATTAACAAGTAGGTGATAGGCTTCCATAAATAAATCAGTGTAATCGATTGCTGACAGTTTTTCAAAGTGGATTCTCTCGATTTCAAGAGGGATAATTCTACGGTTTTGCTGTTCCCTAACGACAAACAGGTAGTTCCCGCTTCCCGCAAAGGAGCACCTTCTCCTAATCGTTGATATTCTCCGGTCGTATTTTCTGCGCATAGTTAACTCTTTTGTACTGAGCACAGTCTTGAAGGTTTTATCTGCTTCGTATGTTCTACCATCCATTTCATCATCCACAATTAGCAAAGCCTGAGACATCAAAACTTTGAAATCATCATCAAAACTCAGGGAATGTTCTTTCCGGTAAATGTGTAGTTCTTTCGGAAGGGTATAATTTCTGAGCAGGGTAGTTTTGCCTATGCCTTGTTCTGTTGAAATTAGAGTAAGAAAGAACTCGTTCGGATATTCATATCCCAACGCCTGAGCTATCATTCCAACATACCATTTTTTCAAATACTTTAAAATCACATCCTTGTTTATAGTTTTGTTCTTCAGCACTATACAATCAAGCCATTTTTCAAATGTCCCTTCAGGCATCCTGTTTTTATGTGTTTCAATGAATTCGAGAATCGGATTGACAACCGTGATGTAATTCGACTTGATAGTTTCTTCGAACCGTGTTCTCGGAATCTCCTTCTCGAAATACTTTTTCAAATCGATGTACAAAGTATTGTAATCCAGTTCCTCTATGATTTTACCATTAAGAGTAAGGTCTTGTATAAATGAGTCATAACGGACTCCTCTTGCATTAAGATACTCAGCTATGTCGTCTGAACTAATCTTATCAGGCTTCGCCTTTGCTTCATATCCATATTTTTTCAGTAATCTAAGTGTTGTACGGTAATCGTCTTGCCCTTCCAGAACCTGAAGCACTTGAAAGTGATTGTAAGGTTTCTCCGGCTGAAATTCAGTTGAGGTACTAAAGCAGAAGAATGTTTTACTGTCTTTAAAATAGTATCCTGAATGTGCTGCAGTTGACCCGTTCCGGAGTAGATAAATTTTCTTATCGTCTTCTTTGACAATTGACCATCCATGCTTTTGAAATAATTCAACAATCAAGTATTTATCATTGAAATCATTAATAGCAGATTCACTATAAACGAACTGTTCCCCGTTCTTTGATGTTTCACGCATTGGGAAATACCGGGAGAGGCTTCTTGCGGTATCAAGAAGAAAATTCCGCTCTTCAACGGTGATGATTGGAATTTCGACATGAAGGTTTTCAAGGTCAAAAATCCCTCGCATAATAGTATTGTTAACTTTACTTGTGCAGAAGTAACCACCTTCCCCACGGGTTTCAATGATGACCGCTTTGTCAGAGTGGAGAGCCAGCTTGAGATTCTTATCTATGGTTGCTTCTGGACATCGATAGATAAAATGGAGACCACCACTTGGTGTTGACTGAGTAATCAGTCTTCTTAAAAGGTTGTTTGGGATTAGATTGGTATATTCCGTGATAATTATATTCTGCGGGTCATTCTTTTTGTCGATATCGATACATTCAAGATTTCCGCTAACTTTTCCCGTTATTATTCCAATCGTGCCTTGGTTAATGTAATGTGAGTGCCAGAGTGATATTGGGGCGATTTTGCTCTGGTACTCAGACCAAGACTTGATAATAGGTTTCTTATTTGCTGCTACTGGAATGATTGATAGTCCAAACTCTTGGGGGTCAATCTTTATGTCATTTTCTACCGGAACAATTAAATTCCCATCTGTTTTAATATCAGTATCAAAGTCCCATTGTATTTCCATTTTGAGTTAGACAATTAGAATCATCGTTATTTTTTTCAAGCAGGTTCTTCATCAGATATTGCTTGACCCATGTTGCAACACGCACATAGTCTTTTTTTGCCTTCTCCTGAAGTAGTTCAAAGAACTCACGTTCAAGAGAGAGGTTCATTTTTACAACTTGTTGTTTCTTAATCTTTTTCATTTTAGCAAGATTTAAATTCATGTAATTTTTTTTTGGAGCAAACTGCTCCCTTTTGTAACTAAATACTCAGAAAAAAAGCAAAAGCCATTTTTAGCATCATAATCTTTATCTTTTTTTTGGGGGGGGTAGACAGGTAGACAAGATAAAAGGGGGGTTTAAACAGGAATTGAAACAGTGACAGTGAAAATCAGTGCCAGTAGAAATGACTGTCACTGTTTGGATAATGTTCTCAGATGGCATTTTAACTCGTCTACTTGTCTACCCATAAAAAACCATCAGTTTATTACTATGATATTGTTTCGGAAATATATGTCTTGATTTTCTGTCAGTTAAGGATTTTCATATTGATGATTCCCGGAATTCCTGCCAAAAATTATATCACTACAAATTGCTGTTCAATAATTTCGGGATATTGTTGCCAGATTTTACCTTCGAGTTCTTTCCCGTTTAATTTTTTCTTTCGCTTTATCTTATCTTCACCCCAAGTGCCCCACTGTTTGAAGAAAAACGCAATACCTTCGATTTCGCATTGCTGTTTAATATTTATAACCCATTCTTTATCCATAGGTCTTGCTTTATGACCACTTTCACCACCAACGATTACCCAATCTATGTTAGTAAGGTTCATTGCTCCTAAGTCTTCCAAAAGAGGTTCTACAGATAAGAATAACACCTTTGCCTTTAAATGCCTCAGTTTATCAATCCTTGGCAAACCTTGTTGCTTGTTCTCTACCGTTACACCAAGGCAAACATTTGAAGGCACTGGTCTTTTTGATAAGTAATCATACATCCTATCGGCTCTTTTTGTCAGAATTTGATATGTATGATGTGGTGTAAGTTCAATGATGTTGAATATTTTATTTAAATACTCTTCAGGCATGTCTTCGTGAAAAATATCGCTCATAGAGTTCACAAAAAAAACTGTCGCCTTTTTTCTTTTAAGAGGGTCATTTAATCTGCTTGGAACTGGATTGAATTTAAAACCATTTTCATAACCTACAGTGCCCCTTCCCCGTAAGCGGATTGCCATTGTTTCGGCATAACAATTTTTACAACCAGAACTTATTTTAGTGCAACCTGCCGAAGGATTCCACGTTCGCTCTGTCCATTCAATTTTCGATTTTCTCATTTTAAATTTTTTTATTGATTAATAATGAGCCAAATGTAGAGACAAGGCAAACCAGCATCAACCGACAATTAGCAATAGTCGGGTCAATGGTCGGACATGAAATCAGGTAAGAGCAAAGAAGTCTGGGTTGCTAAGTATAAATAAAAGTTGAAATTAGATTTTCCCTAATCTGAAGAAGGGCGGGTCTTTAGCCTCAATTTTTCATCAACCATGTTTTTGATGTCAACATATGGGAAGATACTATCATCATCAATATCACTCTTAATCCTTGAAATGATAAATTTTTTTCCTTCTTCGTTGTCATAAAAAAGTTCCTGTGCGATTTGATTGACAGATGGTAAGTTGGTTCGTTTAATAAACTCTTTCTTGACAAGATATTTTATAAAATAGGCAAGATGAGAATACGCCCCAGAGTACCATATTATTGGTTCAGGAGTTTTCACTCTTTGTTTCCCCTCTGGTCTGAATAACATTTTAAACTGAACCGGAGAACATTTGACTAATTGAAGATTGTTAAGTCCCTCGTATAACCGATTAAGATGAATTTCATACTTTTCATTGAATTCCTTTTTAACCGTGAAATAATAGACAGTATCCTTTGAGTTAAGTTCAGCATCAGTTGGGTTTGAGTTAAGGAATTCTTTTAATTTTTTTAAAACAGTCAGTTTAACATTAAACAATTCTTTCAACGAAGAATTATTCGAGTTCATTACTTCTTTATATGCTGGGGTGAAATCAGTAAGTATTCGGTTATGACTTGCAAGCATAGTGCTGTATAAATCATCCTTTCTATCTGGGTTGACACCAAGATATTCTCGCTTAAATATCCGAAAATGTTTTTCAAGATATTTCTTTAATTCCTTCGGGGAAGACTTTCCATTTAGTTCGCAGTAATGCTGAGCATCAGCCTTATAATCATTCTCGGCAAATACCTCTACAAATTGGTCGATGAATGTGTTCATAATAAATGCCTTTTATGGTTGCATCCGCTTTGCGATAATTTCACAATATTCTTTGACAATTTCACTGCCGATATATTTCCGGTTTAACTGTTTTGCCATCTTCAGTACTGTTCCTGAACCTGCAAATGGGTCATAAACAATATCATCCCTTTCATTTGTCCAAGTAATCAGGTGCTCTTCTGCTAATTTCTCAGGAAAAATTGCCGGATGTTGGTGTGCAAATTTGTCTTCTGTGGAGTACCCATTCCCGGTAACATATTTCCAAATATTTGTTCGAGGTGAATATTCCGGGATTGGCTTGAATTTTTTCACCGGGACAAGTTGGTCGTTTTCATCACGGTCAGTCTTTTGTCCGAAATTGGTTGTGCCTGACCACCTGTTTTTCTTGTCAGCAATCAGATTAACAGTTTTTGGTTTTCCTTTACTGAAGACAAACATATACTCAAAACTTTGAGTGTACCTTATGCCATCAGGCTTTGCGGGATAGGTTGTCGTATTTTTTTCAAAAATCATTGTATCATGAATTCTTAGTCCGCAATACTCCTTGAAGAACAATGCCTGTTTGAAAGAAGTACCAGTCTCGCTTCCCTTGTACATTCCATCGCCAACTATCCACACAATTACACCACCAGTCTTTATTATCCGGGTTAGTTCTACTGCTATTTTTTCAAACTCAAACTTGTTGTTCCCGTTGTATGACCTTAAATGGTCATATGGGGGAGAAGTAAGTACCAAATCAACAAAATTATCTGGCATCCTTCGCATAGTTAACAGACAGTCTTCATTGAAAACATGGTAAATAATGTCTGATATATCACGATTACCCGATTTGCGGTTTTTAACATTGGTTATGACTTTTTTAGCTTCGGATGACCTTTTTTTGGGTGTCTCATGTACTGCATACTCATATCCACGGAAATGACCCTTTTTATCTCTTAACTCAATTTTATGTACTATTCTCTGTGTAACGAGTTCCTCAAACGCCTTGTTAAGTGCATAGTAACCCTCTTTGAAATATTTAGTCAAGTCCTTTTTGTGGATATTGTGATTTGACGGCAAAGACAAGAGAAATGCTAAGATTCCCTTGGCTGTTGCTGACAATCTATTATCATTCAGTATTTTAGTTGGGACTGTGGAGTAGTTATAATCTGCACTTAGGTTTTGTATGCGACCTGATTCCATAAAGAAAGGTATTTACGAATAGGTCGAAATTTATCAAATTTATATCAGACATCCAGAAGCACTCAAAAAGTTTTATTAACCAATTATTTACTCTATTGTCTGGAAAAACTCTGATAAAGACATTTCTGTAGCATCAATTAGGGAAAGTAGGGTCAGTAGCTTTATGTTTTTCAAACTACCCTTTTCGAACCTTTGAAGGGAGTTTACATGTAAATCAGCTATTTCACAAAATTCGGCTTGACTTAGTCCATCATTAATCCTGTAATTCTTTATGAAAAGCCGGTTTTCTTCTGCTCCTTCAAAGAATCTGCTACTGAATCTGAAATTTCTTATAGAAAGTTCTTGTATGATTTCTTGCCATTATTTATGGGATTTCAAACACTGGTGCAATTACCTTTGGAATCCGTATAAACACCTTCAGGTTCATTCAGGACGAATGTTCTCCACCAACCTTGATGAATACGATTTTTCTTGATGAGACCTGATTCCTGTGGGATATTCCCAATTAATGATTTTAACATAATTATGACAATGATGAGTAAGTTTTTACCGTCTTATGATTTCAGTCTTGCAGGTACTTCGATTAATTCTTCAATGACCTTTTTACCGGGATTCAATAATGATTCCAGAATATCCGAAAGCTGTTCATTCGAAAGATTCTTTGATAGTAAGTTTTTAACTTTTATAATATCTGTTTCGGAAACAATTGGTTCGATTGCGTGACTAAATTTCAAATGCTTTTGCAAACTCCAAGGGTCACCGACTTCAGAACTTGAAATGGAAATTGGTACACAAACCGTATCGTTCATATCTACACCGTAATCCCCTTTATAAATAACAAATATTCTGTTTCCATCACCATAAACAGGGAGAATTTCATCAATTGCGTTGTTATTTATGGAGTCGTAGATATTCCAAGTAATGCAGTTCAAAACCCCACCTTCATTTGCAATGATATTGGAATTTATTGGCTCAACATGGTATTTGGGTTCTGGATATAACTCCATTATCCTCTTCAGTGCAAAGCTGTCTTCATTAATGCCGAACTGAGGAAAGAGAATAAGGTTGCCAATTTGAGCGTAGTTAATGTAGCATCCTTTTGCAGTATAATCACCATCGATTTTTTCATCTGATGCTACATAAGGGAACTGTATGATATTCATTCCAGTTTGCTTTAAGGCTATTGCCAATTTTTTTTGCCAAGAATCAGATTCTCTTGAATTATCATTTACAAGAAGGGTGTTTTCATCAAAGAATCTCACCATCCCATCAGCATGACCAGTATAATCATATGGCTGTGCTGGTATGAAGAATATGAAATCCACATTTAATGCTTTTTTAAGCATTTCAATGATGGATTCTTTTTCTCTGTTTTTATTCTCAGCAAACACCTTTTCTGTCATAATAGCCTTATTCTTGGACTTAACAATATTACCCCCGTCAACAATAAGGTCAATCTGCCTAATCTGTGCTTTACGAGGTTGTTTATATTGCATTTCCTCTTGAATGGTTAGGAGTTTTATATGCTTATGGTCGACACAGTAATCGGGAAAGTATTTGAATTGTGAAAATTTATTTTCATCAATTTGAACAGGCATATAGTCTCTGCACCAAATGTCCCTTGTTCCTTCAATGAAGGATGGTTTGTAGCCGTACCTCGAAAGGATTCTTTCCAACTCATACCATAAAGGTGCATACTTCTCAGCTTTAATTAGACTGCTGAAGTATAGCTTATTTGTCTCAATATCAGTTACCATATGGTTTGTTATTCGGTTAATAATAACAGGTAATTTGCGGCAAGTGAGAGTTGCACTATGAAGTTCTGTAAAATGTTAGATATAACCAAGCGTTGGAAGATTTTCGTCAAAAATTCGATAGAAGAGATTTGCTATATTAACCTCAGTCAATTTAATTCCGAAAAAAGCTCATTAATCGGAATCTCATAGAAATCAGCTAAGATGAATAGGTGCTGAATCCGGAAGAATCCCATATTTTCAATTTTCGAAATGCTATTCCGTGAAAGATTAATCTCCTGTGCTACCTGCTCTTGTGTATAACCGGAGTTCACTCTCGTCTCTCGAAGAAAGGATGACAGATAGGACAAACGCTGACGGTTTTCGGGCGAAAGTGAATTTACATCTATCATATCAAGTAACTCTTTCAAATAAATACTGGCTTCTTTGCAAAGTATACTTGGAATCATGCTGTTCTATAATTCATTTAAACTTTACTTTTCCAATTAATAACTGGCTGTTATTGTACCTTGAAGATTTACAATCCAGTTGTAAATCAGCACTTTTAACAAAGAATTAGCCAAAATTTTGAAGATTTATGCGAGAAAAGCGATTATTATCGCCCCGGCAAGGGTGTCGTCATCATTAAGATACGAATTTTTGCGGGAAATTACAAGATTTCAAAGGTCTTTGAATATTTCTTCAGGTGAAATATTATGATGTTGCTTATAATAAAGGAGTATCTGACAAAGTGATGAAAACTGAAAGTTTAAAATCCCATTTTCAATATTATAATATGTGTTCTTCGGAATCCCAATTTCCTTTGCAAACGATATATACCCTTTTTTTTGGTCTATCCGGAGTTGTTTTATTTTCTTCCCCAATTTATCCATCATCTCCTTTTGTTCGGGAGATATCTTTTCTTGCTGCTTCACTTTTTTTATGTAAAAATAAAAAAAAACTAACCCTTATGTATGGTCTAATCAATTATTAATTATCTTTAACCCCTACATATGGGTTACTATATGCCAAATAAGACAAGGTTCGTTCATGAGTTAATTTCATTCTCGTTTGATGGAGACTTCATGAATTACTTCTTTATCCTGATTCAACTCGACCAGAATGATGTCCCGGTAGGCATCTGGATTCTTCCAATGGTCAAAGCATGTGGGACTACAATACTGTATCCCTATTCACAAAACTAATAGTGAACAATGAAAAAAACTGATTCAATCATAATATGCCTCTATATTCACTTTTGCACAATAGTGTATATGCAACATTCAATTCAATGGACATATAATCAATGTGTTATTAGGTTAAATAATGAAATCCGTGAAATATCACATTCACTTTCGATAGATAATAAACAAAACTGAAATAAATTATGAGTGCAAAATTTTCAAACACGACTTCCGATTTCCTCGAATGGAGTCAATCAATGAATTTGATAAGAAATCTCTACCGGGATGGCGATTATCGGATTTCATTGCTTGTTTCCTTTGGTTCATTCTGGGGACTTAGAATTTCGGACATTCTTTCATTAAAATGGCATCAAGTTTATGACATGGATGAATTCGAATTGGTCGAAAAGAAAACGCAAAAATGCCGGGTGATAAAAATTAACGGGCAGTTAAAAAAGCATATTAATGACTGTTACCAGAAAATCAAACCCTATTCTGTTGAGGAATCTATTTTCATAAGCAGGAAAGGGTCTGTTTACACAGTTCAGCGAATTAATGTGATACTTAAAGACTTGAAAGTCAGATATAATCTGAAGATTAAAAATTTCAGCAGCCATTCACTACGAAAATGCTTCGGCAGGGAAGTGTTTAGCCGTTCTGATTCGAATGCAGAACTGGCATTAGTTAAGTTATCTCAACTTTTTAATCATTCAAGTCCATCAATCACAAGGAGATACCTTGGTATTAGTCACAAGGAACTGATGGAGACATATGAAATTCTGAGTTTTTAAAAAATATAGAGTTGTGAATCCGGTCGGGATTTAGAAACTATATTTGAGTTTAAACATTAGCATATCATAGTCATTCAGATTTCCGAAAACTCCACTCCCTTTACCTTCAATAATTGCAGCAGACAGACTCATTTCAATATTGTCAGTTGCCTGATAAGCTACTTCAGGTACAAATAAAAGGGTGTAATTATCTTTTATTTTATTCCAGTCTGTCACTATAAAACCGCCACCTATAGGGGCAACTCTTAGTTTTTCATTAAAGAACTTTTTTTCATATCGTACAAAAAAATAGTCGTTAAGGTTTCCTTCCCCCCGTTCATTAATAAAACCGTGCATATACTGGAAATTCAGGTACGAACTGTTTGAGAAATTGTAATCACCACCAATTACAAATCTTACATATGGTTTGGATGATTCCAATAACAATGAGTCCACAGTCACCGGAACAGGTGAGGCAGGATAAAATGCCGAAAAATCATTGGTCATTATAATGTCTTTATCAGGAATAAAAGCTGCCACTTCTGCCCACAATCCAAATCCGCCTATACTTGTTGCCATATCAGCCCCCAGAATGTGAGTTCTTGAAAAGGAAAGCTGAGAGTTTATATCTATACCTCCAAATGCATCGACAGGGATAAATGTGTTTCGTGTTGCGAAAGGTAATCCATCATATCCCCAGACATAGCTCAATGAAAAATCAACCCCCTTGACAAAACCTTTAAACTTCAAGCCAGCAGTCGAGCTTTCTGCCAGATTGTATCTTGGCATAAGTATAGTATCTGAAAATTCATTCAATACCATACCTTGTGGTAATTCCATTTCAGGTGATAATGCATCTGCATAAATACCAATTGGCATGTTTGCAGGTTGGAAAATGGGAATGTAGACTCCCTGAAGTGAAAAATCATTATTTATATAGTAGTTAAGACTTACAGCATCTGAACCCCGATGCCGTCCAAAATCGAGAATGTCTTCTAAATCATAAGGATTCAGGTTGTCTGTAGGATTAAGTTTGTCAGCAGTACCCCAGACTATTCTTTGACGACCTATTGTAATGTCTAAGTTTTTTGAAAGGAAGCCGAATATCTGAACATATGCTTCCCTTAATTCAACATTAATCGGGTCAACTATCCCCTTATTATATAAATCAGCAGATGAAGTAATATTTGGTAAACCAATATTACGAAGCCATACCTCACTGTAAAATTTTGACCTGTTGCTGATTTTTTTATCCAGTTTTAGCGTAAGACGATTTTCATTCCATGCCCAATCCTTTTTATCAGTCAGCAGAAATCGTTCGTCAGTCAATAGCGAACCTGTGATATTCAGCCTGCTTTCAGCTTGTTCCGGTGCGGTAAAGCTACTTTCTTGCGCTCTGACAATATAAGAGTTCGCTAAAAGTATAATTATCACTGAAGTTAGTTTTAATAGTTTCATACGTTATAAGTTATTGATTCTGTTACTAATAATCTTTGTAATTAAGTTTAAATTATTAAAAACTATAAGAGCAATTTGAATTCCCTCAAACAGAAATGCCTTCATTGCTCCTGATAGATTTGTTTTATTAAATTTTGTGGGATGCTTTAATCCTTTTAATTTGACGTGTTTCACTTTTTTGTTTTGAGCCTCATAATAAAGGTTTATAAGGGTCTCTACGCCAAACTTTGATGTTTTCATATCTTCAACGATTGGCAGTACATCACTTCTTAATACTGCTCTCTGACCTGTGAGAACTTTGAAAGGATTGATGTGAAAATTAATCAAGGTTTCAGTTGGTTGACCAAGAACCATTTTTGCATCGCTTCTAATAATTGGTTTAATAAGTTGTAGAAAATGTTCTCTTTTTAAATTGGATAAATCAGCATCGCAAAAAACAATCAATTCATTACCCGCATGTTCAATACCTGTTGCCATGGCAAAGCCTTTTCCCTTATTTTCAGGCAGATGGATATCAATAATATCCAATTCATTCTTACAATCAATTATGATTTCTTTGGTGTTATCGACAGAACCATCATTGACAACAATAATTTCATCAAATATTTTGCAATCAGACACTGAAACCAACACATCTCTGATTGTCTTATCTTCGTTATAAGCACATATCACTACCGAAGATTTCATAATTCATGATTCAAATAATTTGAAATTGCCTCATTTGCAGCATTCTCTCCAATTTTTATCAATTCCTCTGCTTTATGGAAATCGAATGTATCAGAAGAATCATATGGGATATTAATCAGAATATCAGGTTTGAATAATTCAATGGTTTGTTTTGCAATTTTATGAATCATTTCAGAGGTAGTGGCTTTTAAAAGAGAATAATACCACATACTTTTCTTGTCACCAGTATCATTGGCTTTGGTAATAATTTTTAACAAATTATTAGGAATAACTTTATGCTGTTTGTTAACAGTGGATAATGTATCGGATAAATCATTTTTCTTGTCCCCATATAAATTCACAACCACAAGAATATCTTCAGGCTGACGAGTTACATATTCAATTGGGATAGGACTTAGTACGCCCCCATCAACTAAAATTTTATCCCCGGATATAACTGGTGTCATCAAAGTCGGGATTGCTATAGATGCTCTGATAGCTTCATAAAAACTACCTGAATTAAAGACCTCTACTTTCTCATTTAATATATCAACGGCTATTGCAGAAAACGGTATGCCCATCTCTTCGATGTTCATATCAGGGATGAATGTTTTCATTTTTTCGAGTACTCGTGCTCCTTTTAACAACCCGTTAGTTGAAATAGTGAAATCCATTAATCCCCACACTGTTTTTCTGTCCAATGATTTTACCCATGAAGTAAATTCCGGCAGTTTACCCATTGCATAAGTTCCGCCAATAACAGACCCTATAGAAGAACCCGCAATAGAGGATATTTGAAACCCATGCTTTTCAAGTGCGTAACAAACGCCAATCTGTGCAAGACCCTTTGAACCTCCACTGGATAATACTAATGCAACTGATTTATTCATATTTCAGGTTTCTGATGAAAGGGAAAAATTCTGAGGAACTTTGCCTGTAACGCCATTATACATCTGATTAATTTGCTTTATTACAGTAACATAATCATTAAGGTCATAGATGACACCTTTGACTTCCATTTCTTTTTTCGTGTAGTCCAGAGATGTAACCACAATAGGTACATTAGCCTTCTTTGCCATATAGTAAAATCCTTTATTCCAATTAGATACCCTATTAATCGACCCTTCGGGAGAAATTACGACATGTAATTCATCATTTTCATTTAAAATCTTAACAACCCTATAAATCGCATTTTCATCTTTCACCCCTCTAACTGCCATTGAACCAAACTTTTTCATAACAATATTCATGGGGAAAAAGAAAAGTTCCTTTTTCGAAAGGAATAAGTATCTGACACCCATTTGAGCTATACCTAATTTCCCATAGAGGGCATCAATGTGAGCAGTATGAGGTGCAAATATTGTGATTGACTTTTTTATGTCTGGAAATTCACCTTTGATTTTCCACCCCAAAACATCCTTGAGTAAATATCCTGATATCGTTTTCAATGTGTGAGGTTTAGGCAATTAACAGTACTTACTGAATTAATTTTCTTACCGTAAAATCATCATCGGTTAGTCCTGTATCATATTTCACGTCTGACATTTGCATTTTTGTCTTATGATTTTTTTTAAAGTCAGTCATTTCAATTTCCTGAGCATTCCAGTAGTTTCCTACCTTACTGAACACATATTTTGCTGATTTAATTTTTGTGTTTCCTTTGTCATAATAATCCATCGTCTCCGGGTAGAAGTTTGTTTTATTGATGGTTACAATTATCTTGGAATAATCAGATTGAGCCTGTGGTGTCAGTTCCAGCGTAAAAGCATTTGCTCCGGTTTCAATTAATTTAGGCGTGTATTTTGCTGAAAAAGGTTTTGACTCCATATCATCATAAGAGAAATCCGTACCTGCAAAATTCTGATTCTTTGCACTGGTGGCAATTCTTCTTTCCTTTCCAAAGGCAGGCAAATACAAATACATGACATCATTTGGCAGAGATAATACTGATATACCCGCCTGTGACGCTGGTGCTGTAAATCGAAATATTCTTTTATCGTTTCCTTTCTGTTGGATTGTCGCCTCTCTGATTTCTTCTTTTCCATTCTTATCAATAAGAACAATCCTATTCTTACCTGTTAAATCTTTCGGTGAGTACATTACATCATCCATTCTTTTTAGAATTGAAGATGCATCCTGTGCATTAACAGAGTATATACTACATGCCAGAACAGTAATGGTAACTGCCGCTGAATAAATTATTGCTTTCATATTTTAATATTTATTAGTGAATTAATTTGCTATGATTTTACGCTTTCTGTTTACCAAAATCAGTATTACAGGCAAAAGTGTCAATGAGCCAAGACCAGAACCAATCATGCTTATTGCTACAAGCAATCCGAAATTCTGTAAGGGGACTAACTGAGAAAACAGCAATACCAAGAATCCGGCTGCGACCGATGTGACATTAATTATTATTGCCTTGCCGCTTGTCATTAATGTTCTTTCGATAGCTTTTTCAGCATCGCCATTTTCTTTAAGGTGTGAATTAAATCCTGAAATAAAATGTATCGAATAATCAATACCTATTCCTAATGCAATACTACCAACAAGGACAGTTGCAATGTCAAGAGGAATTCCTGTGAATCCCATAAACCCGAATAAGATAAGTATTGTTGCAATTATGGGAATGGTCGCATAGACTCCCTTTGAAAAAGAACGGAATATTAATCCTACAATCAGTACCACCAGAACCAAGGCTATCAAAAGGCTGCTGAACTGACTTTTAATCAGACTGTCATTTAGTCTGACATAAACAGAAGGCATACCTGTTAATTCAATTTTGCAAGTCTCACTTGTGTTTTCCTCAATGAACAGTTGCATTTTTTTGGTGAATGCTTCTATTTCTTGGTTTTCAACCGAGGCAAATTTTGACTGGATAATTCCCCTGTCCAAATCTTCCGAAACGAGTTGAGTCATAACATCCTGCCCGTCAAGAAGAAACCATAACTGCTCGATTTTAGACTGGTCATCAGGTATCCTTTTACCTTCAAGCATTGCATCATTCATTTGCTCTATCAAGTCGCCAACTGATTGAGTTATGCTGATATTCGGGTCTTGTTTCATGAAGTGTTCGGTCTTTATCATGAGGTTTAAAACCTCCGGACTTTGCACATCACCGTCAAAAACAACAAAAACAGGAAATGAACCCCCAAATTTTTTCTGCATCAAATCCTCTGAAACTCTTGTTGGATTATCCTTCTTGAAATAATCAGCCATGTTTGTACTTGTTTTAATAAGGAACATGCCGACAATGCTTATAACCAGAAAAGTGCCCCAGATTGAAAATATATATTTAGGGTGTTTAAAAAGCAGATTAGAAAGAGGTTGAAGGATAAAATGAGATAAAATGGTTTTCTTTTCAGGTAAATCTACTGTTACCTTGCTGTCTTTTTTTGAAAATATGGAAGTAAGAGCCGGAACAAAGAATATTGCAAGAATCAGAGATACAATTACTCCTATAGCTGTAAAAATGCCAAAATCTTTAATCATTGTCAGATACGCACCAAGAACAAATGACACAAATCCAACGGCTGTAGTTAACGCAGCAAGAATCACAGGAATGATTACATATCCAAGTGCCTTTATTATAGTCTGATTGAAATCACCTGTTCGGAACAGATTAAAGCTGTTTATTACATGAATTGTGTAAGCACTTCCCACTGCAAGCAGAATGACAGGTACAATATTCAGGATAATGGTAAGTTCATGACCCAAGGTAACAATGATTCCTACAGTCCATATAACGGCAATCCCGGCAGTAAGGAGTGGCATCAGTAAGCCTCTGAGAGACCTGAAACTTATGTATAAAATAAGCGCAATAACTATGAAAACTATTGGCAGAAGCCACACTATATCTGCTACAATTAAATCAGAAACATCATTTATCATAAATGGCAGCCCGCCAAAATAGACTGATTCAGGTAAATCCAGTCCTTCAACCATGTTCTTGATTTCATTGGCAACTGCCTGTTTATCAGCATCAGGAATTAAAGTGAACATTATTACTGTTGCCGTTCCATCCTCTGATACGATTGCACCTTTATACATCTCCTTTGAGTATATATAGTTTTTCAGGCTGTCTAACCGGGACTGCTCAAACGGAAGGTTATACTCGTCAACAAGTTTACCGATTTCAATTCCTTCTTCAGTGCTTTTGATATCAAGTATGTTAGTCAGGCTTGTGACAGTAGAAACGCCTTGAGTAATTTTCAGACTATCTGTAATTTGTTTAACGTGCTGTAGCAAATCAGCTTTAAAAATATTGTCTGATTCAAGAACTATCATTCCCATTTCATTACCGCCAAACTGGTTACCAATACTTTTAAACATCAAGGCAGCCGGGTCATCATCCGGTAATGAACTGATTATATCAGAATTGATTTTTAAGAATCTGGTCTGAAGACCAAAGAATACTGTTATACCAATTACACTTAGTATAATTATCCATCTGTTTTTGAGGATTTTCTGTGCAAATCGTTCCATATATTAAATATTGACTATTATTGTTTTAAAGTCAGTTCAAAATTAAAAATAGATTTTAACTAAAAATGTTTTTTGTTCAAATTTTAACAAAAAAAATTTGTGATTATTTTCTTTGTGTCCTTAAACTATTGACAATCATTGATGATAGCTCATCAATGGTGCTCTCGTATTCTGAATATTTTTCCTGAAGATACAATGGTATTTCAATCCCATTAATGACCATCATGAATATACTTATGGTCGAATTTATATTTTTGAAATCAAGGTAACCCTCTGTTTTCCCCCTTTCAAGTATTATAGTCAACTGTTCTCTTTCAAATTCAGTAAAATCTTCACGAACATCCTTAACAAATAGATACTTTTCGAAAAAATCAGCTTTAAGAGTTTCGTGATAGTTTACAGCTTTATGTAATAACCTTAGCCTTGTCAGGGTGTATTCTTTGAGTGTAATAAGGGAATCATTTTCGGTATCAACAATTTTCTTTAACTCTATCTTAACAGCGTTTAACTCCTGCTTTAGTACTTCATTAAAAAGCTCTTCCTTCCCTTTAAAATAATAATATAATACCCCTTTGGCTTTATGGATGTGTTTGGCAATCTCATCCATGGTAGTTTTATAAAAGCCGAACTTGGAGAAATATTTTGTTGCTGATTGCACTATTAAATCCTTAACATCTATTTCTTGCATAGTCATAGATTATGGTTTTAGTTGACAAAGTTAATATATTTAAATAGTTGTTAAAATTAAGAACATCGATGCTTACTGCTTAATCTTCATAAGAAATTATTAGTCTGATTCCGATAGTAGTCAAAATCCTGCATTGGGTTCTTTTGACATCTCATGTAGAATAATGCGGTCTGAAATAGCAGGGAAATTTTTATGTAACCAGACAAACAACTTCCCTTCATAAGTAATAACTATATCTTTATCCCGGTTTAACGTAGCACGTGCAATAATTTGCGCTACTTTTTCAGAGGACATCATTCTTGCCTCATCTCTGGGGGATTCAATTTGTGGTTTCCCATTTTTGTTGAGTGCCATTTTCCTAATACCTGAAGTTGTAAAGTTAGGATGGACAATTAGAACGTGTAGTCCCTTATTTATATTTTCGAGTCGTAAAGTATTAAGAAAGCCATCCATTGCATGTTTAGACGCTGCATACCCAGTTCTGCCGGGTAAAGGAGTAAGTCCTGTTATAGATGATATTCCAATAATAGTTCCTTTTTGATTCAATAAGTAGGGTAATGCAAACTTTGTGCAGTATACCATCCCGAAAAAATTTGTGTCCATTATTTCTTTTATTACCTGTAAATCGAGGTTTTCAAAATTTGCCCTCATAGATATACCAGCATTATTAATTAAGATATCAATTTTATTAAATTTTTCTGTTGTTTTTTCTATCAGACACCTACAGTCAAATTCATTCCGTACATCCGTTTTTACTGATAAACACTCCCCCCCTTTTTGTCTAATTTCATTCTCGATATTTTTAAGCTCGTTTTCTCTGCGTGCAGAAAGAACAACTTTTGCCCCCATTTCTGCAAATTTAAAAGCGCATGCTTTCCCTATCCCAGACGAAGCACCAGTTATGATAACAACCTTGTCAGTAAAACAAAATTCGTTTTTATGAATGGAATTTATAAGGTTTCTTATTTTCATGCTCATATACTATTTGACTAATGTGGTTTAATGTTCAAATATAATCATTTTATATTTAATGCCGGATTTTTCATCGAATATCTGTTATACAAAATCTTACTTTGAAGATAATATTGACACTATTATGTTGGAATTTTTATTCAATGAAAAAGTCCGAGAGACTCCAAATCCAATATCCTGAAGTACTGTCCATGTTGTATTCTAAGCTGAATGTCTTTTTACTCTGCAAATCCTGCACATATAAGACAATAATTGTATCGTAGGTATCGAAATTCAATAAACGGATTGCAGAGATTTTGTTCCCGGACAGATTATTTTCAGTTTTCAAATAGGGCATATTCAGTCTCAACCTTTTCTTCTGCGTCAAAATGAATGGTAGGTCAAGCATAATTTCTGATGAGGAAATGTATTCCATTACCATTTTCCCAGAACTGTTATAAAACGGTTGAGGAAGTTCTGGGTCATCCTTTATTCGGTCATTAGTTGTTTTGGAGTGGTCTCGCTCACTAATGTCAGGATTGGTGACCACGGGTGATTCAGGGTTGCATCTACAAGTCATTACCTCAGCCAATTTTGTAATAAATGGTATTGATACAAATGAAAACAGGCTATCTTCTTTGGTTAAATCCTGAGTGTAAATCTGCCATTTAAGCTTGTGATAGTTCCATAGTTTCAGGAAGAGTACATCCCCTTCCTGCCAAAGTTCCAGCAATTTTGCTGGATAAATCAAGGGGTCAACCGTATCCGGATATATAATAAGCATCTCTTCCCCAATCTTTATAGTTTTCATAGGGGCAAGCAAGCACTGATGTTGAATCACGTAAGTGTCAGATGCTAACTGTATTAGCTTTAAACCAACTGTATTTCTTGCATTAGTTCCCATCGATTATCCAATTAATTCAAGTAAATCGTTATCGTTTACGTCCCTTTTCATGCATTCATCGAACACCATGTTTTTTACGTCTTTCCAGCGAATGAATAAGCAGGTAGGATGCACTTCATTAATGTTGAATGAATAATTAAGTGCCTTATTTGTTGAGACTTCTGTTAATGAAATAATTATTTTCCCATTCTGGTAATCAGTGGAGTTTATGCAATACAATCCAAATCCACTTGGTGATACTGCGAGATATTCTTCACCGAAGTCAGGGATGCCAGTGGAATTTTCATGTCTTAGGAATACTTTAAGATGTTGATATGCGTCTGGGTATTTTTCCATTTCGCTTACCATCTCATCAATACTGTTTGGATATTTTCGTTCCATAAGAATTTCAATATTTAGTGCAAACGAGCAACCACAACCGTAACCCCCCATGATACCCCCCCCTCTCATACCCCTACCTTATTGGCTGGGGGTGGAGCATGACAATTATTTCTATATAGATAAATACTTTTCAATTGAAAATCCGGACGGAATTTGGATTGTAGAAATACTTGGAACGTGTTTTTTTTTGGAAAATATTTTCTGATATGGCGTTAAACGGCTTAAAATATTTTATAAAAAATTATAAAAATATCCAACATTATTAACCTACTCCACACTTAGGAGATTACTGCATCAAGAAGTAGCTTCGTTTTTAATTGAACTGATATTCAAATAATTCTAATTAGCATAACCCTATATCATCATTACTGCTTCGACCAGCAACTATTGTTCCTTGACAGTTTTCCGTTTGGTTCTTTGTTTAAACAGTTTCCTCATTTCACGTCTATTAAACTCTGGAGTCAAGTCGATATACCTGTCCATTATTGTATAAGAGGATTGTCCCACCCATTCTAAAATACTCTTAAAATTTATGCCACTTTGAACCGCTTGACTAATAAAAGTATCCCGGAAATTATGTGATGTGTGATTGGTCTTAAATTTAAGCTCTTTGCATTCATCCTTGGAACTAAGACTTTCCAACATAGACTGAATAGCCCTGTTATATGGCTGATTCTGCATTTTATACCGACTGGTATCATAATCCACTTCTTTAAATAACGAATCAGCGTACTTATTGAGGGGTTGAGAGACGTTAATGTCATAGCGTGTCGTTTTTGTTGGCATGAATTTTAACCAACCTTTCTCCTCAAAATGATGCGGTCTGAACTTTTTTATATCGTCAAACCTGCAACCAGTAAAGCACTGTATAAGCACCATCTTCTTTACGGCTTCAAAATGCTTTTCTTTGTCAGGGAATTGATAATTATAAAGAAACATCACCTGTGCATATGATAATGGATTGGGTTTGTTTTTACTCTTTTTGCCTCGTTTGAATGACTTGTAGGTAAATTCATCAGACAATTGGATATTTAACTTCTTTCTACGCTCGTAGTAGTAATAAAGAACAGTTTTAAGTATTGTATAAGTCTTTTCAATCGTTCCTTGACTATAATGCTTCTTCCCGGTCATCCATAACTCAAAAGCGTCCGACCATAACAAGTCAATATCATTCATGTGAGTTATACGGTTGTTTGCATCATCGAATTCTTTCACCCGGTTCATTACAGTTTTAAATTCCTTAACAGTTCCGGTTGTATGTCCCAATTTCTTTCTGTTTTTGTAATATTCTTCAATATAATGAGCCAAATTCATTTTGTACTTTAGAAGACGTGGAGTTGGGAACACTTCTTCAATCAAAACAAATTCCTCTTTCTTTAATTGGGCGAATTTGTAATCCCCATCAGGATTGGAAACGTACTTCCTGATATCACTTTCCTTATCTTGAATGATTCTATTCTTCTGTTGCCATTCAAAATCAGATTTCAGTACCTCACCTTTCTTACTACTCCATAATCTTGGTTTAACACGAACTCCTGTTGGAATCTTTTTCTCTTTTTCATCCTTTCTGGTTCGTGGATTATACCTTCTAAGACGGATATAAACCATGCATGTGCCTTCACTATCAGTCTGGTTTGAAAAGATTTTTCTTGATATCTTTAAATCCTGTAAGGAGTAATACTTATTGATATAAACTGCCAGTTCATCATCCGTTCTGTGTGACATAGTAAGCCAAATTATAAGTGAAAAATTAAAGGATGCTTCAATATCCTACTTTATGGACATTTTAAACGTAAATATAAGCCAATTAATTATAATTTGCTAATTTAGTAAGCCAAATATGGATATTGAATATCAATACGATATGAAAAATATATAATCTTCTCACCCCGACTAAGTTTCAGAAGGATTCTATTTTCTGAGTGTACTAAAAAGTGTACTATATCATTTGCTTAATCAGATACAGTACACTTTTTTATGCTCTATCTAAATCTTTTAATTTTGAATATGCAAAGTATACAGTTTTCAACTGGTATATACAAACATTGCTTTCTTTATGGGTAATCTCGGCTTACCGGATTATTATATATCGAATATAGCTTTTGTGCATGACTTTTAAAGCAAAATGCTTTTAATCCGGCGGGATGTAGTTCAACACCGACTCTTCGCTGTGTCTTGCAGACAGCTCTGAGGCCAATTTATTGGGCATCGTTTTTTATAAGTTTTATTAATTCAATTATTTCAGGTCTTTTTTTAGCTCTTGAAATATTATCACTTAAATCAGATTTACAGGTGAGGAAAGTCTTAAATATATCTTCAAAACCTTCTTTCAAACCATTCAAATCAACATCCATGTCATGTTTCCCCCATTTCGAGAACAATTCATGTCCATATTTATTTCTGAGGTCATTAATTATTTTAATCTGCTTTAATAATTTCTTTTTATTTTTGAATTCGACCTTAAATTTAAGTTCATTTAGAAGGGCGCTATAAGATGCATCTGGATTGAACATTTTAAATTCTTTTTTAAGAGGAAAGACACATAGTTTTTCATAGAAATTACTATAGTTTATTAGTTGTTTTAAGATTTCAATACATAGCTGCTGATAAATGAACAAAGCGGCAATCTTACCTTCGATATAATTCCTATCAAAATATTCTTCTGCAGTATATGCCAATTCACTAAAAGGCGTACTATCATCAGTCCATTTAGCTGTTAATTGACCTTCAGTGTTTTTGAGAAATAAAAGTAGTTCTTCTTGGTAATCCATTTATGATGTATTTAGTCGGTCATGTTTATTCCCAATTTTTAGAAATATACGTTGAAATGGCCCTAATTTTTCTTATTGCAATGTATATCCTTTTTTCATAACAGAAATTTATAGCCAGAATAAAATTACGAAATTAATACCCCCCAAATAATACATTCCGGAAAAAAAGCTAAAAATACCTTTCCGACCTCCCCTGTATTCCGACATCGAATAATCAGACATTTATTTATAGAGGTTGAATAGCACAATGCGCCTTAGTGTCCCTAATAAGCATCAGTGCGCACTTAATTCCGCAAACAACGAACCGAAAACCCAAGTTCCTTGTCGTTGAAGTCCCGGTATACATCCGTGAGAATGTAGTCCATGCGCCGGGTCCAGAAGGTATGGGTATTGTACTCTGTAGCACTCCACCAGTAACCGCGGCTTCCAATGTAGAGGAAATCACCACCGTATTTACGGTAGCCACCCGGAAGGGCTGTAAAGCCACTTATATTTGTTGCACCTTCGTTTGGATAGTTCCAGTGGGTAAACCCAGCTTCTTTTAGCGAGCCACCAGCAACAGGTTCTCCATTTAAATAATCAATTAATTGTGTCCACTCCGCATCTGTTGGGACATGCCAGCCAGCAGGACATAAATTTCCTATTTCTAAAGTATATCCGTTGTATAAAGCGCCATAGGTATCACCATTCGCCTGATTATTACTGTACCAGCAATAACCCGGTGTGGTTAAATTACCCCATGCAGTGCCATCTGTTACCAAAGGTATATCTGTTCCATCGTTAAATTTAGTGGTTTTAAGGTTTTCGACCATCCAGGTTTGATCTCCGATTTTTATTGTTGTATATGTATTGCCATCAATATCAAAAATTAGACCTTCAAAATTATCTGGTGCAAGTCCAAGTGCTTTTAATATATTATCAACATAAGCTTTTGTGGCTGCATCCTGGTCATTAACAGGATCAGCAAGATTTGTTATATTCTCATTCTGCATATCTTTTGTTGCATATCCTGCTGTTGAAACCTGATACAGGGTATTCAGGCTGAAAGACGGTGTAAATGGGCCTATAGTTAGCATAATACCATCGAAATGATAACTGGCTATTTCAATTGGGTCAAGTGAAGTAGGCCACAATTCAACCATAAGCTTAGATGCATCTGAGGCAATTGTATGTGTAAAAGATATTTTATGCCAGTTTTCTGTATCCTCGAGCGATGCCACATTACGTGCAGAGCCATCATTTATTGCAATCTCTCCTGTTGATATTCCTGAAGCTGCATCTTTTTTTGCCCAAAGGCTTAGTGTGATAGTCTCATTTAAAAGATATGATGGAAGACTGCCCTCTGAAAAGATTTCTTGTTGAAGAGCAATACTACTGTTTACTGACGCATCTGTTACTTTTACTGCTGAACTACCAAAATATCCCGGCTCAATACGATCAATAGAGGTGTGATCATCTTCTTCACCTAATAATGACCAATAATCAGGAGTCTTATTATCTCCGGAACTGAATAATTCAAAACTTGCATTATTTATCAAATTTTCCAGATCATATTTTTCATAATCCTTACCCGTAATAAAATCATCTGACTGTAGCCCATTGAGAGTGACGGCATCAACTGAAGATAATAAAGACCCATTACCATCAAAGGCTGTAGCCTTAACTGTGCCTGCAACCTCAAGTTTTTCCTCAGGGTTAATTAAGCCAATGCCAATATTATGACCTGTAACATACAATGAATCACCATTTTTAATCCAATGGGCTTCAATAATACTATCTGCTGTTTTTGCATGCAATGCATAAGGAACGCTCAATATCTGGCTGGTGCTTTCAATCGTATAAGTGGTTAAGGGTGCCTCTACAGCAATCCCTGTTTTAATAAAATACAGCCCGGCTGACCAGTTGATAGTATCAAAACCTGCTCCACCCCCAATTTCAATACTTACCAACCCGTTGGCATTGGTGGTAGGTGTCTGAACTTCGCTGTAAACAAGGGTTCCTTCGGGTGTGCCCTGAAGAATGCTTATCTGCATGCCGATTTCTGTGTTGGTTACCAATTGACCGGCTTCGTTTCGCACTACAGCCTGGTAGCTCATTTTTTCAGGTGCCTGTGCGCTTAATGTTTCCAGCAGAAACAAACTTGCAGTTAATAATACTGCTGATAAGGTGGGTAAGAGTTTTTTCATGGCAATAAATATTTTATAGTTTTGGAATATTAGTGCTAATATTACGGCATTCAGGTTGTTTGAGGTGAAATAACCGGATTAGTTTAAGGTTAACAGAATAAAAATATGAAATTTTTCAATACCCATAAAAAAATACCAATAATGATGAAAGCAATATTATTAAAAGACCAAGAAAAAAGACATTTCATGAATTATTATATTTATAATTGCCTTCTTATTTTAATATTTAAATTTTCTCAACTTACTAATCCTTTAATAGAATAATATCCCAAGGAAAGTACTCTCTATATAGATCAATTATTATATCATCATTAAAAATTAATTTATATTGCTGAATTTTCAAGTCTTGCTCCATCTCATGTTCCAAAATTAATCGATTAGCCCAATCAGAATCGGGTAGAACAATTGTGCAATTCTCAAATGGGGTTATAAATAACTCATTGGTTTTTATCCTCCATTCTCTTTCCCAAGTAAAATCAATAGGTGGAATTATTATTGGATTGTATGTCACATGCCGCCACCTATAATGTTCAGGGAGTTCATTATATTCATCTAAGGTCTGATAAATAACTGGCCTTCCTCCAAGTTTAAATAACCATTTTTTCTGTATCATAATTCCAAATGGGGAGTATTTTGAATAATAATTAGGGTTGAGCAATCCATAGGGTATAATATTTATTGGCACTTCAGAGAAACAAACGCATTTATCTCCTCCCTTGATCAAGTTACTGCTTCCATAAATCACACCTGAACTTATTATTGATAATAAATTATTAAATGCCTCTTCAAAATCAGCACCTTTAGTAAAATGTATCAAGCATGATGAAATATCAACTCTGATAGTCATGATTGATTAATTCAAATATAGCATAAGTTCCCTTTTACTGTCATAACCTCTTGAATATACTGACAAATATTGTTATAACCTATTCAAAAAAGTAAATTTAGGAAAAAGAAATGAAATTGGTTTTTATGTTTTTTTCACGTTACTAGTTATAAGGTATATATGGCTAATCCAATCGGTTAAAATAAATCTCGATTATATTGCTTATCTAGGAGCTACATTATTGGATTCTCCGATCGCATTAATAATAGCAGGTCTTATACAATGGGTGTGGAATAAATTTAAAAAAAAAGAGAGTAAAAATTAACCTATCTTACTGTCCTAGTGACCAATTATAACCTGTGCACAATAAATAGGACTCTGAGTGAACTGCAAGACCTAGCGAGGAATCGGTGTTGAACTATATTTAAGAGACAAATTATAATTTTATTGAATATATTTGTATAACAATAGCTGTATGACGGGAGACTATCAAGTACTGTGAGAGGGGGAAGGTGAAATTCCCCTTGCCTACTCGACTTGCCAAACGTTAGCTGCAATTGTAACAGACCGTAATGAACATCGAAACCTGAATTTAAAAATTAAAAAAAGGATAGAATATATAGACTCTTTGATTGAAGGTTCGTGCAAGAAAAAATTAGTTTTTGCCCGCCCGTTTTTGCCCTTCGGGACAAGCTTGCCCCATCCACACTGTAAATTCCGGCCATATTGACCACCGATTCCGGTGATGTTGACCACCCCCCCGAAGGGCACTTTTTGGACTTCCTGTTTTGGGGTACCAAAACAGGCAATTAGTTTTACAATTGAACAAATTTATTCTTTTTTCTCATTGATTCTCCTTTTAGGTCTATTTTATGTGAACAGTTTAATAATCTATCAAGGATTGCATCGGCAATGGTACTTTCTCCTATGATATCATACCATTTATCTGCAGGTAGTTGGGAGCTGATGATAGTTGATTTTTTTCCATGCCGGTCTTCAATTATTTCTAATAACATTATCCGATTATGCACATCCAGGGTTTGAAGCCCAAAATCATCAATAATCAACAGATCATGTTTTTCTATACGGTCTATTTCTTTCGGGTAAGAACCATCTGCTTTGGATATTTTAAGACTGCTAAATAATTTTTGCAGGTTATGATAAATGACTTTATACCCTTTTAAGCATGCTTGTTTTCCCAGGGCGGATGCAATATAACTTTTACCCACGCCAGTAGGCCCGGTGATCAGGATATTTTCTCCCCGGGAAATAAATGTACAATCCGTAAATCGCAGGATCATATTTTTTTCAAGATTACGTTGGTGCTGGAAGTTGATTTCTTCCACACTGGCTTGATACCGGAAGCGGGCTGCCCGTAGTCTTCGTTGTAACTTTTTGCTTTCCCGGTCTTCCCATTCTGCTTGTATGAGCATACTAATATATTCATCAGGCGTTAGTTGTTGCTGATGATTGCTTTCCAGGATGGACTGGAACATGCGTTGCATGCCGTGGAGCTTCATGTACCCCATTTTTTCAAGTGTTTCTGTGTTCATCTGATTTAGGATTTTGGTTATTTGATTGTTGATAATATGCTGCCCCCCGGATGTTTTCATGTAAGGGAAGAGTCTGCTGAACGGGTAGTTCCTCTTCCAGGGGTAACAGATCATGTTTACTTTTAATGATACGTTCAATCATTTTGTAATTGTAAGTATTATAGTAGGTAGCACGTCTACAGGCATTAATCAGGCGTTGGCGGCCGATTTTCTTATCAAAGGAAAGGATGCCTACACAGCTTCTGTAAGCTTGTTCCGGATATACTTTGGCTTCAAGTACTTTTTTAATATATGCCTCTACAATAGGGTCAATAGCAGTAGCCCAACGAATAAACTTTTGAGGATTCCATTCGGCTATAAATTGATGGTGAGATGGTAAATGTTCTTTTACCGTGGTATATCCGTACTTTTTATAATCTCTGCGGTGAAAGGCGATTCGCTGACTCTTGTAATAAATACTTACTCTGGTAAGGGTATAGGCAATGGTTACTTTATCCCCGATATGAGGAAAGGGTACGCTATAATAATGCTTATCCCTGGATAGTTGCACATAACAATTTTTAAGCACCGTGGCATAAGCATACTCGGTAATTTCATACCGTTCAGCAGGTAAGGGGGATAATGTAGCACGCTCATCTGATTCAAAACGCATACGACGACTGTAATCACGACCCTGGAAAAATTCATTGTTGAGCATCTCAAGCAACTCTTTTATGGCTTGATTGAGTTCTACCAGACTGTAAAATATCTTATTGCGCAAAGGAGCAAAGATTCGGGAGTATACAAAGCTTACATGCTTTTCAACCAATGCCTTGTCACGAGGTTTTGCGCTACGGGCAGGTAATACGGCGGTGCAATAATGGTTGGCCATGGCCAGGTAATCTTTATTAATCTCCGCTTCATATCGGGATGCCTGGGTAACACCCGCCTTGAGATTATCGCATACCAAAACTCGTGGAACACCCCCAAAATACACAAAAGCATTTTGTGTAGCCTGGATGAACCATTCTTTTTTCTGACTTGGCAAGGCCTCCACGTAAGTAAACTGGCTAAAACCAAGGGTAGCTACAAAAATCTCTACTTCTTTCAGTTCTCCGGTACGGCGATCTACGATAGAAAGTTTTTTCCCCGTAAAATCAATAAATAACTTATCTCCCGCAATATGTTCAAAATGCATAGTAGATTGCTTATGCTTTAAGAAATGCTGGAGATGATAACAAAACTGGGAGTAACTATATCCATCCGGGTATTTAAGCCTATATTCTCCCCAAAGCACCCAACGGTTGACCCCGGTCCTTGTGAGTTCCTTCTCATATTGCGGAAATAAAACGTTAAGATGATCGTAACGATCAGGATTAGAAGCCTCAGAGCCGGTGAAAAGATGTTCTAACAACACATCATCCATCTGCAACAAAAGCTCCGGATCCCATTGATTTATCTTAATGAGTTGTAAATATTTTTTTACCGTATTGCGGGATATCTTTAAATGCTTGGCTATTCCCTGCTTGGTTTCTTTCTGTTGATGGAACCTGATAATCTGTTTAATTAAATGCATATTGATTAGTTTTCCTGCCATTTTGATAAGTTTTTTAATTCGCTTGCAAAGCAAATTAAAAATCCACAGGAATGTCCCCAGGTGGTCAACATGCGCCGGAATGACAGATGTTGATGGTCAAAATGCCGTTCTGGCATATTTGACCACCCTAAAGTGCCCTTATTTATCTTATTATTAATTCATTGACCACACAACTGAGCCCAGGTGGTCAATATAGCCGGAATCGGTGGTCAGCATCGGCCGGAATGGGTGGTCAAGATCGTCCGGAATATACATTCCTGTGATTTCGGACATAACATAATCAGGATTATTATGTTTTATTATTGGTCATATTATGAATAACACTGTTTTTCAAAACATCAGCAAAATCATAGAACGTGATAGTAAAAGCACTACCTATAAATTTGCTCTTCTACGTGGCGTTATTGATATAATTCAGGATAATTCACCATTTATTTCCTTTTCATCAGACAGGGTTTATTTTCCAACAGGGTTATTAATAGAAAAGTGGATGTTATATTACTACCCGATTTTGGAAGCATCCAACATTCCACAAATAAACGGAGAGGCAAACCTTGCTTTCCAGATACAATTAAAAAAAATCATTTCCGGTTATCAGAGTATTGGTGGTTTTTCCGCTTTTTACAATGATTTAAAAAATAAAGGCATTCCGAATAATCTACACTATGATTTTCTTGAATTGGCAAAGAAACTTAAAGATGCCATCACCCGAATGCCAATGAAATATATTGGTCGTTCTATCAATAATGAATACTATTCTATCTTTCAGTATGAATCCGGTATAAAAAGTAGAATTTCAGCAAATATAGATATTGAATTTCTAATACGTAATTACGGTTCTTTTTCAATACCAAAAGAATATTTTGAAGCATTTCAGGTTCTGGGGAGTTTCATTAGTGGGCAGGACTCCATTTTGTTTAAATGGGCAGAGTTTTCTGTTAATGCATCTGGGAAAAGACTTTCTATAGAAAATGTAGTAAACGAAGTATTAAAAAGTCCTATTACTGAAAGAGATGTAAATGAATCAAAGCGCATTTATAAATCAATATTAATGCAGGAAGGAAAAGTATATTGCGTATGGACAGGAAATGCGATTACAAATTATGATGTTGACCATATGATACCGTTTTCCGTATGGAAAAATAATGATTTATGGAATCTGCTACCATCACGTTCAACAATTAATAACAAAAAGCGCAATAAAATACCTTCGGTTGATTTAATTGAAAAGCGAAAGGACTTAATACTTCATTATTGGGATTTGATAAAACAAAAACAGTTCCAGCGTTTCCAAAAAGAAATACAGGTAGCATTGTTAGGAGATAATCCATTCCCCAACTATCACCAGATAGCAATAACTCAATTGCAAAAAAGTTGTGATTATCTGATTTCAAACCGGGGTTACGAAGAATGGAACATTTGAACCATATATACGATGGAGTTTTATTGTAAAATAAAAAAATGACATGAAACCTATCTGCCCATTTTGCCATCCAGAATCAGAAAGAGTAATCATACTTGAAACTCTATCTGCCTTTTCAATTTATGATAAGTTTCCGATAAGTAAAGGGCATGCATTGATTATCCCCAAAAGGCATTGTAGTGATTATTTTAAACTCACTATGGAGGAGCAAGCATCCTGTTGGAATATGGTAAATGATGTTAAGCAAATATTGCAGGACAAATACCACCCAGATGGTTTTAATGTTGGAATTAACGTAAATGAAGCCGCAGGACAGACTATCTCGCATATTCATATTCATTTAATCCCACGATATAAAGGAGATGTGCCAGAACCTGAAGGTGGCGTTAGAGGAGTGATTCCTAATAAGAGAACGTACAAATCCAGAATCACATAATTTTCATTGATTACAGTCACTGAAATAGCAAATGAACAGAATTGTATTTTTGAGATGTCACTAAATTTAATTTAGAGAGATCGTTTTAATCCAGGAATGTAACCAGAAAATAACTAAGGGTATTGAATAATTTCTTATTTTTATTCTGTTAACAAGAAATTACTCTGTGTATCACCAAATACATGATGAATTTAATTTTTAAAGGTATTCTTATTCCTGCTCATTAACTTTATTCCCATGAAAAAAACATCCTTCATTTATTTATTGCTCTTTACACCCTTGTTTTTTAACACTTGTGAGAAGGAAGAGCGGCCTTTACCTGAGGTTAGCACAACAGAAGTTACTGATATTACAGCTTTAACAGCTCTTTCAGGAGGCACTATTATTTCAGATGTAGGATCAACCATTACAGCTCGTGGTGTATGTTGGAGTACAAATCCTGACCCAAAGATAACAGATTCAAAAACCACAGATGGTACAGGTGCCGGAAGTTTTACAAGCGAATTAACAGGATTAACACCTGCTACAAGTTACTATTTTAGGGCATATGCCACAAATAAGAATGGAACAGGTTATGGCATGGCATATTCTTTTACTACTTTAGATGGATTAGGGGGTATAATTACTACTACAGAAGTTACAGAAATAACTACAGTTTCAGCACAAAGTGGGGGCAATATATCCAATGACGGAGGAGCTCCAATAATAACCAGGGGGGTAGTTTGGAATACCTTATCCGATCCAACCTTAAATAATAACATTGGATTTACAACAGATGGGGATAGTACTGGTATCTTTATCAGTTTACTGGAAGGATTAGAACCAGGTACAGAATACTTTGTTCGGGCATATGCAACAAATGTTGTTACAACAAAATATGGATCCTCTATATCTTTTACTACTCTGGGACAGTCTCCTACCGCAACTACATTACCAGCCACAAATATTACCACAACAGGAGCAAATTTAAACGGGACTGTTAATGCTAATTACCTGAATACCATAGTAACATTTGAATATGGAACAACAACTGCCTATGGTAATACTATAACAGCAACTCAAAGTCCTGTTACAGATAATATAGATGCCAATGTAAATGCAGAAACAACTGATCTGACACCAGGAACAACATACTATTTCAGAGTAAAAGCAGAAAATGAACTTGGAGTTGCTTATGGGGATAATATGCAATTCAATACTATGTTTATTGACTCCAGAGATGATAATTTATACAAAACTGTAAAAATTGGGAACCAAGTATGGATGGCAGAAAATCTAAAATATTTACCATCGGTAGCTGGTCCAAATTCAGGTTCTGACAATATCCCATATTATTATGTTTATAGCTATGATGGTACAGATGTAGCAGCAGCCAAATCCGCCACAAATTATAAAACATACGGTGTTTTATATAATTGGTCAGCGGCAATGAATGGTTCTTCAAGCAGTCTGGCAAATCCAAGTGGTATACAAGGTGTTTGTCCTTTGGGTTGGCATCTGCCAAGTGAATCAGAATGGAATCAATTAATTGAGTATTTGGGAGGTACAAATGAAGCTGGTGGAAAATTAAAAGAAACCGGTACTACACACTGGAATAGTCCAAATAATGGTGCAACCAATGAATCAGGTTTCACTGCCCTTCCAGGTGGCTTTCTGAACGCTTTTGGAGTTTTTGAAAATATTGGTAATCATACATATTGGTGGAGTTCGTCGGAAACCTCAACAACAGATGCGTTTCGTTTCACAATTGCCAACTATCTTGTCGAGATTACCAAATTAAGTGATAGCAAGAAAAATGGCTTCTCTATTCGTTGTATTAAGGATGAATAACAAGTTGTATTTCATTTTATCTTTAATTCTCTTTTTTTTAATCCTTCCTTGATAATTAGGATTATAGAATCCATAGATTATAATCCAAACAAATATAGATTATGACATTGAAAAATACAGGTAATTACGGGTATTTAGCAACTTGTGGAAGACTGGGGATGAAAGGTTTTAATAATAAAGTGTTCTGCAGGTATGGAGCAAATGCATGCACATGACTTATTGTGTTGAATAATTGGTTACTTTTATTGAAGATAAACAAAAAGGATTTTCGTAAATCATATCATCAAGTAAATAATTTGACAAAAGAAAGTTTCTAATATAATCATACAGATAACAATAAATAAATTGACATACGAACAAATTAAACAAAAATATGAGGCTCATTCAAATTTATATGAAAGAGCTATAGAAATCATTAAAAATAATGATTTGATTAAAGAATTTCCCATTTATTATGAAGTTCTGACCGACTGTTCTGAAAGACTTGAACAAATTTTTAAATCACTACTTTTAATTTCAGAAGAAGGTAAAATATATTCTGCCCAAATTCTATATCGGGCAATAATTGAACTCTTCTTCAAAACCTTCTTTTTAACAAGCAAACTTTCAACGGACAAGAATGACGAATCAGCAGAACATTTTAAAGTTCATTTAATGCTTTCAGAATGGCTCGCAGAACAAATGGGTTATTTGGAAATGACTGACTTGATTAACGATATAGAAAATAAATCAGATTTTGTTCAATTCATTCGTGATAAATTTCCTGAACTAAAAGAATTTGATAAAGAAAATCAGAAAGAGATTTCAAATGCGATCAAGAAATTTAATATAAAAAATATGATTGCATATATAAGGGAATCTTTAACGGATAAGGAGATTGGAAATTATTTCACTAAAATCCTGCCAGAATACTCAAGAGCTTCGAGTTTTGTACATGGTGGCCCATATGCAACATACATCGTAAAAAACCTCAAGGATAAAGGACAGATAGAAAAGGAGCTTGAAAGAGTTGTTGGCGTGGCATTTTCTTGTACCTGTGTTGCAAAAGAGAATTGTCTTTTGTCGTTCAAACTCCATCCCGATGATATGAAGGATTTCATAAATGAATTAAGAGAAATAAGAAAGTTTTAAGAATAACCATTCCCAATTATTAAATATGCTTGGCACATCCATCCAAGTATGGATTTCAATATAAAAGTGTAGGACTAACATGAATTATTCGAGTATTTGATTTTTTTATTGTTGAATAAACCTCCGATTATTTACTCTCGGAAAACAGGGGAGGATGATAGGGTATTTTGAAACTTTTTTCCGGAATGTATTATTTGGGGGAGTTTTTTATTATAGATTTATACTGGATAGAAATATCTATAAGGGAAATGTATGAGACTTAAAAAAAATCAAAAGAATTAACGAAGTCCCTTTGATGATTTGTGAGAATAAATTTTACATTATCTTTATATGATATTAAGCAACCCAGTTAAGCGTATCCTTCTGATTTTAGGATAATATGTGTCTAATTGCGGCGTATATAAACAATTTACCAGCAAGGCTAAAAAACGACTCCTAATTTATTGATAAGATGATAGATGATAATAAAATATATTCTGTAAACGAATTTCTGAAAATCCTTTCTGAAAAGACTAAAACGTCAAAAAAGGAAAAACATATCTCAGAATTATTCTGGTTTAGAGGTGAAAGTAGTATTGAATTTAAAACACCTTTAGTTCCAAATGGGTATAGAGTTTTAGCAAATACTTTCCTAAATAATGTTGATGATTTGTTTAGGTCTGACCATATTAAACAACTTGAACAAAACATTAGTGCGGAATTTTATAGAAAAGCTTTACCATATATCGTATCAAAAGGAATAGATAATACAGCTTGGAATAGGTACTTTTTAATGCAGCATTATAATGTCTTCACTAGACTTCTTGATTGGACTGAGAATGCACTATTGGCATTGTTTTTTGCTATAATCGAAAATGAAAATAATGATGCTAAGGTTTGGATCTTACAACCTTTTATTTTAAACAGCTTTGCAATTAAAACACTTCTTGCATCCAAAAAAGATTGTTGGGTTATTCCTCCATCAATTGGTTCTGACGTACCTCAGAAATTAATAAATGAGAAAGGTGAGTTACAATTAAACGAATTAACTCGACGATATCTTAGAATGGATTTTGAATCAGAGGATTTAAATTCTGTCAAAGTTTATTATCCTTTAGCTATTTATCCTTCATTTTTAGACCAAAGAATGGCAGCACAAAAAACTTGTTTTACGATTTATGGAAATAAGATAAATGGATTACAGACAATAAAAGATTGTAATGATATATTTCTTGACTCAATAATTATTGATGGAAATAGTAAAGAAAAGATGTTGGATGAACTTCGATTATTAGGAATCGATTTTAATAGTGTTTATCCTGATTTGGACGGATTAGGTAAATCCATCATGCGTAAATATATGCGTGATTTTTATGATAATCGAGAAACAATTGTTCATATTTTTGAGAGTATAAGTAAAAAGAAAAAATAGACACTCCAACAGGAGACTTCCTTTAGGGAATAATAAAAATGTTCATAAAGCAAAATGTATGAGTATTTTAAAATTTTTCAAAAAAGAGCAAATAATTCAAGGTGAAATTGGATATCTGGGTTTATCTGAATGGTGGCTTTCCGAATTTTCAGATCAAGAAAGAAATTGCATTTTAGAAACATATAACCCAATGGGCGTTTGCGGAAGAACAATTTTGGTCGACGATGAAATATCGTTTACAAGCCATTCAGCAATTAGCTTGTTATATAATCTAAGCAGCTGGTTTAAACATGAAAAGGTTATACTATCAAAAATACTTTCCAAGGCTGAAAGTTTAGTTAACGAATCAGATAATATTTTAGATACCCATTTTCTATATTCGGGCCTTGTTCAAATGTATTATGGAAATAGAGAAAAAGACCCGCACTCATTAGAAAAGGCCATTGAAATGTGTAAACTTCAAATCTCTATTGCACCTCTTGCAAAAGTTGCTTTTATAAAAGAATATCATGACAATTTTCTACCAAGACATATTGGATTTCAGCAATTAGCAATTATTGAAGAGAAAAGGAAAAATTTCAATGCTGCAATAAGTATTTCGAGAATTGCATTAGAGCAAGGTTGGAATGGCGACTGGGAAAAAAGAATCGAAAGATGTTTAAAAAAATTAAACCATTAATTGGAATATATCTTATGAAATTAATTAATGACATGGATAATCTAAATAAAGTGTTTGATTTTAGAAAAGCCCTGCAGGTAATAAATAGGACTCTGAGCGGTCTGCAAGTCCCAGCGAGGAGTCTGCGTAAACATATAGCCCGGTAAACCTTAGTTACCAATAAAGAAAGCTAACAGGCTGGAGTAATCTGTTGGCTTTTCTATTGGCAGGGTTCCGGAATTTTACGGCAACTTTGGTTACCGGCTGTTGACAATCCCATTTTATGTTTTTACACAACCTTCAAATGCTCTCTATTCTTAATCCAGAAATCCCTCAGTTTTTCAGCATGCTCACGTGGAGTTACTTTGATATATTTAAGAAATGAAGTTTCCGTTTTATGTCCTGTAATTGCCATAATCGTTAGTGAAGGCAATCCCGCTTTATAGAGGTTTGTTGCAAAAGACCTTCGGGCGGTGTGCGTTGTTACCAGGTCATGTTTTAAATACTTTGTGCTGATCCGCTTTCCTCCTTTGGTTATGCCTTTATGTATTGGTTCGATTATTCCTGCCATTTCCGCAACCTTTTTGAGTGCTTCGTTAAACTTCTGGTTAGTTATAATGGAGGGCAAATTAGCACCGTATTTGCTTATTATGGCCGTTACTGTCGGGTGAAGGGGTATGACAACCCCTCCGTCTGTTTTGCCCTGTTTTAGCTCTAAAAAGCCTTCTTGTATGTTTTCCGGTTTCACCTTATTCCAATCGGAGAATCTTAATCCGGTCCATGCACCTATTAAAAACAAATCCCTTACCCTCTCCAGGCTCTTGTTCTCTGAAAGATTCAGTTCGTACATCTTTTGTAATTCTGATTCTGTCAGGTGAATGTTTTCACTTTCCTCACTTAGTGCCGTAAACCGATGGCTTTTATATTGTCTATTCGTATTAATTCCGGAATCAGTAGCTGCATTTAGGAATATTTTCAGGGTTTGAATCTTTTTACCGATGGTGTTTAATGCCAGCCCAGGCTCTTTAATCACTTTACCTGATTTTCTTGTAACAGTCTTTTCAGATTGTATGCATATTCTTGCCCAAAACGGACACTCATTCCTGCCGAAAACGGACAGCAATTCCTGCTGAAAACGGACAGCAATTCCTAAGCAAAACGGACACGGATTCTTGAGGAAAGCGGACGCCAGGCGCAAATAAAAGCGGACGGTGATTCTTGCTGAAAACGGACACTTAAAAATCACATCCTTCATTTTCCACAGAATATTAGTATCTCTGTTGGTTTTATTAAAAAATAAACCAACAGGAGGAATAAAAATGCCAAGAAAAAGAACAAACGTGGAAAAAATTAGAGAAATATTGCGACTCAGTCAGGAGTTAAAATTTAGTGTCAGACAGATCGCCCAGGCCATCCAGGTGAGTAAAACCAGTGTTGGTGAATACCTGGCTGAATATACGCGTTCAGGCTTATCTTACCAGGATGTTTTCGATATGAGTGATACGGAACTGGCTGAGGTTTTTGAGAAGCGAAACAAGTCAACCAACCCCATGTATGAATCATTGTCGAAGGAGTTCCCTGTCTATGAAAAGGAACTGGCCAGGGTTGGTGTGACTCTTTATTTGCTTTGGGAAGAATATAAAGAGCGTACCCCCGATGGGTTTAGCTACTCCCGGTTTTGTCATCATTATCGTATGTGGGAGAGTAAACTAAAGGCAGGTATGCATATCGAGCACAAAGCCGGGGATCTGATCTATGCTGATTTTACGGGGAAAAAGATGCATTATGTGAATCAGGAAACAGGGGAAGTAATTCCGGTAGAAATATTTATCACCATCCTGGGAGCAAGTCAGTTGATATATGTTGAGGCAGTGAGGAGCCAGAAGCTGGAAGACTGGATATGGGCCAATGAAAATGCCTGGAGGTATTATGGAGGAGTTACCCGGGGTATATGTCCGGATAATTTAAAAGCGGCAGTTACCAAAGCATGTAATTATGAGCCCTTATTAAATGAGACCTATGATGATCTGGCGCGGCATTACAATACGGTCATTCTTCCCACCCGCCCGGGAAAGCCAAAAGATAAGGCATTGGTTGAAAATGCCGTAAGGATAGTATACCAGAGGATATTTGCAAAGTTAAGGAACCAGATTTTCTTTTCACTTTCAGAGTTAAATCAAGCCATCTGGGAGGAACTTGAAAAGATAAACAATGCCCCGTTCCAACGCCGGGATATCAGTCGCCGTGAATTATTTAATGAGATAGAGAAAAACGAGTTACGCCCATTACCAACAGAGCGGTATGAGATCCGCCATTACCAGGTCTCCAAAGTTGAGTTTAACCATCATATTTACCTGAGAGAGGATAAGCATTATTACAGTGTGCCCTGTCAGTATACCGGAGTAAAAGTTAAGACGCTCTATACAGACAGGGTAGTTGAGATATTTAAGGATAATGTATGTATTGCCCTGCATACAAGAGACCGCAGACGGTATGGGTATACAACAGAAAAGAGTCATATGCCGGCTGAGCATCAATTTATCACCGGATGGAATACGGACAGGTTTATCAGGTGGGCTTCCAAAATGGGAGGGGCCGTAGAAACTTTTATCGAGCGTTTACTCGAGAGCAAAGAACATCCCCAGCAGGCATTTAAATCATGTATGGGAGTATTGAATCTTAGCAAAGGATATAAGCCGGAAGACTTGGAGAAAGTATGCAGTAGAGCAGTTGAATACAACTGTATATCCTTAAAATTTGTCAGGAACTCATTACAGAATAATACCCATAAAACAGAACCGGAAAAGCCGATTGAAATAAAGCTTCCTTTCCATGAAAATATCCGAGGAAAGGAAAATTATAAATAATTAACCCTTTAAAAACGAATATTCTATGAATCAAACAGCAACCATGCAAAAACTCCAGGAAATGGGCATGAGTGGGTTCTTAAGAGTCTACCGTGAAATGTTGGAAACCGGGAAAAGCAAAGACTTTACTATTGATGAGATCATCGCTCATCTTGTACAGGCTGAATGGGATGAAAGGTATAACAGACGCTTTCAAAGGCTGGTAAAAAGCGCTAAGTTCCGATATCAGGCAAACATGGAACAAATCGATTATATTGCAAAAAGAAATCTGGATAAAGTACAGGTGTTACGCCTATCCTCCTGTGAATGGATCAATAGGAAACAAAATGTAATCATTACCGGATCCACGGGGCTGGGGAAAAGCTTTCTGGCTTCAGCTTTGGGATACCAGGCTTGTCAGCAGGGGTATAAAGTGTATTATCGCAATTGTTCAAAGCTGTTCGATGAACTAAAAATCGCTAAAGCAGATGGAAGTTATATCAAAGAGATAACCCGGATCGAAAAACTGGATGTATTGATACTGGATGATTTTGGCCTTAAACCGCTCGAAAACAACCAGAGATTGATACTTCTTGAGCTGCTTGAGGACAGGCATGGGAAAAGATCAACGATCATAACATCACAACTGCCGGTAAAAAGCTGGTATGATGTGATTGGGGAACCTACAATTGCAGATGCTATCCTGGACAGATTAGTGCATTGTTCTCACAGAATAGAAATGGAAGGAGAAACATTAAGAAAAAAATATAAAAATGATTAACTTTAAAAAAATTTAAGACGAAAATGAAGGAAGTAAAAAGTGTCCGTTTTCGTCAGGAACAGGTGTCCGCTTTGCGCGGGATCAACTGTCCGCTTTCCTCAGGATTTAGTGTCCGAAATCGCAGGAATCTGCATTGTAGGTATGCAATAAAGTCATGGTAAAAATCCAGTGTGATATTCTGGAAATCCATAGGTTTTTTTCTGTCCTTTGCGAACTCCTTCAGGTAAAAAAATGTGCGTTCATACTCCCGTAACTGTTTATAACAAACTGGGCGTCCTGTTTTCGGTATTGTTCTGGAGGGTGCTTTATCAATGAAATCCTGAATGAAGGTAAACAGGTTCAGGACTTCCGGTTTGTATTTTTCCGGATTATAGTGTCTGTCAATCGTTGTCTTTAGCCAGTCTTTCGGCAAGGTTTCCTGGTCAGCTATTGTTTTTATTTCGGTCTTTAGATGGGTTTCGAGTGCATCCAGTTTTTTACTTACAAGGTCTTTATCTTTAAAATCAGCCTTAAACCTTATGCTACCGGTCTTATTGTTAAAGTTATCCGGGGCCAGAATTATACCGGTTTTTTCGGTCTGATCTATCTTCACACCATGCCTGAAGCGGACATAAAGGGAGGACATCTTGCCAGCCTTTCTTGTTGTGCGGGTAAAAAATTTTATGGTTGCCATAAGTACTTGATTTTTATCTACCCCTATTATCTCAAATGCAGGAGTAAAAATTTATAGTACAAATATAATACTTTCCCCATATTTTCCCCACATCTCCTTAATAAATATAAATAATATTTAATAACACTTAATGGGTTGGAATCAGCCGAATGCACTGTTATTATTAAGTTTCAGCCTATATTTGAGGTTTAATAAGCCTTGTGGAAATATGCTGCATTAAGCAAATATTCGTCTTCTCACCCCGACTGAGTAAATTAAATGGCCTTGTAAATCAAACATTTACAAGGCCATTTTTCATTGGTAGCACAAAATAATTTTATAAAATTAACTGAACTAATTATCTCAGTCTGGTTTTTCTACATCTTTTCAATTAATTCGCCTTTTATAAGGCGAAATCCCTCTTTAGGATCATAGGATTCATCAGGACGAAGCAAAGCAGTTGTGTCCCCAAGGAACTCCGGATCACTCATTTTATCTTCAAGGTTCTTAAGATAAGATACTTTAGATGGAATACCTGTGACTTCGTGCTTCATATAATGTTGAAATACCTGAATTATTTTCTCTTTGGATAGAGTTTCATTTGTTTTTAGTGCTTTAAAAAGGTCATAAAGATCTCTTCCCTTTTTTCTCTGATAGAGTGCCCTTAGCTTAGTACCCAACAATTCTTCGATCTCAAAAGTTGTGATATTACACTCTCCATTGAACCATGATGATTTGACTTTAAATATCTTTTTATTTAGATTAAAGACTGAAAAGTGCTCCCTACAGTTAGTTTCAACTTTTAATTTTAAAACCTGTACTGGTTGTATCTCAGATTCAAAATTGAATATCATCGTAGTATTTCTGTCCTTTTGTTTGATCTTTGGTTCTCCTAAGAAACTCAACAGGTTCCTGATCTTGTCAATTGATGGTCCAAATGGTTCTGCTGAAATCTGTACCAAATCTATATCTTCCGAATATCTGGGTTGTGGTTCCAGGAAAAGTTTATGCAAAGCTGTTCCTCCCCGGAAAGCGAGTTTTTCAGCTATGAACGCATCTGAAAATAATTCAACAAGTGACCGGCAGATAATCAGGTCCTGTTCTACCTGCTCATTAGCCTTCCATGGAGCAATTTCAGACCATTCGGTAATATATTGTTGCGGGATCATTCGTCAATTTCAATTTCTGCATTAACGATTACTTTCCATCGATTATCTGATGAGAACCCTTTGGCAGGGGCAGATGCTTTTAACGGAATCCTGAAAAAATCTAAACCATTTATCTGAGAGGCTTCAAATAATTCATTAGCCAAAGTCTCGTTTTTTATAACTCTCTCAATCAGATATCCAAGTCTTTGTATAGAAGTAGAAGGAGTTGAATTAAAAAATATTGGATCAAACTCTTTAGGATCCATTTCCTCAACAAGTTCATTCAATACGGTCGCTACTCTGGTAATTCCTCCGGACCTTTTTTCAAATTGGACAAGATCACTGGCAGTCAAAACCGGTGAAGACACTTTAAGATAACCTGATTCAGTTTTTCGTTCTTTTAGCAACCGACTTTCAATATTACTTTTACTTATAAAATTCACTTTTAATCCCTTCTTATGGGAAGGTCGTAGCACCGGGAAATCAGTTATAACAAAATATTCCTGAGGCTGCTGGTGTGCCGCTCCATATAAAGCGGCGGCACTTAATAATCCTACATAATATGGTCGGTTAAGATATTTCATAAAATTATCCATGAACAACGCAGCAGGAAGAATCCCTCTGTTTGCATATTGTGCAGATATAATTAAATAAAATCCTTTGTGGAATGAAACTATTTTCCCCTTCTTCGATAATCTTCTTAAAGCACTTTTAATTGCTACTCCGGAGTAGTTCGGTAATTCCTGCTCTAACTGGTTCAATGAAAATGAAATTCTTCCCTTTTTTTCAAGACTATCAATCCATTGACTTACATTTATGTTAAGCTGTTCCTGCATATAAATAAAAGTGATATTTTGCGAAAGGTACCGTTTTTCGGTCTTTTTTGCAAAAAATCTATTCTTTTTTTAGTGTAAGGAGATATTGAAAGCTAACAGAATAGCCATATTTCAAATATGATGTAAGTAGCTATGAATCTACATTATATAAATATATGTCATCTTCTCACCCCGACTGAGTAAATTAAATGGCCTTGTAAATCAAACATTTACAAGGTTTTTTTCATTAGTAGTACAAAAAATTATTATCTGTCTCTTTGGTTTATTGACAATCACCTTAAACAGAAATTCAAGAAATACTTATAATAAGGGTATATTGTTATTGTCATTCTTAAATCCATAATTTGGAACCATTAGTAAATTGGAGAGGAGAGTATGAAAAAAAGAGCACGAATTTTGTTTTTGTTTCCGTAATGCACTATATTTGGTGCATAATAGAAATAAAATGAATTTCATTGAATTCAGAAACAGATTTCTGTCCCTGGCCTGCTTTACCACAAACCAGGTGTATGCATCCTATCCTGGGTTTAACAGGAACAATCTGGTACAATGGGTAAGGAAGGGTTACCTCATTCGGCTACGGCAGGGTTATTATGCCTTCCCTGAATACAAAGAATCAACAGACTTTACACTCTTTCTTGCTAACATTATATACAAGCCCTCTTACATATCGTTACAAACTGCATTGTCATTCTATGGAATTATCCCCGAGGCTGTACCTAATATAACAAGCGTGACAACTTTGAAGACAATAACATTCAGCAATGATTTCGGTGAGTACTTATATAAAAATATCAAGCCTGATTTGATGTTCGGATATGATCTGAGGGAGATGGAAGGAGGCAGACGGATCATGTTTGCCAAGCCTGAAAAGGCATTAGCAGACCTGCTCTATCTATATCCATTTTATAATACAGAACGTGAACTTGAAGAATTGCGTCTTGATGAATCATATATGGAGGATGATTTCAATACTGAAAGATTAATGGAATTTTCTTACCGTATTGGTAGTAAAGCACTCAGTAATCGCATTAATATGCTAAGAAAAGTACATAACCTTTAGTAATAACTATATGATAGACCTGAACTTAATAAAGAATTATTTCCCTGAGCAGATCAGGAATAATACACTTCTTGGAAAAAGCATGATGCAGGAATATATTCAGCTGTCAATTCTCGATTACCTGTCCACAACACAATACATCCGTAAACTCATATTCATTGGCGGGACCAACCTTCGCCTGGTAAAGGGCATAGACAGATTCTCAGAAGACCTGGACTTTGACTGTAAGGAGACAAACAAGGAGGAGTTCATTCAAATGAGTGATGATGTCATGCAATTCCTTAGAAGGAGCGGATATAAAGTAGAATCTAAGGATAAAGATAGTCCTAAACTAACGGCATTCAGAAAAAACATTTACTTCCCAACGTTCCTTTTTGATATTGGGCTTTCCAGACACAGGGATGAAAGGTTCCTTATAAAAATTGAAGCTCAGGATCAGGGAGTAGCCTATACCCCGGAAATAAAAAACATCAGGGGTTGTGGTTATTACTTTCCATTCCCGGTGCCTTCTGACTCTGTACTATGTGCAATGAAAGCAACAGCCCTACTAGAAAGAAGAAAGGGTCGTGATTTCTACGACCTGATGTTTTTATTAGGTCAAACGAAACCTGATTATGACTTCCTTGCAAAAAGAACCGGCATTAAAAATGCATCTCAGTTAAAGGCTGAAATTAAAAATCGAATTAAGATTACTGACCTAAAAATCAAAACCAAAGATTTTGAACATCTGCTGTTCAATAAGGAAAACAGCAAACGGATACTCAGATTTGAAGAATTTCTTGAAGAGGCTATTTTATGAAAAAGCGATATAGCTATTAATAATAATCTCATCGGAGATATTGTGAACTAAAAGTTTACTAATATTGTAGTTTTGAAATTAATCCCAAAAAAAAACTAAAAAAGTAACATGAAGGCTTCAAATCATATTGGATTTGATAATGAGAAATACCTTCAGGAGCAGACATCTTCTATTCTTGAAAGAGTTAACCGTGTTAACGATAAACTGTACCTGGAATTTGGAGGTAAAATTCTGTATGATTATCATGCCGCGAGAGTATTACCCGGATTTGATCCGAATGTTAAGATGCGTCTTTTACAACTGTTAAAAGACAAAATTGATGTAATTTTATGTATTAATGCAGGGGATATTGAAAGAAAAAAAATCAGAGCTGATTTTGGAATTACTTATGATGTTGATGCATTAAAGACCATCGATGATTTCAGGGAATGGGGGATCACCATCACCGCTGTTGTTATTACCCGTTATGAGAATCAGTCTCCTGCCAAAGCTTTCAAGAATAAGCTTGAGTTGAGGGGAATTAAGGTATACGTACATTATCCAACAAAGGGATATCCTGCAGATATTGAACAAATAGTAAGCAATCAGGGGTATGGGGCAAACGAATATATTAAAACCACAAATCCGATTGTAATTGTTACAGGACCTGGACCAGGCAGCGGGAAACTGGCCACCTGCCTGTGCAATCTTTACCATGAGTATAAAAACGGGGGGAAAGCCGGATACGCAAAATTCGAAACATTCCCTATCTGGGACCTGCCTATCGATCATAAGGTAAATATTGCCTATGAGGCTGCCACGGTTGATTTGAAGGATAAATTAATGATAGATGAACATCATTTAAGAGCATATAATGTGAATGTGGTGAATTATAACCGTGATATAGAAGCGTTTCATTTGCTCAAAAGGATTCTTGAAAAAATAACCGGCAGCGACTCTATGTATAAGTCTCCAACTGATATGGGTGTTAACCGTGCAAGTGCGGGTATTGTGAATGACCGGCTGATAATAGAAGCATCACACCAGGAGATTATCCGGAGGTACTTCAGATGCGCTGTCGAATATGCTATGGGACTGGTAGATAAAGACACTCTTAATCGGGCTGTCGAAATTATGAATAAAGTAGGGGCAAAAGTTGAAGACAGAAAAGTGGTAGTGCCTGCAAGGGAAGCTGCAAAAGGTGCTGAAAAATCAGGGAAAGGCAATGCGGGTATTTATTGCGGTGCCTCTGTTGAATTGCATGATGGCACAATTATAACAGGTAAAAACTCACCACTAATGCATGCATCTTCAAGCCTGATTCTAAATGCCACCAAATACATGGCCGGACTCCCCGATAATATGTACCTCCTGCCACAAAGTATAATTGATTCAGTAACCTATTTAAAAAGAGATATTCTGGATGGTAAAATGGTTAGTCTCGACCTGGATGAAACTTTGATTGTGCTCGGGATAAGCGCTTTATCTAATCCTGCTGCGCAAATGGCATTGGAAAAACTCAAATTTTTACGTGATTGTGAGGTACATCTCACCCATATTCCTACCCCGGGTGATGAAGCAGGATTGCGGAAATTGAAATTAAACCTGACATGCGATCCTGAATATTCAAGTAAAAGCCTTTTTATTACCTGATGTTCGAATATGATTTAAAACAAAACTATTACGTTTATTTTTTAAATCAGGATGTATCTTTACTTTCAACTTAATAAACTTTCCACTTTCCACTTAATTATCCTTCAAGCAACGAACTGAAAAGGCATATTTCTTATCGTAGCCATAGGCGAAAATATTACCGGAATTATACATCAGGTTACGGCATAATGCAAGAGAGGAAGTTTGTTCAGTTGACGTCCACCAGTACCCTTCATTTTTCATACCGAGGAATGTTCCATCAGGACTTCGGTAGCCGGAAGGAAGTGCTGTAAAGCCGGTTTCGTTGGATCCGTCTGTATTTGGACTGCTCCAGCCAGAAGGGTCTGAATCTTTCAGCTTCCCTCCTGCTATGCTGCTTCCACCCAGAAAACCGGTAAGTTTCGTCCAGTCCGCATCGGTTGCCACATGCCAGCCTGCCGGACAAACCCCGCGGCTGTCGGTTACGGCATCCCAGGTATAAAAAAGACCATTTACCTCATCATAACTGGGTGGTAATGCTGCACATTCAGCCGACAATATAATTATTGTTTTGGTGTTGCTGTCGGTTATTAAAAGTTTGGCGGCATATGTTTCCAGATCAGTTTTCTGTTCTAATGTTATAATGCTCATGTCAGCAAGCTGTGAGAAGGTATAATCTCCGACACCGCCATTAATAAATGGCTGCAGACAATTTTTATTATATTCCAGCCGGGCTTCTCTGAACGACCACAGATATGCAGGAGTCGTTTCAGAACTTATATCCAGACCGGCAGGTACTGTAGTTTCAATAACTTCATTGTTGTTGTAATGCTTAACTCTCAGATTTTCCACCAGCCAAACCTGTGTTCCTATAGTAACTGTATTATACACATTACCATCAATATCAGTAACAGTCGCAGGTGCTGTGGTAAAATTCAACTGATCACCATAATTTGTACCCGTACTGTTGGTAGCATATGCCCTTACATAATAGGTAAAATCAGGTTGAAGCCCGGTAATGCTGCTTGAAAAACCTCCTGTACCCGTTCCATCGGTTGTTTTACTGTTCAAAATAGTGGGGTTCTCACCTGTGTCCCAGCATACCCCGCGTTCTGTAATATCTGCACCGCCATCGGATAGTACATTTCCCCCGCATGAAGCTGTAATTGTAGTAATATCAGTAACTGCCGAGGTAGTTACCACAGGAGAGGTTGTGGCATTGGTTGAAAAGCTTATTTCTTTACCATATACTGTTATTTGACCGCTGCTTAAATACGCTTTCAGGTAATATGTTGTGGCAGGAAGCAGACCTGTAAGCTGGCTGGTGAATCCACCGGTACCTGCAGGGACACCAAGGGTGGTTTTCATACCGGTAGTGGTAAGGTTAGAATTCACACCATAACAATGACCGTAACTGTCTGCTCCATCACCTTCTCCCAGATCAACGATCATGCCTGTTGCTTCAGCAGTGGTGTATGAAATATTGTTTACATCCCCTGTAATAACGAGCATCTCTTTTTCAATTTTTGTGCAGGTAGTGAGGGATATAAAACAGAAAATGGAATAAAGTATTATGTATCTTTTAAGGAGTTTGCTTTTCATGGGAAGTACTTTAGTTGTAGTTGAAAGTTTATAAAGTTCATAAAGTTGAAAGTTTATAAAGTTCATAAAGTTGAAAGTTTGAGTCCACTCCGAAAAGTCGGAGTGAGTTATAAACAATTGATTGTTAATAAATTATGTTCCACGTGGAACGTTATATATTTGATATTTAGATATTTATGGTTATATTTATACTGTAAATACTAAACTCGCATATCATGTTCAGAGCATCAAAAAAAGAAACACAACTTGACATGTTCACCAGTATATCAGGAATGCTGAAAGGCACCGCATTTGAGCAGTTTCAGAATGGACAGTCCTGGCACAACATGTTCCGTGAACAGGTAGTAAACCGGATCGATGAAAATCTGTTCAGGTCACTGTTCAGTGAACGTATGGGTGCACCCAATGCCTCCATCCGTGTATTGTTGGGCATGATGGCCTTAAAAGAGGCCTTTGGCTGGAGTGACAGTGAACTGTTTGAGCGTTGCCGTTTCGATCTACTGGTAAGGAGCGCCTTAGGATTGTTTAATATAAATGATACCCTTCCCACGGAATCTACCTGGTATCTTTTACGCAAGCGCATACATGATTACCAGGCTGAACATCATGTTGATCTGGTGGAACAAGTTTTTCAACAAATCACTCATGGGCAGGCGCAGGTATTTGAAGTAAGCGGGCGGAGCATACGCATGGACAGCAAACTGATCGGCAGCAACATTGCCTGGTGCAGTCGTTATGAACTGGTACATGATACCCTGGGATTGTTTTACAAGGGAATAGATTTATCGTCCCCTTCAAAGCTTTCTCCGGAAGATATGGCTGCATTAGCTGCCCTGTCTCTTTCCCCTGGCAACCAGGTGGTATACCGTTCAAGCCGGGAGGATGTCCAGCGGCATTTGTCTAACCTGGGGGTTCTATCCTACAAGGTTCTTAGCGTTTACAGTGAAAAAGAGAACAAGTATTACTCCACCCTGAAACGGGTATTTGATGACCATTTCCGTATGGACGACCATGGGCAGACAGAACTAAAGCCTTCCACAGATATTGCATCTGACAGTGTCCAGTCGGCCTTTGACACGGATTGCGCCTACCGGAACAAAGACGGCGCAAAAGTGAAGGGCTACAGTGTAAATGTCACCGAAACCTGTGATGAAGACACGTTAAATTTGATCATGGATGTTCAGGTAGACAAAGCCAACCAACCTGATACATCATTTGTAAAACCAGCCGTTGAAAGAACCTCGCAGGTATTAGGCCATAAGCCTGTTGATCTGCATGCCGATGGGGCATATCAAAGTCCTGACAATATGAAATATTGCAAGGAGGAAGAAATCAACCCTTACTTTACCGGTATGCAAGGACCCCCGGGCCGGTATGATCTGGAAATGAGCGAAGGCCAGCTTACTGTCACTGACACACAAACGGGAGAGATCATACCATCCCGGCAATGCAAATCCGGCAAGTGGGGGATAAAAACAGAAAAAGGCTATCGGTACTTTACCCAACAAGAAATTGATACCTGCAGGTTAAGAAAACAAATTGAAAACATGCCCGTTGAAAAACGCATGAAACGTAACAACGTAGAAGCCACTATTTTTCAATTGTGTTATCATACCCGAAACAATAAAACAAGATACAGGGGCATAATCCAGCACAAAATGTGGGCTTTTCTAAGGTGCATATGGATAAACCTCAGGAGAATTATGTCTTACGTGGAACAGATTTGTCAAAGAACGAGGATTTTTGGACAAAATATGACCAAAAAACCGGTTTTTTCCCAAAAATTCATTGGTGAAAAAATTTTCAAGGCAATTTTTAACTGGTATCGAACATTTTTAGAAAATTTTGATCAATTACACATAAAATTATTGTTTAACCGAGTCCACTTTTCGTAGTGGACTCAAGTTTATAAAGTTCATAAAGTTGAAAGTTTATAAAGTTCATAAAGTTGAAAGTTTATAAAGTTCATAAAGTTGAAAGTTTATAAAGTTTATAAAGTTGAAAGTTTATAAAGTTCATAAAGTTGAAAGTTAATAAAGTTCATAAAGTTGAAAGTTTATAAGAGACTGTTCTACGAACTGTGTCAAATTTAAGATAATAATTTAAATTTGACGCTTATGAAAAAGAAAATCAACTGGG